>Ga0114951_10006354_pt1 | contig 10475 bp, 12 predicted proteins | sample AM7aDNAmetaG_FD_88677 | JGI IMG/M metagenome (GOLD analysis project Ga0114951, IMG submission 88677) | Freshwater microbial communities from Finland to study Microbial Dark Matter (Phase II) - AM7a DNA metaG | ecosystem: Environmental > Aquatic > Freshwater > Lake | place: Finland: Lake Alinen...
AAGGTGCCGACCCTCTTCATCCGCGAGACGGATTGCCGGGCGTTTCAGATCGGCCTTGGCCGTCTCAAACATCGCAAAAATGCTGCTCAGCCCGGCAGAGTTCAAGTGAGCGGCCTCGGGGCGGGGCTGGTTGCGGCGGAACGCTTCGACGATATAGGCGGCAAGGCCACACAGGCGAGGCTCAATAGCCTCAGCGCGAGCGCAAGCAAGCAGGTTGTGCTCAAACTCACTGAGTTCGGTGTTAGTGCCGAAACTGCCTTTGATGTTCGCCATGATCTGCTCATCGGAAACGCCATCCACATCCAGAATCGGAGGGCTATAGCGGTTCACGACCCAGGCGCGAGCCGCCTGCGCCAGCTTCTCCGCTTCCGGGGTGACCTCGTGGGTGTTACCCGCATTCATCGCGTGCTGAGCGAGATCGCTCGTGGAGGACACACAGCTTTCGCTGGCAATTTTCCGCGTAACGTACTGACCCTCTTTCAGGACCACCGCCGCGACATAGCTGAGGTAGGTGTCAGTGTCGATACGATAGATGCTCAGTGCGTTGGAGCCGCCCAGCCATGCGCGTTTCTGCGCGGCGTCGCAGATGTCGTGAGCGTTGAGGAGGTACTCCGCCGTTTTGATCAGAATCCCCGGCGTCCCGCCGCCAATGAACTCTTGGAGGCAGTTGGAGCCCACCTGCATCACGCGGCCATCGGCGTGGCGGACGACATAGGTGTCCCGACGCGTGCGGTTGGTTTTACAGTGATCGCACCACGTGGGGCGGTCGCGGTACGTCACCGGTACATCATAGCCAGGAACGGACCGAACGATGTTACCCTCGTTCGTATGAACGAGGGTGGCGATGAATGACCAGCCGTTACACTCTGGCGTGGCCGTCTCGACTTCGATGTCGATGTAGCGGATGAGAGCGTTTTGAATCTCCGGGTGCGGCGCGTCATGGCTGCCTACCACCGTAACTTTGATAGCCGGGGCGCTGATACGAGCCAGCTTGTCGTTCAGGCGAGCCAGTTTCTGGCTGAGGGTTTTGTAGTTCTGCTCACAGATCGCGTATTTCATACCCTCAATGTAAACGAAGGCATGACCACGGTCAACATTAATATACAATTATTTTTTAAGTCCTATAGCTCTGCGCAACAACGACTTATAGTTATGCTCCTGAGACTCAGCGAACGCAATCTCATCAGGACGATCCGGCTCAATCATTTTGTAGCCCAAGCGCTGGAAGACAATTCGGTTTTTGGCGTGCCAATCTTTTGGATCAGCCGTCGAACCTCCTACCAGCTTCACGGTCTTGGCCACCTTATCAATGATGTACGTTTGGCCTGAAGTCTCCGTACCCCATACCAGCCTGGGATTTGGTCCGCTCAACAGGCCCTGAAACCAGCGCAAAATATCCGGCGAGGGCTCCCAATTTGGGTCCAATGCCTCGTGAACCCGACCCCATGGATTCCCGGTCCGGTGATCTGCCTGATCCTCCAACAAAATAGCCGCTAATCGCGCTGTATTCATATCTTGACAAAAACTACATAAGATGCTATCAGTCAATTTGCGCCGGAGTGTGCCTTTGCATGCCTTTGAGCTGCTCCATCAGCTTGTCGATCTCCTGCACCGCCTGCTCGCGCTTTTGCTGGTCAAGCTGGATCGTTTGCGCCGGGCCAGGGATCGCGCCCGAGTACTTCATCCAGATTTCCGCCAGCTGGAGCTTGGAGCGCGCCAGCGCAAAGCGCTTCACCCAGTCCGCGCCCGCGTAGGGAAGCTTCTCCGTGCGCTCGTGCGGCCAGTAGCAAAAGATGCCCGCCTGATACCGCTCGATGGGATTGTGGATGTAGAGCGCGCTCTCCATCTCGTCATAAAACCAGTCCGGGCGGATCGACGTGACACGCTGCCACGTCTTGCGCCAGCGCAAGAACACATCGTACTCGTCCAGCCCGGTGCGAAACAAGGGAGCGGGATTGATCAGGTTCCCGTAAAAGATTTCGGTGGGGACCGGATTTGGCTCAACAAAATCTACTTGAATTATGCCTAGTCCTACATTTACACCGCGCAGATAACTATGCTGGCCGCGCACGAGGATTAAGTTGCCGACCTTGATGTTAGGAACCCACTGGGAATAAAGGCCAAGCGCATCCTGAATGTGGTCGAGAATCATCTGATTCGTCAGCTCCACATTGTAAACCGGCCCGCCCAGCATACGGATAATGTAACTGCTTAATTGCTCCTCTGTATACCCACGAATTGAAAGGGTATCTGGGCTCTGGGCTGCCCGCAGCAGCGGTTCACTTGCATTGCTCGTTGGCATACCGTATATTAACTTAAAGTGCTAAGCAAAATCAAAACGGGCGACCAGTTCGGAATCTTAACCATACTGCACCGTTCACGCCCTAACTACGCGCTCTGTCTGTGTAGTTGCGGAAAAAAAGATTGAGGCACGGATCGGCCAGCTAACCTGCGGAAATAAAAGAAGCTGCGGGTGTCTCCAGCGCAAAGCCGCTAGCCTTGTCGCCAACGAGCATAATCAAAAATGCCGTCAGTCCATGCTGGGCAGAGTTTTCGGAAAACTAACCGTTCTGGCTATAGGTGGTTGGAAGCCTTCGGGAAAACATGGTCGACGGTGCTACTACTACAAAGTACGTTGCAGCTGTGGCATCGAAAAAACAGTCATAGGCAACGACCTCCGTAAAGGCAGCACAAAGAGCTGTGGCTGTTTACGCAGGGAAAGCCACCCCGCGCGCAACAAACTCCCGCAAGGCGAAGCAGCTTTTCGGTGCTGCTATAATGTATACAAATCTAAAGCAAAGCGCCAAAAACTACCTTTTGATTTAACCACCGAACAATTCAAATCGTTGGTAAGGTCTAATTGCATTTACTGCGGTGACCCTCCCAGCAACATCACAAAACACCCGCACCATAATGGAAATTATGTTTACAACGGCATAGACCGTGTTGATAACCGAATCGGCTACACGCCGATCAATTCGGTTCCAAGCTGCAAGCGCTGCAACGTAGCTAAAAACAACATGTCTCTAACCGAATTTTTGGCTTGGATAAAACGCGTGGCTAACTACGCGGTGCGCAGCGGCGGCGGTTCCGGGGGAGTCTCGGGATAATTGGCCAAGATCGCATTCACCATGTGAGCGTGCCTCGTCTGGGCATGCTTCACAAGCTGGGAACGGAATTGGAAGGGTTGCGCACAGACCATGCAGGTGAATTTGTTCTTTGGCGTCATGGGCCGAAGAGGCGGCGGAACATCGGGCGAAAGCGGCAGATCCGGCTCTGGCAAGCCGGAAACACGAACCGCCTCAGCAACTTCCGGCATGGGCATTGGCTCCGGTTCCAACTCCGGGTTATCCTCCACAATCTCGGGCTCCTGGCTTTCGTGGCTCTCCGCCAAAGCCAGTGGCGCGGGCGTGCCCGCCACGATAGGACTGTTCGCCGGGCCGTGCGCCACCGTCGCGTTGGCAAATGGGCTCGTCGTTACTTGATCTTCCGGCGCAGGCACCCGTGCCCCTTGCGCCAAGCTGCTCACCAGCGGCGCGCGAATGGCCCGGCTCGGATCATCCTTGGGCAGGGCAAACATTTCCTTGGGCAGCTGCGCCACCGGCTTGTTAATACCAGGATCAATCGAATAGCGCATTTTAGGAATGCCGCCCGGCGGCAGGCCCGTGGTATCATTGACGCCGTAATCTTCAGGAACTTCGCGTATCTTGCGCACCAAGCCCAGCGCGCGCGCCTCCTCCATCGACATGGGCCGGACCGATTCATTGGCGCTAGCGAGCACAGCGGGAGGCAATGCCTGCGGCGCGAGCTGGGCGGGCTGGGGCTGAGTTAACACCGGCTGGCGAATGCCGCGCGGATCACGCTTCCATTCCGTCACCGAACGCACCGGGTTAGTCTGGGCGCTGGCCGGGGTGTTTGAAGTCACGGGCGGAATGATAATCAGTGGCACAAGCTTGTCGGAAAGCTCGCGATGAAGTTGTTTGCGGTCCGCGAAAATCTCGAAATAGGGGTCATTGATCTTCCGGCCCGCGCGGTCCAAAACATACATCCCTGGCTCCAGCGTAAGCGTGATGTTCAGCTTGGAGATCACCAGTTGAATAGGCCAGCGGTTGCCGTTGTAATACCCAACCGTAAGGGTCATTTGCTGTTCTGTCATATCCTGAAGAACCAAATTTACGGCTTTTCAGGAACCACCCGGCAAAAAGAACGGCAACCCGAAGGTTGCCGTTCTAACAAAGGCGAGGTACGCGAAACCTCGCTTTAACTACAGATCACCAAAGATGTTTGAACCAACCCGCGCTCGACTGGCTGGCCGAACCAAGCTGAAGGTAGGCGCTCGTGGCCTTTTTAAGCACCACGCCGTCATAAATCGGACGGTTGGCTCCCCGGCGCGCCAGCCATGCCCGCGACGGCGTGTCAAACAGCCACGGATGCCGGAGATATTTGGCCATGTCTTTGGCCAGCCGGGCGCGCTCGCGCGCCTCGGCGCGCAAGAAACTGACCGCGTTGCACACCAGCAGCTCGAAGGGGTAGAAATCCCCTTTGAAGACCTCGCCGTCAAAACAGGTCCGGTTAGGGAGCGCCAAAAAATCCTTCGCGTTGCCCACCCGAAAACGATAACAGCCGCCGTGGCGGTTCTGCGTGTAAACCTTGCCGTCCACCACCGCCAAACAGACCCGGTCGCCATTGAGCTTGGGCTGCATGACCCAGTGTTTTAGCTCAATCGCTTCATGCCAGAGTTCCTTGATGATCGCAGGGCGCTGGAGCGCCCGGCCCCGTGTGGGCCGCATGGGAAAGAAAGGCATGGCCAAATCCGCGCAAATTTCAATGTTCATGCCCCCACTGTAAACGATCTCAGCGAGCAGTCAACACGATATTTTAAGGGCATTCAATGTCCTGGGGGGCGGGGCGCAAACGCACGATCTCATGAATATCCGTGGCCAGATAATAAGCGCTCTGCGGATCGAGGTAAAGGTAGCCGGGCCGCATCCACACGCTGCACCGGCAAGCCAGCAAAGGCCGCGTGATGCGGGTGCCCCGCTCCTCCGCGTCCAACTGATAGCAATGATCGGGCTCAGACACAAACCCCAACCTTTTTAGCGTATCACGCCGTAGGTGAATGCCGATGAAACAGGTGTCCAACACGATGCCCACGCGCATTAATACCGAGCCATCCGGTAGAAGTTGTGGTTCCCGATCACCACCGTCACTTTTTTCTTTTTTGCCCACCATGGCCTTTCCAATAAGCGCGTAAAATGTGTGGCATGCTGGGTGATGCCGGGCAGCTTTTCAGGCGTCCGGCAAGTGATCACCGCAACTTTCAGAGCCGTTTGATACGCGGGCTCCGCTTGATACTTGGCCACTAGACGCGCCGGGGATGTGTTGTTCATGCAAGAAAAAGCGTGAACCCGGCCCACCCGCGCGGTCACCACCTGCATCGGCGTCTTGCGCCAATCTTCACACCGCTGATTGATTACTTCGGCGACGGCGGTCATTCCCCGCGCGCCCTCGCCCCATGCCTCGCCCATAAGAACAGCCGCCACGACCTTTTCTTGATAAGTTTGGCCGAATGTCGCTAAAGCGATGAATATAAATAGTCCGAATTTGAGTGCTGCAAACATTTGAGTCCTTTCTCCAATTCCAGTAACCAGTTCATTCTGAACCACTTCTTGGAAGTTTGCAACAACCTTTTTCGTTTTGGGATCGTAAACCTGAAGCATGCGGTCGCGGTCACGAATTTCTAAACCCCGTTTACGCGCCAGATACCGGATCTCTTTTTCGCGATAATTCTTGCAGCGCCGCCAGATCCGGGAGAACTCTCGACTCATTAACCGATAGACTGCCATGCGGGCTTAGAACGTGATTTTTATCTCGCGCCGGGTCAGATTAACCTCAGCCTTTGGCGCGAAAACAGTGCGCGTTTCAGCATAGGGATCGACTATGGTTTTGACTTTCCAGTCTAGCTCAGCCAACCGATAGACATTCGCAGGCGTAGGCTCGTCCACGTCGGGGCCGATCTCCTCATTGGATGAACGCTCAGCGGGGTATTCGTAATGGAACCTTTCCCCGCTGTCCGCCATGTCGCCATTCGCATCGGCATACTCAAACCAGCCATCGAGCTGAAGCTTTTTCACCACCGGCACGATGTCCTTAATGCCCCAATCCCGAGACTCAAACGTCACGGTCCACCAAATCTCCAGCTGGCCCACTGCCTCATCGTAGCCTCCAACCCCTTGGGGTGAGGTCTTCCAGTTATTGGTGGCTCCTTCCAGTGAAAGGTTGCCCTCGGAAGTCCGAAGGACGTTGTGGAAGTCCAGGTCAGACTCCAACAACTTCACAGCCACAGCGACAGCTCTCCGTGAAACGCTCATGTTCTATTTAAATACGTAACGAAGAGCAAAGGAATTAGCGGTGAGCGCCGCTCCTCCTGTGTTGCCACAGGCTTTCGCAGGCTTCTGTAAGCCGCCAACTAACCGCTAACCAACTCCATCGCCGTCAAAAGCCGCTTTTGCGGCTCGGTGGGCGTGGTGGCTGGCTCAAGCTCAGGGGCGGGCTGCGGCTCAAAAGAGTCATCAGCCCGGCCCATATACCAGTTAGGCTGGCAGAGTTCGCACTGGCACGGCTGATTGTTTACGACAGCGTTCATGCCCTTAATATACAGCGGCTGTAGACGCTATGCAACAAAAATGTCTACGTCTACAACCGCGTCACTATTTATTGCCAAGTTAGGGCGCTCAAGCGCGCAGAAAAGGCTGCCAGTCAGGGTGTTTGGACTGGATCAAGCGGACCATGGGAACCTCCGGCGGCTCCTGCGGCTGCTTGAGCAGCCTCCAGCCTAGTTCAGAGAGGGACTTGTCGGCCTTCTTCGCGTTAACCTTCCTGTCCGTCCAAACCGTGTTGCGCCACGCGTCGCGGCCACCTTTGCTCCGGGCCACCACGTGGTCAACGTTGCCGTCCGGGGCGGGCTTGCCGGTGATTTGGCAGATGAACCCGTCACGCTTAGCCACCCCGCGCTTACTCCATTTCGGGCGGCGCTTGGGCATGTCGGCATACTTCGCCTTGCAGATGACGGTAGGAATCCGCACCGCAAAGTTAGTCGTACGGATGGAGCGGTCACCTTCCCGGATAGGCAGCTTAATCCACTCTTCCCAGGTCACTGGCACCATGTTTTCAGTATCAATAGCGGTGCAGGCACCCCGGCAAAGGTCACAGAGAGCCGTCTGGCAATCGGTTTCATCGTACCCTTGCCATTGTTTATTAATCACCAAAACTTTTGCTTTGAGCAGATCCATAAATCTGGCTATCGGTGTTCGTTCTTTGTTAGTGTTCTTGGAAGCATGCGGCGGCGGAAAAAGTGGAAAAAGGCCCCTCAAGCCCGGTCCAAACAGGACAAATGTATCACCAAATGGTGCCGGAACCGGCGCGCCCAGAAATCCAACGGTTACTACCTGAAGCACTGCTGGAAATGCCGATCAAGGATGTTCAAGAAAAATTGCCCGGCAACCTACGTGCTGAATATGCTCCGGCACAGCGCCCGTAAGCGGGATTTGGCGTTTACACTGACCCTCGCGCAATTCAAGGAATTCTGCTTCAAAACCGGCTACCTGGAGCACCGAGGTTGCCAGCCTGACGCTCTAACCGTCGACCGGATCAACCGAAATGAAGGTTACCATATCTGGAATCTACGTGTGCTCACCCACGAGGAAAACAGCAGGCAGGGGGCCGATAACGCGCCGCGTGACACAGCGGATACCGACGAACCCACCACGCCTTACGAAATACCTGACGACGAACCGTTTTGAAAATGGCTGGCGAGGCAGGGAACGATCCTGCAATCTTCTGATCCAGAGTCAGACGTGTTAGCCAATTCCACCACTCGCCAATCCTAAAATGGCTGCCGGGGTGGGGTACGATCCCACGACCTGATGCTTCAAAGGCACCCGCTCTACCTGTTGAGCTACCCGGCAATAAATTTGGTGCTGACGGTGGGGTACGATCCCACGACCACTTGATTAAAAGTCAAGTGCTCTACCAATTGAGCTACGTCAGCGTAAAATGGTGCGCGCGGGCGGACTTGAACCGCCAAGGCTCATTGATTCTCAACCAATGCGATCTGCCATTCTCAGTTAACCACGCGCGCATTGCGTTTCTTACGCGTCTCGAAGAAGCCTGCGTGCCCAGGAAAATCCTCCATGAAGAGACGCGCATAGTACGGCAAGTGATTATTGTTCAATTTGTAAATGTCGGTGCGCCTAGTATGGACAATGTTTTCCCAACGAATGCGCTCGCCGATCAGTCTCGCGCCGACTTTGCTGTCCGCCTTTATTACCTCGAAGGTGAAGCGCTTAAACAGCACGTAAACGTCCGGGTTAGCTTTGTGAAATACGGCGAAGGCTCTGAAACGATCTTCCTCTGTTTTAATCACACCGCTTAGAACATGATTGATTGGTTGGCCCGGTCGGATTCGCACCGACGACCCGGCGATTATGAGTCGCCCGCTCTGACGCACTGAGCTACGGGCCAACGAAAACGTATTTAGGGATATGGCAACAGCAACGCAGAATCTTGGAAATAATCCGAATGCCTCGTACGATAACGGCCCGAACGCCGCAGGCGTTGGCCGTGTGACCAACGCAGACGTAACCGCTACGGCTATCCCGCAAGGATTGACCAAAGCGGGCGTCCTTGGCTATGGCAACCTCCGCATCGGCCCTAACGCCGCCGGAACGGCCCGCGACCTAACCGGCCCCAACGCGGCGGGCAAGCCCAAAAGCTTTAAATACCCCGAACAAAACGGATAAATGGCGGCAGGCACAGGAGTCGCACCTGTTCACGTGTTAACGTGGCCACGGTTTAGCAAACCGGCCTGTTACTGTTCCAGCAGCCTGCCCAAAATTGAAAAGCCGGTCACCCCCGTGACCGGCTTGTGAGTTGTCACCCTTAATCCTCCAACGGGTCAGCCGCCTGCGGAGCAGCCACCACCGGCTGCTCTCCCCGAATGAAGTCTGCGATGAGGGCGGGAGTCTGCGCGTCAAACCCAACCACGTCCAAACCGAACTTGTCATTCGGATCGTTCACGGTGTACGAAGTAGCCGTCGTGGCTACCACCACCAGCCGGGCGTCCGCCACGCGATTCACGCGATACTCCGTCAGCGCGAGATTAACGTGGCGGCCAGCGTTGCACTCGTTATCAGTCATGACGATGAAACCTCCAACGTCAATCTTCTGCCTAAGCGCATAGTCGATGGCCAGCGAGATGTTGGTTGAGCCAAAGTTTTGCGCAACCGTCCGGCGTGTTGCCTCCACGAGCGTCATACCCTTGCGGATGCCTAGCTCACGGAACGAATCCGCAAAACCGAAGATGTGGTAATCTTCCTCAACATTCGCATGAACCAAAGACAAGGCGGCGGTGGCCTCGCACGCCTTGAGTGAAGTGGCCCCCGCCGGGCTGGCGCTCATCGAGCCGGACACGTCCAGCGCGATCAGCAATGGCTTGCCACAAGGCTTGACGTTAGGAAACGTTCCATAGAACGCCTCCTCCAGCGCCCCCAAGACTGCGGCGACCGGGGTCCAGGACAAGCTTCCCTTGTCGCCGTGGCCCTGCGCGTAAATCTTGGCCGCCATCAAGACCTGCATCGGATGAATCCGTGACTTGCGCAAGTACTCCACATCCTTAAGCCGACTGGTCACCAGCTTCGACACCGCCGACAGAGGCTTGATGAGGCCAATGCTGGTCATCTTGCCCAGGTTGCGGATCGTCGCCGTAAGCGGCATGTTCTGAAGCAGCGCCTCCCAGACCGCGAGGCTGTTCAGCTTCTCCGTAGGGACCGCCTCGCGCGGCAGGTTGTACTCAGTAATCAGGCGGACAAGCTCCTTCTCAGAAGCGATCTTGGCCTGCTCGAACGCCGTAATCAAAACGGGCAGGTGCTTGCGCACATCCGGGTAGCTCTTGACACCGGCCTTGCGGTTAACCGACCGGAGGCCCGTCGCCTCCATGCCGCCGACGATCCAGCGGAACACCGCCTCCTGCGCCTGAGACTCCGCCTGCGGGTGCGCCAAGCGCAGCATGTCGCGGGCGCTCCAGCCATCCCGCTGCTGGTACTTGACCACCTGATACGCCAGCTTCTCCGGCGTCTTGTCGGTGAACCAGTTGGCGAACGCCGTCCGCAGACCCCGGCCAAGGCCGCGCATCTTGGTGACGTAATCCGTGAAGTGATACAGGTGCGTGCCAATGCGGCAGACCTGCGGCACCGCGTTCAGCGCCAGCTTGCGCGCGTCCGCATCCGGGCTGGAAGCGGCCATGGCCAGGGCGAACAGCGCGGGCTCCTGCCGGTAGGCCCGGCCCTGCACACTGATGTCTATGATGGCCTGCACGGTGCGCGGCGCATCGTGCTCCAGACAACGGGTGAGCGCCTCGTGGCTGCTCTTGAGCAAGTCCTGCTCTGAAGTGTAATAGGTTCCGCCCTCGGTGCCCA
>Ga0114951_10006355_pt1 | contig 10473 bp, 5 predicted proteins | sample AM7aDNAmetaG_FD_88677 | JGI IMG/M metagenome (GOLD analysis project Ga0114951, IMG submission 88677) | Freshwater microbial communities from Finland to study Microbial Dark Matter (Phase II) - AM7a DNA metaG | ecosystem: Environmental > Aquatic > Freshwater > Lake | place: Finland: Lake Alinen...
AGATGAAACAGGAATTTGCCACGCCGAACAATACGCGTACAGCTTCGGGAGCTCCCGGCCACGAGTACTGGCAGCAGGAGGCAGATTATACGATGAATATTTTACTGGATGATGAGCACCAGCGTATTTATGGCGATGAAGTAATTACCTATAGCAACAATTCTCCGGATGTACTGAATTATTTGTGGGTACAGCTCGATCAGAATATGATGGCACCCGACAGCGATACCAAGAAGATCAGTACCGGAGGATTGGCCGGGGGATATTATGGCAGGCAGGGGGGTGGAAATGCACCGCAGGGCGCCACACGAATCAGCATGCAGCAGCTCACGAGGCTTTTTCATGAATTCGATGGCGGATTTAAACTCGATTACGTCAGGGATCTGAAGGGAAAGGACTTACAGGTAACCGTAAATAAAACCATGATGAGGGTTGATCTGGATCAGCCGCTCAGGCCGGGAGCCAAATTTGCCTTCACTATTAAATGGTGGTACAATATCAACGATCGGATGAAAGATGGCGGCGGACGGTCGGGGATGGAATATTTTCCGGAAGAGAACAATTACATCTATACCATAGCACAGTTTTATCCAAGGATGGCCGTTTATAATGAAGTTGAAGGATGGCAGAACAAGCAGTTCCTGGGCTCCGGTGAATTCACCCTGCCTTTCGGAAATTTCCAGGTTAACCTGACCGTTCCGGCCGATCATGTTGTTGGAGCGACCGGCGTTCTTCAAAACGGAAAAGTTGTTTTAACACAAGAGCAGCGCGATCTGTTCGAAAAGTCGAAAACGTCAGCTGACCCCGTGATCATAGTTTCCGAAAAAGAGGCCCGCGAGAAGGAAAAAACTAAAGTCAAAGAAACAAAAACCTGGACCTTTAAAGCTGAGAATGTCAGAGATTTTGCCTTTGCCTCCTCCCGGAAATTTATCTGGGATGCCATGGGGGTAAAATTTGGCGACCACACCGCTATGGCCATGTCGTATTACCCGAAGGAGGGCAATCCTCTTTGGGAGCGTTACTCCACCAGGGTAGTTGCGCATACGTTAAAAACCTATTCGAAATATACTTTCCCGTTCCCATATCCAACAGCCATATCGGTCCATACAAACAATATCGGGATGGAATATCCGATGATTTGCTTCAATGGCGGACGTCCGGAACCTGACGGAACCTATTCCGAAGGGACCAAATGGGGCATGATAGGTGTGGTTATTCATGAAGTGGGTCACAACTTTTTCCCGATGATTGTGAATTCCGATGAGCGTCAGTGGACCTGGATGGACGAAGGTCTCAATTCATTCCTTCAGGGAGTTGCCGAGCGTGAATGGGATGCCAAATGTCCGGCTTACAATGGGGATCCAAGAAGCATTGTGTATTATATGGGCAGTGACCGGTCGACCCAGGATCCGATCATGACAAATTCGGAATCCATCAAAAATTTCGGATCCAATGCTTATACAAAACCCGCTGCTGCACTGAATATCCTACGTGAGACAGTAATGGGACCCGAACTTTTTGAATTTGCTTTCAGGCAATATGCACAGCGATGGATGTTCAAGCACCCAACCCCTGAAGACTTTTTCAGGACTATGGAAGATGCTTCCGCAGTAGATCTCGACTGGTTTTGGAGGGGATGGTTTTATACCACCGATCATGTGGATATCAGCCTGAGTGAAGTAAAGCACTATTTTGCACGCAATCTGGATCCGGCAGTTAAGAAAGCTGAAGATAAAAAGGAGAAAGCCGCCGAGCCAGAATACATTTACTTCACCCGGATGCGTGATAAAGGATTTTTAAGCGCAACCGAAAAAGATGCAAGCCTTCAGGATTTTTATAACAGTTACGATCCCTACCAGGTGAATGACGGTGACAAAAAGAATTTCGAAAAGCTGGTTGCCAGCCTTACTCCTGAAGAAAAGGCACTGGTCGATAAAGGGTATCATTTTTATGAACTTACCTTTAAGAATGTAGGTGGGTTGGTTATGCCGATCATCCTGAAGTATAAATACACCGACGGTACTGATAAGGTAGAACGTTTTCCGGCCCAGATCTGGCAACGGAATACCGAAGAGATTACAAAACTGATTATTTCGACCAAGGAGATAGCGGAAATTGAGTTGGATCCATTTCTGGAGACAGCAGATACTGACCGTAACAATAATTTCTGGCCGCCAAAAACTGAGCCCACGCGTTTCGAGATTTACAAATCGCAGGATAACCGCGGAGGCGGCGGCAGCAATCCCATGAGGGAAAGCAAGAAAGAGTAAATGGCCATCTTTTGAAAGTGCCGAAGCATTGTCAAGGCTGGTAGGGCTGCCGTTGTTTAAAAGGGGTAATCAATCGCATTATTTCTCAACTGGAATCCTGAAGCCTACCGGTCTTCTGTTTTTAATAGCAGGTTCGATAAGCTCCTTAAGGATTTGGTAGATATGACCAATCTGATTGTTATTTTCGATCTGAGCAGCTTCAATAGTTTCTATTTTCTCCAGTAATTCCGAATAGTTTGCTATCATCTGCCTCATCTTAACAAACACCCTCATTATCTGAATATTAACAGATACGGCTATAGGATTATTAATCACGCTCGATAACATGGCTACACCCTGTTCCGTGAATGCAAATGGCTTATATTTAGAATGTTGTCCCCTATTTCCATTCTTTAAGGTCACAAATTGTGACCTTAAAGAATTTTCTTCCTTGTAAATTGCTGAATTTCTGAATTTTAACCACTCTCTTTCGGTTAACTCAAACATAAAATCTTTTGGAAACCTAACCAGGTTTCTCCTTACAGCCTGCTTTAATACCTTGACTTCAATACAATATAGTTCAGCAAGATCAAAATCAAACAGGACCTTCTGGCCCCGGATTATTACAATGCATTTGAATACTTGTTCCTCAGGTAAACCAGAAACTTCGGTCTTAAGCTCTTTCATAATGAAGGATAAATTTTATGATATAGATGCTTAATTCGAGGACAATTGGAAAATTTGTATTAAAAAAACTCCTGGTTCACCTGGTGGGAATCCTTTTAATGAGGCTCAGCAATCCCAGGAAAACAATGAAGCATAGATTGACCGCCATGCTCAGCAGGATGAGGAAATAAAAGGCTGAAAGATATCGGCTGGCCTCCAGGAAAGCGGTTTTAGTAAAGTCGCCGATCCATAGGGTGCCAAGGTTAAAGAGCAAAAGAATGATCAGAAAAAATACAAATCCTCCGGCTGCACCTTTAAAGTCGGCACGGCTCAGGGTAATGGAACTGCCAATTGAATAGGATACGAAAACCATGAGGAATATTTTCCAGAGTGCCGAATGCTGACCGTTAAATACGATATCGAAATAACCGGTCATGCCGGACCAGGTATTAACCGCAACCAATTTTAATGAGGACAATTTTAATAGGGCGGCTGTACCATAATCACCGGAATAAATTGAGGCTACATTTATTCTGAAAAGCAGCACGTTCATCAGGAAGAGCAAAGCAGTACCAAAGAGTATCGGACCTATACCGATCCAGAAATTCCCGATTCGCTGATAAATGCTGCGTTTGTTATACGTGTGATTGACATATCCAAGTGTCCCGTTTACGGATTTAGGGGTAAACAGTTTGATCTCCTTAATTTTATGTGCGAATATCAGGGCAAAGAAAGCATGCCCGAGCTCATGCACTGCTGTGCCGAGCCATCCGAACAAAAACAGGTAGCCGTTCCGTCCGAATACCGAATACCCCAGCATTGCATTCCGGGTGGAAATCAGGTTCATCAGCAGAGTAAGAATAACAAGCGGCCCAAGCAGAATGAGGGTCTGGGTTAGGGTAGCAGATAATACGCTGAGAAGGTAACCTGGTAAATCTGAAAATATCTTATCCATTTATTATCCGATCTGAGGAACGGATAAAATTAAGAATTATACCGGTGGCAAAATGCGAAAATAATCGGGTGTGGTTTTCATATTATCGGACAATGACGACTTTCTGATAAATGGTCGGGCTATTTTTCATTTTCAGATAATATATTCCCCTGCCCAATGTGGTGGTATCCCATGCCATCTGATGATCGCCGGCAGTCTGACTGCCCAGATCCAGTTCGTTAACTATTCTTCCGGAATAATCGACCACCTGAATATTTACCGTCTGGTCGCTTGAAATGGCATAATGAATAGTTGCATTTGAACTGATCGGGTTTGGCGAAACAGAGATTGAAGGATCAAGGCTGAGGACCCGGGATTCAATCAATTTTGAAGACTGAAGTTTTAAAGGGGTGAATGCGGTACTTGTAAGCATATCGGCCCTGAAAGTGATTGATTCAGCGTACTCGTACCATGTATCGTTCTTCTGATCGTGCAGGCGGAAAGTTACCTTTTCACCTTCAACGGCATTGCTGAAAGTGAGGAGACTATTAATATATTCACCGGTAGGAGCAAAAAGCATTGCATGGCTTTCTCCGCGAATCTGGCCATCAACAATGGAATAAAGGGTATAGCTGTCGCCATTAATATTCTGCCCGTCTAAATAGGCGGAGGCTGTTATTTGTCCGGAATATTGAAATGATTCCGGCGTTACACTCCCGCCGGCATTGGCTAAGAAGACTGGGCTAATGCTTTTCAGTTCGCTGCCTGCATAAGTAAGGATTGCGGTATGGCTGGTTTTCAAAATATAACCTTCCAGCGGTTTCATTTCGGTTAATCCGCCGAACCAACCTGAACCCGTATAAAACATATCTGACAAAGAAGTATTCTTGATATAATCGTTGGCAACGGGATTAATGCTTGCCAGTGCAACGTTCATTGTTTTTGCCGTCTGAGGCAGGTAACCGATCCATGACCAGCCATTCCTTATATTTATCGGATTGGCAGCCGGATCAACGGGATAACCTTCAAATTTCAGGACATCTGCGTGAGTAAGCCTGATTTTGTACATCTGTTTCGGGTCGATAGTCTGAAGATCTCCAAACCAGCCATATCCAGCGTAATAATAGGCCGACTGAGTCTGGCTCTTGAGATAATCGCCCTCGGTAGGATTCAGGTTAGCTAAAACGGCGCCGACCGACATATCGGTGTTTTGTAGGTTCATGCTAAACCAGTTCCATCCGGAAGCTAAATTCCTGGATGCGGTTAACGTGGCAATATTATGGAAAACATAGGGAGCAACAGCAGATCCCAACATCATATTCGATTCGAAATCAACTGTTTCCACCAATGCCAGGACGGTATCCTTAACAGCGTCATAATACTTAAATGCGAGTGGTTCTCCTGAAGCAACATCACTGTAGCAACGGAGTTGCATTCCGAATTTACCCGTTGGGCCAACTAAACCGCCTGTCACTACACCACGACAGGTATTGCCGGCAAAAGCGGCAAGAATGCCGTTGGCTTGTGTACTGAGTGTTTTATCGATCATGACCCCAGCAATTATTTCACCATCATAGGTAAACTCTCTTGCATTGACACTCCAGTCGGGCCTGCTTTTGCCTGATGATCCCAGCGTAGCATGGAGCAATTTCGGAGCCACTGCTGATCCTGACTGCTGGTCGGCGACAAATGGGGTTGTTTCGGAGATGTCATAGACCTTATCGGCTGAAGCATCATAATATTTAAATGTAACAGTCTGGCTTGCAGGAGAATTACTATACACCCGGACAATAAACAAATCGTTACCGGCATAAGTCAGAGCGTCGGATTGCACTCCCTGAAGCACACCATCGACGAAGGCACCTAACATGCCATTGGTCTTGACTGGCAGGTTATTGATGAAAACCTGCGCCGTTACTTCCATATCATAGGAATAATTAATCGGATCAACCTTCCAGTACGGACGATTGGTTTGTCCGTTTACATTGGTGGATACAATAAGCATCAACACCAAAATCATTTTGAATGAATTTTTCATATAATATGCCTTTTGAGCGTTACTTCCTTTACTTTAAGCCTAATCCCTTGACAAAGGACCAACAATCATTTATCAATAAAAGTCAGATTGTATATTCGGTTACGAAATTTGTATAGTTGGTTACAAAAACTGTGTAAACGGTAAAACTTTTTGATGATCGTACGCAAATCGTTGACGATCGGAAACCTTCGACTGCTATTTAACATTGTTTTATTCATATATTTTTTATATGGAAATTGAAAAGTTTTTGTTAATGAATAATTGGCTATTTTAGTGGTTTATAGATCACCACTTTACACGACCGATGGGATTCTAATGGCAAGTACAAATCCGGGAGAAGCATGAGGCGGACACTCATACTATTACTAATAGCCTTTTTATTTGGTGGCTGTTTGTCGCTGGAGAAATCGACCAGCAGTCTGACGGCACTTCACAGTCCGGAGAAATTAAAATCCGATGCTGATTTCATCTACGGAAAACTTCAGAAGCTGCATCCCTGTCTGGACAACTATACCAGTAAGAAGGAGCTGGATTTTAAGTTCGACAGCCTGAAATTATCGATCACTTCCCCCATGACGAGCAATGAATTTTTTTTCAGGTTAAGTCCTGTGATTGCCGCAATAAGGCAGGGACATACGAGAGTTTCACCGATAAATAAGAAACTTTCCGTAAAGCATGAGATCAATCCTGGCATGCCTGGGACCCTTCAATTTTTTCAGTATGATTTTGAAATGTTCGACAATCGGTTTTACATTACAAAAAACATCGGAGGGCATAAAGATATCAAGCCACCGTCGGAGCTGGTATCCGTGAATAACCATACTCCTCAGGAAATACTAAGAAAATACAGAAATACGCTAACTTCCGACGGATTCAATCAGACGTTTATCGAGAGGCGACTCAGCAAAGATTTACCATCCTATTTATATTATGAGGATGGTTTGGCTGACAGCGTTGTGTGTGAATTAAGATACCGCGATACTCTCTTGAGGGTATGCTTGCGGCGCAATACAAAATATAGGGCTCCAAAAGTAGCTATATCCCGGGCTCAGAGAGTTGAGGAAAGGTTTGCCCGGAAAAAGGAAAATTCGAAGAGAGAGGAGCAGGGTTATAACGAAATTACGCGCACCTACAGCAAGAACCTAAGCTTTCCAGTACCCGACAGCAGCATAGCTATACTGAAGATCAATGATTTTTCAGACGGAAATCACCAGAAGTTTTATCGTGAAACCTTCAGGCTGCTCGATACGCTTAAAACAAAAACCCTGATTCTTGATATCAGGGATAATCCCGGTGGTGAATTGCGCGATGCTGCAGATTTATTCTCCTATTTGACTGATACCAGTTTTGTTTTCATCGATAAATCGGAAGTGGCCTCCAAAGCAAGTCTGTTTTATGCCAATTTCTTTAAAGGCAATCCATTGATAATCAATATTATTATTTCATTAGCTTATCCGATGGAAATGGTTATCCGAGGAGTGCAGGTTCTGATGGTTACCAAAGACGGTGATGGCAGATACCTGTTTCCATTTCCGGAGTCGACAAAAAGCAATTGTAAAAACATCCATTTTAAAGGGAAGGAATATGTTCTGATCAATGGGGGAACTTTTTCCGCTGCATGCATTCTTGCATCAAATTTAAAGGGGTCAAAAAGGGCATTTTTTGTCGGGGAAGAAACCGGTGGCGATTACAATGGCACCGTGGCAGGCAGGATGGCCACCTTTACATTGCCAGAATCCCGGCTGAAAGTCACTTTCGGGCTGGCTCATGTGCAGCCGTGTTACAAGACCGGCATGACAGGACATGGAATCTTTCCTGATGTAAGGATCAGGCCAACACTGGAAGACAGACGACAGGGGGTCGATCCGGAAATGGAATACGTACTGAAGAAGGTGACGGGTGACAAGTGACGGGTGACAAATGACAGGTGACCGAGAAAGAAGACCGAGAGACGGAAAACAGTAGGCAGTTGGCTGATTTTATTATATTAGCCGGATAAGACCTGACCAATGAAAAAAGCTATCCTATCCATCGTTTATGTTGCTTTTGCGTTATTTCTTGGGTACCTCGCATCAGGCGGGGTAAACGGGTTCCTCGGAATAAAATACAAATCGAAATCGACACCGGAAACTGATACGGTGACATCAGCTAAGTCTGACAACCAGCCTGTCAGGTCGCTCAAGCTGCGTCTGGCAGATTTCGGGGGTGTTGGAATCATTCCGGATACGGCAAACTGGGGCGATAATTATCAGCATAACGTTCACCGTTTCGAGGATCTGATAACAGAAAAAGCACCGTTTCTGGAGCCGAAAGCCTATGAGCGCATCGGAACTGAGCTTGACACATTTGTCAGCCGGATGCAAACCTTTAACATCAACGGAATTGTTTTTCCTGCCTTTCTGGAGTTGGTAAGTTTCGGCGATTGGGCCGAAGGAAAGAATATTTATCCCGAGAACGATAGCTATCGCCAACGACATCTTGCCCTTCAAAAGGGGTTCGGAAAGTGGATGGAGAAAATTGCTCAGAAAGGGATGGATGTTTATCTGTATACTGACATGGTCGCACTGACCCCTCCCCTCGAAAAATATCTGCTAAAAAAATACGGGAAGATAGATCCGGAAACAGATGAATTCTGGGTAGTTTACAAAATGGCCTGCGAGGAGCTTTTTAACCGGCTTCCTGAGGTGAGCGGCATCATGCTTCGGATTGGAGAAGCCGGTTCCATATATAATAAGCCCGGATGGAATTATTACAGTCAGCTATTGGTGCGAACGGATAAGGCCGTTGATAAAATGTTGTCTGCTTTTCTGGAGGTAGCAGAGAAGCACCATAAAAAAATCATTTTCAGGACCTGGTCCGTTGGGGTGGGACAGATAGGAGATATGCACACCAATCCCGAGACTTACCAACGGATTTTTGGTCATATTCATTCGGAAAACCTGATTATTTCGACCAAATATTCTCGTGGCGATTTCTATTCCTGGCTTCCGTTCAACGAAACTCTGAAACAGGGTGATCAGCGCCGGATTGCCGAGTTTCAGCTGCGACGCGAATTTGAGGGTCTGAATGCCTTTCCAAATTTTATGGGTCCGCTGTATCAAAAGGCCCTGCTTCAATTTGCCACAAAAAATGAGAATTTCGATGGGGTTTGGCTTTGGTCGCAGGAGGGAGGACCGCTACGCGCAGGTCCGATGTCGATCTACCCTTTCCACGGATTCAATACCGTTACCGATCTCAACGTGTATGCCGTTGGCCGGCTGATGAACAATCCGGCAGCTGACCTGAAAAAAATAACTGCCGATTGGGCGGGGTTAAATTTCGGTGACGACAGCCTGATGCAAAGAACCTTGACTCATGTGTTCTTGAATTCGCACAATACTACCTGCAAGGGTTTATATATCAGTGAATTTGCAAAATATGATGTCAGGGCGCTCGGTTTGGAACCGCCACCGATGCTCTGGATATTTGAATGGGACATTGTTGGTGGATCACCCTCGGTTTTCAGCAACATTTACTACATCGCAAAAGATCATATCACCGCAGCTATTGCCGAAGGATATGAAGCGGCGGATGAGGCACAGCAGATGATTGCCGGCCTGAGTGCAGTGAGCGATCGTGTGAGCCGGAATAATGACAAGTATAGCGCCTTGCAGGCTTCACTGGCTTATGAGCAGAATTTATTTACCACCCTCGCGCATTTCAGAAAGTACATGCTCACCTATTATGAGTGGCTTGCCAATGGCGGGAGTGATTTAAAGAAAACATGGAAAAATTCGATGCAAGATTTTGCTTCAGCGGAAAAAGTGCATACTAAGACTTATGGTGCGAATCTTGATTTTCCAGCCTACAATTTCCGTGAAGCAAAAGTGGCGACTAAAATTGCTCAACGCACCGATATTACTACCTGGCTGGCGCGGTTGCTGGCCCTGATTATGGTTATCGCTTTTGCCCTGGGCTCACCGCTCCTTCAGAAACGGATGCCAGCGTTTAAAGGAAAGCGGGCCACAGCGATGTTATGGTACGGCAGCATCAAACCCTCGGGCAGCGGCGGCACCAGCTGCGAACGTGCCGATACCGGGCCATTGGGATTGTTTTCGTTTGTCTATATAATATTTGCACTATCCGTTTTCACTTCCTTTGCGGCACCGGTTTTTGTGGTCTCACTTTTTATCCTGACCCTTATATATATCGGGTTAAACATGAAATTAGCCTCCTCACCGGGCAACTGCGATCAGGTGGCAAAAATCGCCTCCTTTCTTTCACCCGCCCTGCTTTTTCTGGGTATATTGATGTTGTTTACCGCATGGAGGGGACCAACGGCATTCTGGTATTTCTTCTGGACCTCAGCCTCATTCCGGATTGTTTTCCTGATGGTATTTGTGTTGTTTGTACTCCGGGCCTATTATACCTGGGCGGTTACCCTTACTACAACCTTGCATCACAGTGCGTTAAAATCCGCAGGGATTATGCTCTTCGTGCAGGGAATCCTGTTCGCCGCAGGTGGTGGCATTGCTTCAATCTTCGGATTTGAGAAAACGCTTACGGTACTCAACGACGAGTTGATGCTGCTGCCAGGCGGATTATCA
>Ga0114951_10006356_pt1 | contig 10473 bp, 15 predicted proteins | sample AM7aDNAmetaG_FD_88677 | JGI IMG/M metagenome (GOLD analysis project Ga0114951, IMG submission 88677) | Freshwater microbial communities from Finland to study Microbial Dark Matter (Phase II) - AM7a DNA metaG | ecosystem: Environmental > Aquatic > Freshwater > Lake | place: Finland: Lake Alinen...
AGGGGAGAAGCTCAAGGCCTCTCCCCTTTATTCGCTCTTACTTGGCCAGGCTGCTTAACGTCCGCGACAGGCTATTCGTCAGATCCGTCACAAGACGGGCCCGCTCATGGAACATCCTGTAATCATCCTGGCTTTTCTGAGCCACAGCAGTACCACGCGAAACCCGGACCGGCATCACATAGTCCGTCTTGGGAAGAACAGGACTGCCGCCCTGTCCCTGTTCCCATAACTGACCTTGTTTTGCCGATCCCTCAACCCACTTTGCGCCATGAGACAGAACTGAGAAGGTGGTTAATGCCGTAAAAAGCATCAACCCAAGACCTATCCCCGCTCTGAACCATGCTACAAACTGGCGAAACACTTCACTGGAAACCATCTTGACGTTTGGAGCAATCAGACGTCTATCTTGAATTCCCATGTTCTTCATCGCTTGATCTCCCTTTCACTTCTGCGGTTTTAGGTCCGCGTTGTAGATCCCAGGTTTAGGACTGGGCTTTCGAAAATTTAATGCTCTCATGGTAGTGCCGTTTACGACATGGGTGTGAACGGTTTGGGAAGGTTTTTAAGCTTGAAATAAATATTATCTCTTACCACTTTCCAAATTCTCCCAGGGAAACCCGCCCTCGGGCATGCCGAGAATCCCGCTCGACCACGGTCTCGAGTACCAATTTAAGAAGAGAGAGCGTGGTCGAGCGGGTGTAGACCCAAAAAAACGTGTATAGGGTCCCAAAAGAGGCATGCCCGAGGGCGGGGTCAAGGTTGAGTCGTTTAAAAGCCGTCAGGTTTCTATCGCGCTTCCCGATTAGCAGACATTCCGGCCGGGAGGGACAGGGAGAGCGTGAAATAGATGTTTTGGTGTGTGCGGCAGCCGGTGCAGTATTTACGGACCCCGATCATGTATTTTTCAAAGCAGCTCTCACACTCACGGCACCAGTACCTAAAGATAAGCTCTCCGGCATCGTTTTCGGACTGAAAGCAGGCAATAAGCGACGCCGAATGACCGCAGGTCGGGCAAAGCGTCCTTTCGATACGGTGGGTGTGCCAAAACCGCTTTGATGCCTCAAAGAGAATAAAGTCACACCCTGGGTTCGGACACCGGATAGGCCCATACCCCCCGCGAAGGCCCTCCTTCGCTTTAAAATTCTCGACTTCGTTTCCGCACATTGCATCTCCTTTAGAAGACATACCAAAAATAGCATTCTGTGACCCTCATCATTATCCGCGCGACATCCACCACCGGCGAAAGGTTGATGAAAACTTCCTTTCCGACTACCGTCTCTTAATCTCTATCAAGAGGCTGGGACATAAGTTGCTTAAACACTCATGACAAGGCTGTCTATAGTGAAAGTGCGTCGTGTCTTATGTTACCGGCCCCGCATCCACAGACAGCCACATTTCGTCTCTTGCCTAAGAAATGCCTGTTGGTTCCATCCGGCGCGTCAGATAATCTTCTGACGACGCAGGAATTTCGAGATGCGCCATTTCTGGTCTTCCGTGAGGTCGGCTGATCCTCTCTCGACATCGGCGATCTCTTTACAAGTGACGCCGGTCCGCTCGAAGAGCTCAATCATAGTAATCCCCCGTTCCTTACGGCGCTGAAGCAGATTTTCGCCGTATTCCTTAATCATCCGGCGTCGGGTAATGCTTCTGGCTTCTTCTAGTGGCATTTCGCTTATTTCCATCATTCTTCCTCCCTTTCCGTGAATTTACTAAAACACTTCCGGATCACTCGCCCCGCCCTTTTGTTCCTGATGTCCGAACGATTTCCGTTTACCAAAAAGCACGTCAAGGTGAAGCATTTCCCGAACATTTAAGAGCCGCTTTCTTGCGTTCAAACGTTCTTCCTCTTCCTGCGAAAGAACGTAACCCTTGATCGATATGGATGCGCAAACCCAGTGCGCCAGAAGATCAACAGACACCCCGGTAAGCGACTGCCCAAGAAATTCGTTCTGTCCCAAAAGCAGAGAAGCGATGGTTTCTTTGGGCATTTGAAACTTCAGGGCATTACGCTCGAGAATATTCAAAAGGAGCGTTGTCGTTTCATTGATGAAATAAAAGGTGGTGAACGGAAACACACGGCCTTCCCAGTGGATATTGCCGGAGGCTTTATCCAGATACGGGATGGGCCCTTGCGGCTCCTTCATTTCAGCAAGCATGAAGCTCTCCGCCAAGTTCCGATTCAACCATCCTGATCCGCTTGCGGTAATGAACAAACAAACGGTAAAGTGCGGCGCATCGCCTCGTGATCTTCCCGAACGTCTTCTTCCGGATTTTCATAGGTACGTTCCTTTGATTTCTGGTTTGGGATCTATGCCAACGGCCTCATAAAGAGCCTGAACAAAATCCAGGGCCCGATCCCTTTGCGATGTCTTCACATTGGGAAGTTTCTGAACGAATCGCTTGAGCCATAGAAAGACCCGGCGATACCGTTTCCGCTTTGAATCCGCAAGCATGTGGTGATAGAGGTCATCCAAGAAACAGCACACCCCGTTCACGACCCCCGCTTCAGGTTTGTGCTGTTTTGCTTGAATGAGAAAGACGAGAACCATCAGCTTGCTGTTGAAGTAGCCCTTGAACAACCGGCCGAGCCATTGCTCCTCAAACGCAAGATGACGTTCCCTCAGGCCATGGATTGCCGTCCCATTTACTTCTTGGCCTGCTCTTTCTTTGCTATCGTTTATTTTTAGTTCGTTCATTTTCTTGTCCTCTACTCAGATGCATAACAGCTCAAAATCAGAAGAGCAAGGGTTTTGAGAAAGGTTCTTTTGAAATGCTATTTGGTCACCTTGATAAACCTAAATTCTCGTGCTATCCTTCTTGGTAAGGAAATCGACCGATTTGATATATTTAAAAAACTTGAATTGCGAACAGACGGAGGCGACCATGTACGACGAGATAGGAAAAGACTTAACCGGGCAAGGGAAAGGTAATCGTTCGGTTCGAGCACCCCATTGGGGCAAGGCGATCAAGTCCCTGCTGGTTCAGAAATCGGACTCACCGTCACCGATACCCGTGAGCTGGCTTGCCAAGAAGACCGGTATCAACGAGAAAAACCTCCATAACATTATTGCTGGAAGGGTAAAAGATCCGGCCTCCGACAAGCTCGTCAAGATCTCAGACGCTTTCGAGATATCCTTCGGGGACTTCGCGACACGGGCCATGTCTGAAAATCCCGGAAGCTTTTTTGTGTGTGGTTACGGCGAACGTGGATTCATCGACTATCCCCAACACGGCTTCACCATTCAGTCTTTGAGTCCGCAATCGAACAGCCAAAGGGATTTCTTTTTCGGAAGGATGACCCTGAAGCCATTCAAAGAGCTTCGCAAATGGCAGTTTCGAGAGAATTCTAGCGTGGCGATCTTTGTGGAATCAGGAACCCTTGAAATGATTTATGGAGACCAGAAGCGGGAGATTCATTCGAACGAATCGGTCTACTTTGATGCGGGAGTACCTCACAAAATCAAGAACATCGACTCCATCGAGGCAAAACTGTTTATTGTGACCTGCCCTGCCCTCTTTTAAGCTTTCTTCCGCAGAAGCTTGTGCTTAATGCATATCTTCTTGAGGACTTCGACGAGCACTTCAAGCTGCGTCGGTTTTGAGAAGAATTTATATCCCAATTTTTGGGCTCGTTCGACCTGGGTCGGATCGGCGACGCTCGTATAAATCACAAAATCCTTCGGGCGATGGCCTTCTCCCGCCTTCATGCGCTCAATCAGTTCATCACCCCACATATGCGGCATCTTGATATCGACAATAGCGATGTCTGGCTCAAATTTACGGGATATCCGCAGGGCCTCGTCACCAGAGAGCACCCACTTCACTTCAAATTGGCAGTCCGGGGCGTCTTCAACTAGCGACGTTCCGAGAATTTCACAAACTTCCAGCTCATCATCCACGATCAATATCTTGGCACAGGGCTCATAGCCGGACTCGATTTCAAGGGGGCCCTTTTCATCGCTCTTGCGCTCTATAACCGCTTCGATCCGGGCGTTCAGGTCTTTCATGCTGTACGGTTTGGTCATAAATGTTTCGATGCCCAGCAGCTCGCATTCCTCTCTCTTGTCACGGAGAGCGGTCAGAATAATCACGGGAAGAGTCGAGTGGTGCTTGCGAATAGACTTCAGGACTTCAATGCCACCCATGCCTGGCATTTTCAAGTCAAGAATAACGAGGTCTATTTTATCACCATGCTCCTCAACGATTTTCAAGGCCTCTAAACCGCTTCCAGCCGTCAGAATTTCATAACCAAGCGGCTGGTACATCGTGGAAATGAACCAGAGCATGTCCTCTTCATCATCTACCACCAGTATTGTTCCCCGTGTCTTCGGTAAATCGACCATAAGCCCTCTCAGTTCTTTTTTCCTATCAAAGAGAAAATAGCATCTTCAACGTGCTTTAAACCCGCCATCGGTTTATGCAAACAGAGCAAAGCACCGCTGCGAACCGCTTCCGCGTCCATGGCAGGGTCATTATAACCCGTACAGAAGATCATCTTCTGCTCAGGCGCCTGCAAATGCACCTGTTTGATAACTGACATGCCATTCAGGCTGTCTTTCAGACGGGCATCAATGACGGCAATATCGGGCTTTTCCTGGAGGATCAGCTTCAATCCCTCATGCCCGTATACAGTCGTGATAACCTCATGCCCAAGCTCTCCGAAATAACTCTTCATAAAATCTAAAAACTCTTCCTCTGACCTTCCCCAAAACAGTGGACGTTTTGTTGAGATTGGCAGTATCTGCTTTTCTTATTCAAAAGAACTTAGACCAGGGTCATGTTTTAATTCTGCTCTGAAATAAATATGTTATCGAACAAATAATCGTTCCAACGAATATTAAAACCAAAACCGCGTTAAATGGATACATCGCACACATCAACGAATAGAATATGCCTAAAATGCTCATTAACGGGGCAGTATAAAGCGCAAATCTCTTCAACATTGCGAGAGCAATGCCAAATCCAATTATTAAAAGAGAGGTTCCAACATATAACATTATCAAAGACATTACTCCTTGTTTATTCCACAGACCATGAATGTCCCTATATCCCCAATAAATATTGAAGATGCCTAATAATAAAAATAAAATTCCAACTAGTCTCAAAAATATTTTCATATGGACACCTCCATTCAGTAGATGATTTTGCGAAGCCTAAATCGCCTGTTTTTCATATTCAAAGGGACTCAGATTCCCCAGCGTTGAATGAGCCCGTCTGCGATTGTAATACATTTCCACATACTCAAAGATCCTTCTTTTCGCTTCATCACGGGTTCTGAACTTGATCCGGTGAATCAGCTCGACCTTGAGCGTGTGAAAAAAGCTCTCAGCAACGGCATTGTCCCAGCAATCACCCTTTCGGCTCATACTCCCGACGAACTCGTTCTGTGCCAGGATCGCCTTAAAGTCATTGCCAGCATATTGACTACCCCGGTCCGAATGACAGATAAGACCTTTCGTTGGACTCCGCCTCAAGATTGCTTGCTGCATGGCCTGTATCGTCAATGTGTCAGCAATGGTTTTATCCATCGCCAACCCCACGATTCCTCGTGAGAACAGGTCAAGCACCGCCGCCACATACAACCAGCCTTCAAAGGTCCAGACATAGGTTATATCCGATACCCAGACCACATTCGGCTTCTCGACCACAAAGTTCCGGGCGAGAACATTCGACCACACCGGATGATCATGCTTCGAGTCCGTCGTGACCCGGAACTTACGCTTCTGGATGGCAACAATCCCATTAACACGCATGATCCGCGCCACACGGTTCTCGGAGCAGCGCATCTGTTCTTTGCGATGCAACTGATCCCAGACGCGCGGGCTGCCGTAATTACGGTCATTCTCCCAAAACACCCGCTTTATCTCAATAAGCAACTTCTCATTATCGACCCGCTGCTGACTTTTGGGCCGCTTCTTGAACGCATAATACCCGCTCCGTGATACTTCCAACGCCCGGCACATCTTCTCGAGCGGAAAGACCGAACGATGGCCGTCTACGAAAGCGAACCGTTCTCGGTCGTTTTTGAAAATATGCCGACTGCTTTTTTTAAGATGTCACGCTCCATTTCGACATCCCGCAGTTTCCGCCGGAGAGCAGCAATCTCGGTCAAATGACCATTGCCGGGAAAGGCTTTCTCGCCATCATTGCTGAATTTCCGTTTCCAGCTGTAGAGCTGATTAGGATGGATTCCGAGGCTTCTGGCCACCTCGGATGCCTTGTGACCGCCCTCGGTAACCATCTTGACGGTTGAAATCTTGAAATCTCTGTCAAAACGCTTCTTTCTGACACTTTGCCCTTCCATTGGACACCCCCATGTGATGAGCTGGCTTTCATGCTAAAACCAACTCTTCGTTGTGTCCACTTTTTCGGGGGAAGATCACTCATCATCAACGAACAGGAGCTTTGCCATCTCGTTTTTCTTCGCTTACAGGTATCAGAACGTGAAAGGCCGTTCCTTTCCCGTATTCTGATTCCAGAAAAATCTGGCCTTGATGAGCATCGACCATCTTTCGGATAATATAAAGGCCAAGCCCTGTCCCCTTAATGGCCGTGGCTTTTGTCGTGAAGAACGGAACGAAGACCTGCTTCTTCACTTCTGCGTCCATACCAAGCCCGTTATCGGCAATCGTGAGCTCGACATACCGTTTGTCCTTCAACATTGTTTCCTTCGCTGAGAGGGATACGGCTCCCTTGGAAGCGACGGCGGGCTTTTCGAGTTTCCCGAGCGACCATGCCTCTTCTTTCATTTTAAAAGCATCAAAGGCGTTATCCAGAAGGTTGAAAAGGACCTCTTCAATCTCACCTAGATTGCCGTGGAGCTTTGGAAGATCCGCCGCAATATCCAGTTTGAAATCAATCAGCGTTAAGTCGTGCTTGCATTCCCATAGACGAAGACAGCTTTCGATGGCTTCCTTCGCGTCGACGGGCTTGAATCCTTCTGTCATGCGACTGAAGTCAAGCAGCCGGGAGACAATTTCTCCGCCACGAGCCCCATTGTCGCTGATGGTTTTAAGAGCTTTCTTCATGTCAGACAGCACTTTATCAATGCCCTCAGCATTCATGTCTTTCAGATACCGCTCAAGGCGCGGGATACTGCTTAAAAGCATCAGTTCAGCACCGCCTTTCGTAATATTGAAACGGTTATTGACCTGATGCCCAATCCCTGAAGCCATGGTGCCGAGGTCCGCCATTTTTGCTGTCTGAAAGAAATGGGCCTGCTGATGTTCAAACTCTGTCAGAAAAATACAGTTCTCGATGGCGAGAGCTGCCTGGTTGGCAAGGGTTGCAAGCGTATCAAGATCGCTTTCGGTATAGAGGCGTTTCGATTTCTTGTCGCCAAGAACTACGAATCCGAGCAGTCGGTCCTGAACAAAGCTAGGTACCACTACCGCCGCATCCAGACTTTCCATTTCCTGAGCGAGTTCGCCAGAGGGTTTCATGGATGCGGGTCCTTGAGCACGGACCTCCTCAAGCACAAGAGGGTCCTTGGTTTCTTTGATGTGCTGAATCAGGGAAGCGGTCTCGGAAATAACGTTGCTTCCTTGTTTACGGTGGTCGCCACGAGCTGCTTTGCAAATAAACTGCTTGCCCTCGCTGTCCCAGAGGAAAATACGGGCGTGCGTGATTCGGATGGTCTTGGTGAGAATATGGACCATCAGTCTCAGCAAATGATCCAGATCCTTGATGAGTGTCATCCCACGCGATGCCTGGAGCAAAGTCTGCTGATAACGTTTCTGCTCCTTGAGCAATACCGCCTCCGCTTTGCGTTGCAGCAGCAAATAAATAAACGGCCCTGAAAAACTCAGCGCCGCAAAGAGTCCGCCGGGCAATAGCCACCAGACAGAGCCTAAAGAGGCTTCGAGAAACTGTCGCCCTTGCCATACAAGGAGAGCTGGCATCCCCAAAACAATGCAATAAACAAAGACAAAAATACTTGTCCTCGTGATGGCGATCTTGATATCCATTAATTGATAACGCAAAACAGCATAGGCCGTCACAAATGTAAAAAAGAAGACGCCCCACACTCCATAGGGGAATGGGAAAAAACTCAGGTTATAAACGGGAAGAAAACAACCAATGCCCCCAGTGTAACCAAATAAATTAGCGATCAAGAATGCTATAACCTGTTTTTTCTCCGTGCTCTGCCTGCGCTTTACCTCTACGAATAAAAAGATGTTCGCGACGAGAACAAAGCAAACAAATAAAAGGGTCCAAGCAACAAAAAGAGGTCCTGCGTCCGGAAAATACCTAAACGTTAATTTGGCTGTCACATCAGTAATAAACCAGGCGGGTTTTAAAATAATGCTCAGGGAAATAAGCGCGGTTGCAGCATATCCGAAACGAATAAGCCTCTTCAGGAAGACGGACTTACTTTGGATGTATTCCTTAACGAAATGCAAAAAAGCAATGGGAATGAAGACGCCGACAGAGTGGCAGATCTGACACAACAAATAAGAAGTACGATGGGACCCTGCGGAAGTGCAGGCGAAAACAAAAAAACTCCAATGCGCGATGACATACACGTACCACACAAAGTATTTGACCAAGCGCCTATCAAGCGCTCGAAAATAAACAAAAAAGCAGAGGGCGGTCGCTGCAAGACCGGTCACTAGAGCAGAAAAAGAATAATGTTGGGCAGGCGTTATGATCATTTATTTATTGCAAAACAATACTGCATAATTTTCTGAGATTCAAACTTAAGGGATATATGCTTGTCCAGAAAACCACTCGCCTGAAATAGCTCCAGAAACTCTTCTTCCGTCCTATAGACCAGCTCCCAATCCCCGCCCCACTCCATAAAATGGCGCGACGGATTACTCCATTTATCCCTGTAGTTGGAAATAACCATCAACCCGCCCGGCTGCAACTTCTTCTTAAGATTGGAAATCAATCCCGCCGCAACGCGTCTATCTAAATAGTCGAATAGCCCCGTTGAAAAAATAAGATCGTATTTTTCAGGCAATTGAGCGTCAATATTTTTTGCGACTGAAAGGCGAATGGCATTTTTTTGAAGAAAATTGATCTTGTTCGCATTTGCTCCTAATTTTTGCTTTGCGAACTCTATTGCCCGAGGGTCATGATCGAGGCAATCAATCATAAAATGCTCTTTTGAGCTGGTTAGCTCATTAAGAAATTCATGCACGTCTGTACATGGCCCGGAAGCCAGATCCAAGACGCGGGTCTTCTTTCCTGAGCAGCCTTGCACAAATTCGGTCAAATAACGTTTAAAATCCGTTTTGCGGTTTCGGGTTGCAATGGAAGCACCGGTATTCAAAAAATAGTTGTCAAGACATCGCTCCATCCCGTCAGTCTCTGCGGTATTTTTATATATTTCATCTATGATTAAAAAATCACCATGGTATCCAAAAGGCTTGTCAATAACATGGCGATTATATTTCCCCATTCTGATAAAAGGACGGCCATTTTCAATGAACGTCTTTTTAAGTCGGTAGACCTCTTGCTCATCTTCCTGAGCCAACTTTTCAGCTTCTGCGCATTTCTGAAAGATATTACTTATGGAATCATGAATCTCTTTTTGGCATTGTTGCCAATCGGATGGTTTCTTATTAAGCCTTTCGGCTAAGACCGCCATCTTTTCTTTGTACGGCGTTATTTGTTGGATCAAATCCATGGGTTTTTGCTCCCGTAAGTTATTTTAGCCTAAAACCTCATTAATCTTAGCCAAAAGGCTGGAGACATCAAAGGGCTTCATAATATAGCCCGCGGGAGATAGGCGACGCGCCTTCTCTTCTTTTTCAATATCCGCATATCCAGTGATAAAAATGACCGGCGGGCAGCTCTCTTTTTTTCCTTCGATCATCTTTTTCAACAAGATCATCGTTTCGATCCCATCCAATCCTGGCATACGAACATCCGATATGATCAGATCAAAGTTCTCTTCCGCTGCGATCTCAAGAGCATCTGCGCCTTTTTTTGCGACAAAAACATCAAAGCCCTTCATTTCCAGAAGTTTTGTGAAAGTGCGCGTCAATAGCTCCTCATCGTCAATAACAAGAATTTTCTTTTTCATAATCCTCCCTCGTGAATTACATTTAACATTAAATTATCGGACTTTTCAGGAGAAGCTATAGAAAAAACCGTATCACCTGGGGAAGCTCTATCTGAGAAGGCCACTACTGACAAAACATGGATTTTGAAGGGAATGGATACGACCGGATGTCGCGCTACATACAAAAAGCGACCTACGCACAGGGGGTTTTTGAGCTTTGACTAGAATTCAGTGGAGCCTGTCACAGCTAAAGAACACGTAGGATTTGTTTGTGGAGATCGGCAATATCGAAAGGCTTTTCAATAAATCCGCTTATCCCCACCGACTCGAAAAGAGCTCGCATGGAAGCGCCGGCACCCGTCAGAATAATAACGGGGGTTTCCCGCACCCGAGTTTGTTCTTGAAGATCATCGTCGCGATAAGAGCGGAGCTCGCGGAGGTAGGTCAGCCCGTCCTCACCT
>Ga0114951_10006357_pt1 | contig 10472 bp, 8 predicted proteins | sample AM7aDNAmetaG_FD_88677 | JGI IMG/M metagenome (GOLD analysis project Ga0114951, IMG submission 88677) | Freshwater microbial communities from Finland to study Microbial Dark Matter (Phase II) - AM7a DNA metaG | ecosystem: Environmental > Aquatic > Freshwater > Lake | place: Finland: Lake Alinen...
CATCGGGTTGACGCCGTCGTTGTCGCGCGAAGGCAGCACGATGCCGCCGGCCCACTCGGTGCCCGTGAAGGGGTTGTAGGGATCGCCGAGGCCGGGCAGACAAAACGTTTCGGCGTGATGTCCTTTGGCGTTGATGCGCCAGAAGTACAGGCCGCGCTCGAAGCGGTTGAAGGTGGCCATGTAGAAGATGTTCGCCTTGTGGTCCTTCAACCATTCGAACTTCTCCTGGTTGAAGTAGTAGTCGTACGGCGCCCACACCAGGGGGGTGATCTCTTTGAAGTAGTTGATGTCGCCGGACAGGGCGAGCGAGTTCTTCACCCCGGCCTGATGGCAGAGGGTATGGACGCGCGTTTCATAGTACCGCCCCGACTCGTGCCCGCCCCCTTCTCCCCCCTCAAAGAAGATCACGGTGGGCCAGCCGCGCCGGGCGAATTCCTTGTCGATGCCCTGCGCGAGCGATACGAACAGGTCGTCATATCCCTGCGGAAACGCCTTCTTGCACTCCTCCAGACTGGCGCCGAAGAAACGCACAGGGCCCGGGGCGCCGGCCAGCCGGCAGGTGAGGTAGTTCAGGGCGTCGGTGAAGACCACCCCTTTCAGCGTGACGCCCGCGTCGCTCCATCCCTTGAGCCATTCCCCGACCTGCGAAAGGTCGACCTGCACCTTCCCGTCCACCTGTTTTGCGTCAACAAACCCGAAGCCGCAGGGTCCCAGGTTGAAGCCATAGTCCGCCCAGGCCTTCATGATCTTGCGCGACATCTCCTTCTCGTCCGTGCCCGGCCAGATATTAGGATGCCGCGGATAGATGTAGCTGATCGTCAGGTCGATGTACCGGTCATCCTCCGTGAGCGTCCTCAACCGGAACGGCAGCACCCGGAGTCGGAGTTTCTTCGTCGCCGCAGGCGCGTTCGCCGGAGCGACGGTGACCTCCCCGGTGTAGGTCCCGGTCGGGAGGTCTGCGGGCACGTCGAAGCGCAGCCAGCACTGGCGCGTCACCCCTTCATACACGTTGATCTTCTTCCAGGCCACCAGCGCCATCGGCGAAACCACGTACCCCAGGCTGGACCGGTTGGCAATGTCGGCGCTGTAATCCCACCCCACGTTCGAGTAACTCCCGTACATTTCCAGATACTTCACAAACCGCACGTCGATCTTCTCGGGCGGAAACAACTGGCCGGCCTCGTTCTTCAACGCTCCGACCTTGACCTGCACGTCCTCAAGTTGCTTCAGCGGATAGAGGCCGAACGTGGCGGACTCGCGCTGTCCCTTCGCCGCAAAGAGGGCCACTTCGGAGTCCAGGGCGGCGGCGTCCGGGACGGTGTCGGGATAAACGTTCTCCATAATGTCCGCAGTGAACAGGAGGTAGCCCTGCTTTGCCTGGTCCGCGCTTGCGGCAAACGGCTTCACGGGCGGCCGGGGGAATTCCTTCAGTTGGCAACTGCCCTCTCGCACTCTCTCCAACTCGGCCACCCACGTCCGGGCGGCTGCCTCCTCGGCCTCGGGCCAGATGGCAATCATCGTGACCGGAATCCCGCGGAAGGTGAACCGAAGCGAGCCGTCGGACTCGACGGGCAGGCGGTAGGTCGTCCGGTCATAGTGCTCCTTGACGTACCGCCGCCAATAGCTGATCCGGGGGTCGTAATCCTTGTACTCGTTGCTATAGTAGATATCGGCAATTTCCTTCTCGGTCCGCTTCACGTCCACCAGCGTCTTGCCGTTGACGGCGACGGAGAAAGGCTTGGCGAGGTTCGCCACGCGTCCGTAAGTGTAGTAGTAATCCCCCAGAATCGCGTAGGCCACGTACTTGCCGGCAGGGGCGTCCACCCGGAATTCCGCCTCATCCTGAAAATCAAACGCCTCCCCGCCGGAGCGATTCCACACGCACCTGCCCGGCGCAACCCAACTCCCCGTGACGATATCCGGAAATGTGCCGGTGATCACCACCAAGCCATAGGACATGCCGAAGTCAAGCTTGCGCCACTCGACGCGGTTCCCTCTCGTCCATCCATAGCCGAGATCCTTCGTATACTCCGTGTCCGCCGTGACGCGCTGGAAGCCCGGGGGGAGAGGGAGCGACTTGTCGGTCATTTTGAATTTCAGTATCTCCGCCTGCGCCAGACCGGCGGCGAGCAATCCAACGACCCACGCGGTCATCAGCGTCTTCCTGAGACAGGACATGCGAGCCTCCCTGCGGCTTGAGAGAACGCCGCGCCGCTGCGCGGCGGAAAATGGGCTGATTCCTCGGCGGACGGGCCGATGGACGGGACCGGCAGGCGCCTGAAACTCCGCTCAGTTGCTTCCCTCAGGTTTACCGGCAACGACCTTGGCCGGCTCCACGCTGGGAAGTTCAACGAGCGTGATGTCGTCGAAGTATGCATCGCCCGCGCCGCTTCCGGCGTAGAGACGAATGAAGGCGTAGTAGCTTCCCGGAGGCGAAGTCAGGACGCACTTGGCCTGAGTCCAATCGTGCGTCCCGGCGGCGAAGTCCACGGCGGTGGAGTAGTTATAGGCCGTCAGACTCACCCACTTATCATCGGTGAACCCGAACTGCATGCTCTGGCCATCCGTGCCGGCGGCCTTGGTCCAACCGCTGAGTTGATACTTCCGATTCGGCTTGACCTTGATCGGATTCGGTGGCACGGGGGTCCAACTACCGCAGCAGTAGAAACAGGATAGGCCATCGGCCTTCGGCTTTGAGAAATGGAGGCTTCGTTTGCCGGAATGCGCTTCCTTGTCGGTCACGTCGACTGTGCCGGTCGTCACGAGGGGACGGTCGCGATTCGCCTTCTGCCAACCTGTAGCCTGGTTGGCGGCATCCACGTCTTCAAAGCCGCCATTGGGGACGAGGTTCACTCCGACTTCTTCATCAGCGCCTGGTATCGCTTCGTAGTTCGCCGCCGCCTTGACGGTCGAGTCGAAATACACCTGATAGGAGCGCTGGCCCAAGGCCGCCGTCTTCCCCTTCATCACCCAGACCAGCGAGCCTTCCTCCTTGACACCGGCGGAGAACCCCTCCCCTTTCTTGAAGAGCGAGGCCGTTTCGGCCGGTTTCCCGTCGGCGGTTTCGACTTCAACCACTCTGAAGGAATCCGGCGCGATGGGCTGCTTGAGATTCGCCGCCTGCGCCAGAGCCTTGAGGTCCAGCGGCAGGCGGACCAGATAGTCGGCGCGGTCCTGCATCCCCGCGTCCACCGTCACCGGCATGCGATAGCGCCATTCCTTGTTCCACCAGCTCTGGCTAAACGCGGATCCGCAAGCCAGCAGCAGCACGCCGATGACGATATTCCTCACGCGCATTTTCTGAGCCTCACAAAGGGGCCGCCGAACCGGGTCCATGCCTGCTTACGGCGCGTCCACTCCCACATCCAGGCCCGCGTCCACGTCGAGCAAGTGCCACTGAAGCACCGCGCCGCCGACCTTGTAAGCGGTGCCTGCCGACTCGAAGTCGGCGATAACGTTGTTGCTGCAGCCGAGTCTGAACTCGGCGCTCGCCGGCGCGCCCAGCGCCTTCCAATACATCAGGCTCTGCTGCGGATCGCCGTACCACTTGGCATGCCAGTCGCCATAGAGAACATTATAGCCGTCGCGATGCCCAAACCAACCGCGCCCCGGTTGCGTTGTGGGCACGTTGCCGGCCTTGGCGAAAGCGTCCGCCACGACGGCGCGGCCCGCAAGCAACTTCTGCGTCTTGAACACCGGCTCGCCATCGGCGACGGTGCGTTTGGGCGTCGCATACAGCATCCGCGCCGAGTTCGGATCTGCGCTGGTATTGTAGACCGTGGTGGGCACCAGACGGTAGGCGTAGTTGCTCAAAACGACGCGCATATTGGCGTAGCTTCCGCCCCACGCGCTGCTGTAAGGCACGGGATTGGCAGGCGCCGCGATCATCCAATTCCAGTCCCCATACATGATTGAATGGGTGTCCGTTCCGCCGGCCCGCTTGAGATCGGTCAGCGAGGTGGCGGCCACCGCATCGTACGGCTGAGAATTCGCCGCGGTATTGTCCCATCCTTCCGAGGCCATGTTCGTGGAAGTGGGGCAGAAGAAAACGCCGGCTTGATCGAGGTACCCGGCGGACATCAGCGTTCCCAGCCCGATGGGCCCCATGTTCAGCATGCCCGCATCCGCGCGCGAAAGGTAATTATCAGCCGTGTTCCTGTTCCCCGCGAAGATGGCGCGGAAGTAGAGAGGAGGGCAGGTCCATTTCGTGTACACGCCATACTTCCAGGAGCCCAGAGCGGTGTAAACGACGTTGTTGGCGGTGAGTTTCGGGTCGGTGTAAGAGGCCAGGTCATTGCACTTGCTGGAACCGTTATTGCCGGGGTCGGTGCTGTACCCCTCGATCTTCACTCCCCAGGCCGAATAGGAGGGGAAGTACTCGCCGTAGTCGCCGCAGTAACTCTGCAGGGCCTTGGAGCTCTGGCTCAGGTTGTTGATGCAGGCCGACCGGCGCGACTTCTCTCGCGCCGCGGCGAGCGCGGGCAGGAGCATCCCGGCGAGAATAGCGATAATGGCTATCACGACCAGCAACTCGATCAGCGTAAAGCCCTCCCACCGCAGCCAGCACATCCTCTTCATGGCACACCCTCCCAAGAACCCCGGACCATTTCTCGGGCAACCCGCGTTGCCGCGAAAACTCTATCCCAATTTCACCCCTACCGCCACTTCTGGTACATTAAGTGTACCATCCGCGATAGCAAAGTCAAGTAACTTTTTTTGCCCTAACTCTTTTCGCCGCAATCGCCCCGATGCTCGCCGCCGCCCGGGCGCTTGATTCCACTGCGCCCTATCTGCAATACTGTCGGTATGTTGGCCGTACCACTCGGCACATAGGAGTCTGCGGACGTGAGAACCGTTGAGCAGCATACATTGACGCCTCTGCAGGCGGACTCCCTGGCGACACGCGCAGCGCATACGATCCGAAACTACATCGTATCCGCCGGTTTGCGGGTCGACGATCCGCTCCCGCCGGAACGCCGCATGGCTTCGGCGATGGTGATCCATCGCGCCACCCTGCGCAAGGCCCTTCGGATGCTCGAAACGGAAGGACTGATCCGCCGGAACAAGGGCTGCCGCCCGGTGGTTGCAGGGACCGCCCACGCCGGACCGGCGGCGCAGACGCGTCTGTTGCGGCGTGAACTTCAAAGGCGGGAGGATATTCGCATGGCCGCCGAGGTCGGGGCGGCGGCGTATGCCTGCGCCCGACGCACACCACACCACTTGAAAGAGCTCCGGGCGATTCTGGACCGCTGGGAAGAGAAGTACCGGCAGTGCCTTCCCGTGGCGGAAGAGGATACGGCCTTTCATCTCATGCTCCTGTCGGCGGCGGGCGATTCGTTCCTGACGGAATATGGAGATGCCGTTCGCGACTATATACGGCTGGCCACCGAAGTCAACCCCAAGGGACTTGCGGTGGGGTATGACCGCAAGACGCTCGACGAGCATCATGACATGCTCAACGCCCTCGAACGGCGCGATCGCGCGCGTTTGATCTCGTTACTGTTGCCGCCCGGACTGCGCGTCGAGTCGCCGCCTCTCCCTCAGCGGGAAGCTGACGCGAAAGCATAACCGGACCGAAGCGTCATGCGCCTCCGGATCTCGCCAGCAGCTTCTCCGCCGTTCGATACAGGATATTCCGCCGGTCCTCCTCCGTGATCCGTGCAAAGAGCACCGCCCCCGCGGCATAGTGCGGACTGTACCAGGGCATATCCGTGCCGAAGACGATCTTCCCGGAGGAGGCGCGCTCGACCATGTGCTCTATGATGCCGTTGACGTGCAGGCAGGAGAGGAACGGCAGAGGGGTGCCGCTGCCGCCGGGCTGATTGCCAAAATCATGCGCAACGTAAACGGCGGTCAGTTCGAGGTACACATTCGGCAGGTCATGAGCCGCGCGCACGGCGGCTTCCCAGTCGCCGTAACCGGAATGGCCCATGAGGAAGGTCGCATTCGGATATCGCTGCGCAACCTCCGCCAGCATCTGCGGAGAGTCGAACCCGCTGCCCCCCCACGTGTGCACCAGGACCAGCATCCGCCGCTCGTTGGCAACTTCCAGCGCCGGAGCATACCCGGCGCCGGTGATGGGATGGGCATGATAGTCCGGCAGACACTTGAACCCGACGAAGCCGCGGGCCTGCGAGATATCCTTGCCGGCGCGTCGGACCGCCTCCGGGTAGTTCGGATTCACCGCCCAATAGCCCAGGAAAGTATCCGGATAGCGGTCAATGGTCTCCTGCATGAGCCGATTGCCGCCGTCCGGATGGGAGAAGAGCGCCTGGTGCGGCGAGCAGACGATCTTCCGCACTTCGGCGCGCAGCAATGCGCGTCGCATTTTCTCAACCGGCGCGGCCGGGAGGTATATCTCCCCTATCGGCCCCAGATGCCCGTGCATGTCGATGATCGGACAGGAGGCGCAGCGCCCGGTCTGCACGAACTCGCGCGCGATGGCAGATGGGTTTGTCATTTGGGACATCATGGCCGGGCCGCCTCCAGCATGCGTTCCAGGTTCCCGCCCGCAATGGCCGCGCGCGCATCCGGCGGGATATCCGCCTGCGCCAGCCGGAGCAGCGCCGCCCCGCTGCACACATCGGGATAGCCCGATCCGAACAGCAGCCGCCCCGGGCCGTACCGGACACAGCTCTCTTCGATGAGCCCCTCCACCATGTAGTGCGATGTCTCGACGTAGAGATTGGGAAACTCGTCCATCAGCGGCCGCAGGTAACGTTCGAGGCTGTGCGGCCCCACGTTCATGGCCACAACCACGAGACCGGGAATCTCCTTCAGCAGATCGCCGATGGAAAGAATATTCTGCTTGACCAGGAGCGGGATTCGGCGCTCCACCAGGAGCGGCAGCAGGTCGCCAAAGGTGCGCTTGTCGAGCCGGCAGCGGTGCTCATCGGGAAAGGCCCGCAGCGCGCGGACGCCCGCCGAGCGCATGGCGGCGAGAAATTCCTCCGGCTTGCGCTGTTCCCCGGTTTGAGAGGGAAGGATGGCCCAGGTCGCTCCCAAAGGGGAAAAGCCGCGAATTTCCTCCACAAGCCGGTCGTTCCATACGACCGGCGAGTCGAAGCGCATCCCGGCATGGTACGCCAGCGCGCGCTGGATTCCGCAGAAGTCCATCTCTGCGATCAATTCCTCCGCCGTGCGGGCGTAGCGGAACGGCGGGCGCGCGGCGTCGCCAAAACAGCAATTGCAGTCGTGGATATTCATCCCACCCTCACGCTGCGAAATCCCATGGTTTCAGCAAACGACTCGATCTCCGCGCAGTGGTCGCCGGCGCCCAGGGCGACATGGTGCGACGGCCCCTGCTGGCACCAGGCGTCCATGAAGAGGTGAATGGGCATCGGAACCCGCACGCGGCAGTTCGGGTTGCCGATGTTTAGAACGTCGCCCGGGATGACCTCGCCGACGGTGTAGATCAACTTGAAGGTCTCCCCTGCATCGAACTGGGTCAGGTTCAGCAGGGTGACCGGCCCCTCGCGCATCGCGAAGTCGATGCCGAGGCCGTGCCCGGATTTGCCATGGTGAACCTCCAGGTGCTGAAGTTTCGGCCGCCCGGCGGCGACGTTGATGTTACTCGGCCCGTCGTGCCCCATCAAGAGGAAGTTCCGGTCGAAATCCATTGCGAAGAACTCCAGGAACATCCCGCCGCCGCCCAGCAGGTCCATGATCTTCATCGCCATCGCCGTCTTGACATCCCCCTCCGTGACCCCCGGCCGTCCCAGCGCCGCCAGCCGGGATACGGCCAATGCGGACTGCGAGCGCAGGAGCGTGACCGACTCCTTCTCCCCCCACCAGTAATAGCCGAAGGCGCTGATGTCATGGCGGGCGATCACCCCGTCAAACGCCACGGCGAGTTGAGCCGAAACGCTCAGGTGCTTGTCGGTGACCGTGGGGTCCACGTCGTACATCTCGCGGAACTGGCGGCACATGGCCTTCACTTGCGCCGGGGTGACCCGGTTGAACGCCTCCAGTATCTCTTCCACCTCGGGCCTCACGAGAAGCTTTCCGGTGCTCCGCAGCAGCCGGTGCTCGTCGGTGGGCATGTCGGTCATATGGGTGTACGTCTCGCCGATGACGCCGAAATTCAGGCCGCGGAAGACCCGCGCAACGGCCGCGCCGAGGCAGTCTTCCCGGACTTCGCGCCACAACCGGTCGTCCCCGAACGCGCCGGTGCGCACTTTGAACTTCTTCCCCAGAGTGATCAAGGCGCTCGCATACTCCGGAATGCAGCAGGGCCCCTCATGGTGCAGATACACCGTCGTGTCCGCTTTCGCGTAGTCATAGGAGCTGTCCTCGTGAGCGTTGAGGATGCGGATGGGCACGGTCAGGTTCCGCACCGCGGGGACGATGCACATGCCGGGAGTGTAGCCGAAGGGGAAGAGGAGCAGGATGTCCACGTCCGCCCTCTGGAAGAACTCTCCGGCGGCCTGCGCCTTCTCCGCCGTGTCGACCAGTTCCGGCGCGACGACATCGCCGATCTTCTCCAGGTGAGCGCGCAGCTTGGCGTACATCGCTTCGCCCATCGTCTTGAGCCGCGGGAATTGGGCCCAGTAGTAAGAATGTCCCGTGGGGAGCAGGCCGATGCGCGGACGAGGCACGCGTGCGTCGAGACGTTCCATGCAGTTCTCCTGTCGAATGAGCGATTCGTTCTTCTACTCGGTCAAAGCGTTGAATTGAATGCCGGTCAGCTCGCACAAGAGCGCCAGTTCCTTCATCCAGTCGCCCGCCCCCCCGTTCCAGTGGTGGCCGGCGCCGCGCTGCGCGACGCGTTGCACGATGGTTCGGACGTCCTCCTTGAACCGCACGCGCAGCGGCGTCCCCTCATACTCCATATCCGCCTGAATTCCCTCCCCGCGCATGGCGGCCAGGCGCAGCGTGCCGCGCCCGTAGATGAGATTGCAGAGGGTCACCCCCCCCGCGGACGGCGTGGCATAGAAGACGGCCAGGCCGTTCTGCGTCTCCGGCGATGCGTTCAGGCAGATCTCCTTCGAGCAGCCGGCCAGCCCGAAAGCCCCCGCGCCGCAATGGGAGAACAGGATGGAGTTGTCGGAGGAGTAGAGCCGGAGGAAATCGCCATTGAAGGCCGGCTGCCCGGTGAGACGGCTCACGAGCTGCATCAGGAGGGTGGAGTGCAGGTCCCCCTCGCAGGCCGCAGCGACTCCTGCGTCGTTCAGGCAGGACACCGCCAAGCAGACTTTCGCTTTCAGGTGGGGGAAGCAGTTGATCGAAATGGCATTCAGTCCGTATTGTTCCACCAGCCGTTCGGCGGCGAGCAGATAGCGCGTTGAGAGCAAGCCGTCGGCCTCCGACACGCACACCTTCCCCACCTGCCGCTGAATGCCGGACCAGCGGTCCTGTGCCTCCTTCTCCGGCACAACCTTCGCCGCGTCGTAGAGTTCCTCGATAGGAAGGTTGACCAGCGCGGTCCCGAACTTCTCCTGGAGCGCGTACTCGTCAATCGCCATGCTGAACATGATCGGGCATTTCCCGCCGACGTAGCCGACGCGCATGCTCCGCAGCGCGTTGCGCAAACTGCAGCCCCGCGCGAACACCCGCAACTCCGCCAGGGCGTCCGCGTCGGGAATATTCGCGCCTGCCAATCTGTAATGCTTGCCGAGGTTGTACAGCGTGGCCGTGGTCATCGGCCCGCAGACGAGCGACAGGCACCGGACCTCGCGCTCGACCGCCCACAGGAATATCGGCGCGTCGCAGCCGGCCAGCAATTCAGTGATGAAGTAGTCCGGCACGAAGGTGGTCAGGACGGCCAGGATGCAGTCCACGCGCTCCTCCGCCAGCTTCGCGCCCGCCTGGCGGGCGGACTTCTCGTCGAGAACCAGCCCTTCATACGCGCGAACGTCGAAAGCTTCCCCCCGCAGCGCCCTCAGCATCTCCTCGCGCTTGGGGGCGCACATTTCCTCGCCGAGAAAGAAACCCGGGTACGCCAGCGCGACAACGCCGACGCGCGGCTTGATTGCGCCAGGTCCGGTCATGTTTCCTCCGGCTTCGTTGGACCGTGGAACACCTCTTTCATCGGCACCCACCCATTGGAGCCGAGCGACTCAGGCAGCGGTTCCTGAAGCGTCTGCATCCGCTCCTCCCAGCGCTTGCAGGCCGCGCTGTGCGCGAACACAGCGCCCGCCTGCTCCAGGGTGATCCCGTCCGACAGTTCAAAGTAGGAGAAGAGCCAGCGGTCATAACGGTAGATGGAGTAATTCCGGATGCCGGCCTGAAGAATCGCCTCAAGCACTTCAGGCCAGACGACCGCGTGAAGCTTCTCGTATTCCGCCACCGCACCGCCTTCGCGCAGGCGGAGCACACGCCCAAATCGTTGCATGAATATCGCGCCTCGTTACCTGTTCCTCGGAGGACGCCATCCCGCCAACACCAGACAGGAGTGGATGTCCAATCGCGGCAGAACGAATTGAAGGACACCCTCTTTCCAGCGCGTCTCCGCCTTCGTTCCACCCGGCTCC
>Ga0114951_10006358_pt1 | contig 10470 bp, 4 predicted proteins | sample AM7aDNAmetaG_FD_88677 | JGI IMG/M metagenome (GOLD analysis project Ga0114951, IMG submission 88677) | Freshwater microbial communities from Finland to study Microbial Dark Matter (Phase II) - AM7a DNA metaG | ecosystem: Environmental > Aquatic > Freshwater > Lake | place: Finland: Lake Alinen...
AACAGGGCTCGCATATGCCAAAAGCTTTGGACAACGATTTTCAGCAGGCATACAGCTGGATTACCTGTTTACGCGTGTTGCCGAGAACTATGGAACCCGGCACACGTTTACATTTGAAATAGGTCTCCTGGGGAAAATTACCAAAAACCTCACCCTTGCAGCTCATGTATTTAATCCGGTCAATGCCAAATTATCCGCTTACAATAATGAACGCATACCGGCAATTATCAGACTGGGGATACTGTACAGATTCTCGGATGACCTGCTTGTCACACTCGAAGCATCGGAGAAGATTTCAGATAAGCCTGAAGCTCATGCAGGTATGGAATACCGTCTGTTGAAAAAAGCATTTTTCCGGTTGGGTTTGTCCGTTTCTGACCATATACAATACAGTTTTGGCTTTGGACTTGATGTTAAAAATGTCAGCATTGACATTGCGGCTGTTTATCATCCTGTCCTTGGTATTTCCCCGGAAGCCTCACTGGGATTCATTTTCAACCGATAATTATGAAAAAGCGATTATCGGAAATATTAAAATTAGTCCTCTTTTTATTCCCTGTATTCCTGTCGCATCAGAATTATGCCCAAAATGAGCAGGAACCTGTACTGAAAAGCAGTGTAGATGACAGGATAGAGGCCATTGTTGATAAAACCGGTGCAGAGAACGATTACTCAGAGCTTACCGATGATCTGTATTATTTTAAAGAAAATCCTTTAAATCTGAATGAAATGCAGGCGGATCAGCTTCGTTTGCTGATTTTCCTCACTGATCTTCAGCGGAGGAATCTCTATGACTATATTCAGCGGTACGGCGAACTTTTATCCGTTTATGAACTGCTTGCTATTGATGGTTTTGACAGGAAAACAGTGGAAAATATTCTTCCCTATATCGTTATTAAACCGTCAGCAAAACATCAACCGTTAAAATTTCAGGATGTTTTCAGATATGGTAAAACCCGGATCCTGCTTCGTTATCAGCAGGTTCTTGAGAAACAGGAGGGATATCAGTCACAGGAAGCGAGGAGTGAAAACAACAAATACTCAGGCAGTCCCCAATATATACTTCTGAAGTATGGATTTAACTACAACAACCGCATCCGTTTTGGATTTACAGCAGAAAAAGATGCGGGGGAAGAATTCTTCCGAGGGTCAAATAAAACAGGATTCGACTTTTATTCAGGTCATCTGTTTCTGAGTAATATGGGCAGGCTTAAAGTGCTGGCTCTGGGCGATTATCATGTCCAGTTCGGACAAGGGCTTACATTCTGGTCAGGCTACTCTTCGGGCAAATCGCCCGATGCCTTGATGGTAAAACATATCTCACAGGGGATCAAGCCCTATACTTCAAGCAACGAAAATAATTTCCTGCGTGGAACGGCTTTCACTCTTTCACTTAAACCTGTTGAAATCAGTTGTTTCTTTTCTTCAAAAAGATGTGATGCAAATGTCACCGGGCAGGATTCACTATCCGGAGGGGAACAGCTTATATCGGCAATGCAGGAGAGCGGTTACCACCGGACTGCCGGAGAGATAGCTGACGAGAAAGCCATTACCATGACTGCTATCGGTGGAAATGTTTCAGTTAAAGGGAACAACTACAGGATAGGAATTACGGGTAGCTATACACTGTTAAGCAGCACTGTTAAGAAAACGGATGATCTCTGCAAATTATATGCATTTGAAGGTAAAAGCCTGTTTAACACCGGTGTGGATGTCAATCTGCTCTGGAAGATGTTTGATTTTTTCGGTGAGTTTGCTGTGAATTCTCCGGGCGGACTTGCTTTCACCTGTGGGTTTATATCCGGCTTCGATCAGCGGTTTGCCATTTCTGTTATCTATCGTAACTATGGAGAAAAGTACTGTTCTTTTTACGGGAGTCCTTTCGGAGAAGGTCCGCCGGGTTCCGGTGAGGAAGGTATTTATCTGGGATTAAATTCCATACTGACCCGCAAATTGTCCTTTACTGCCTATGCGGATGTTTGTCGTTTCAGATGGCTCAGATACCGTACCGACGCACCTTCCAATGCTTATGAGTACTACACCAGACTGACTTACTCCCCTGCAAAAAATTGTGATTTCTATATTTCGTACCGTTATGCCGCTGACCGCATCAATGCTGCCGGCAGTGAAACTGTTGCTTTGAATTATACTGACCCGACATACCGGCATAACATCAGGCTGAATTGTTCATGGGGCATAATCAATGGCCTGAAACTCGGCAGCCGCTTGGAATGGTTAATTAATGAAAGATCAACCGGTGCTGCAGGATATGGTTACCTGGCATTTCAGGATGCCGCTTATTCTTTTCAGCGGGTACCACTGCAATTATCATGTCGCTATGCGATTTTCAATACGGATTCTTACAACGAACGCATATATGCTTATGAGCCGGGGATTTTGTATTCATTTTCTGTACCTTCATATTACTACAAAGGCAGCTGCCTGGGTTTAATGCTTTCTTATGAAATTATCAAAGGTCTGAAATGCTGGATTAAATATTCACGGGTCTTTTACAGCAACAAAAGTTCAGTAGGGAGTGGCCCTGAACTGATCAACGGGTGCACTAAATCAACTGTTCAGGCTCAGCTTCAGGTCAGATTCTAAAAAGAGTATATCACGATCTTATTCCCGGATCCGGCAGCAATTTTCATTTTACCTTTATCTTTTGCCGGAAAAATGACGGGCAGGCTTGTCCCGCTGATGTCAGGAATTTTATTCCATTTCCCTGATGCAGTGTAGAAGTTTATTTTTGATGATTTTCTGATATATACTGCCAGGACATTCATCCCTGAAGAGGCTTTGATAAAAACAGGTTTATCCTGTATTTCATTTTCCAGCAACTCTTTGAATATCAATTTCTTATCTGTTCCGAAAATATAGAAAGTGGTTTTATCTATATACACATAAACCTGCTTATTTACATCGCCGGACTTTCCGCTTATAAACCAATACGAAGAAGAAAAGCTCCCTGTGTTTTCGCTTTTTATTTTTCCGGCTTTGTCTATGATAACGATCTTTCCTGTTTTATCGCTTGTGATAAGCTGATTATCAGCAATAAAGACAGAACTGTTAAGTGGTATGGAAAGACTTTTTACTGAGGTCATAACAGGCTCACCCCTCCTGTTCACGAAAGAAACGTTTCCGCTGTTATCCGTGATGGTGATTATATCTTTTCCCCCTATCCTGAAAAACTGTAAACTACGGTTCACGCCGGCAGGTCTGCTGACTTTGACCCAGTCGGCAACAGGACGGCAATTGATATCGAGGTTGTATATCCTGTTGTCGTCAAAAGAAATCAGCATCCGGTATTTCCTGTTGTTGTCGTAGTCGAATACAGCAATGCCGTTGGTTGCTCTTTTCTTCAGTTTCACCGGGAAGCCGGGAAGATTATTCCCTTTCATGTCGATTATATGAATATATCCGGCAGTATTGAACAGCATCTGCTGCTTACCATTATTAAAATAATCAACCTGCCACACTTTACTTAAAGGCTGTTCTGATAGCTGCTTTTTCCAGATAATCCTGTCATTATCATCAATCAGGTAAATATGATTCATCTTGTCAAAGGCAACCATCTTCGATGTATTACTCCCCTGTTCACTGATCTGGTAAGGACCGGCAGTAACGGGCCCGTCAAGGTTCAGAACAAGACTGTTCTTATCTGTCGGAACAGGAGGTTTGTTTTGGGGCTCAGGCTGAGGTTCAGGACTGCTTATTCTTAACGGGAGTGCCGGCGGAGTAAACGCACTGTTAGAAGTGACCACTAAATTGGTCAGGTTCATGTCGTCGTTATCATAAATATATTGCAGGGCAATTTCATCGAAGCAACCGAAGCGGTTCAGGTTGCCTTTGATGTACAGTAAAGTTTTGTCATTAAAAATACTTTTAAAATAACTAACACATTCTTTGAAATCCGCATAGATGAATATATTTGAATTTTCAAAAAGGTTTTCCGAAAGGGACAGAAATTTTCTGTCATTGCTCATCACTTGCCCTGAACTATAGGAATCAATATATTTCTTTACTGATTCAGGAGAATACCCAAAAACAAGGTAGTCCTTTAGAACAGTATAGAAAAGTGTATCTATCTGATTTATTGTTTTTTTTAATAAAGCCGGTACAAAACATGGCAGGATGACACGGTTTATACTATAATCTTTGTATTTCTCAGAGTGATGGCAGCCGGTCAGGGACGATGCTTCTTCAAGCGGTGCACACACGGCATCCGGATCATCCACATGAACCAGGCTGAAAAGTCTGTCTCCGTTATCATTACCTTCCATTAGAGCAAAGCTGATATCGTTTACAATATGTCTGATGATTTCAGGAAGTGGGTTGAACCTGTATATTTTTTTAAATTGGTCCATATTACCTGACAGGCGATTACAGATCTTGTGTGAACTATAAAACCCGTTCAGCTTGTTATAAAACCCGTTGAAATCTGCAACGCCGACATTCATGATCATTACTGACGAGGAAGGGATGAAAGCCGAGACTCCGGGCAGCAATGCTTTCTGCTTCTTAATGGTAGTAAGGAAAGATGCTGATGAGTCAGAAGCAATAGTAAAACCGGTAAAAGTTACCTTATCTGATTTTAAATTGATATCGAGAGCTGTCCATTGCGAGAAGAAACGGAAAGGCATGAGATTGTCTCTCATTGCAGCGTTCAGCTTACTGCTGAAGAAGAATCCCAGCTTAGCTGCATTCACAAATAATACGGCCCCGACCTTTTTCCCTGCTGTAAGTTTTGCTTTATTGAAAGAAGGATCAGCAATAAGAGATTTGCCATGACGGAGTTGCTTCAGCGAAGACTCAAGCAACAGTTTGTTGAAACTGCACAGGAACAGGCCGCTTTCCGTAGCCACGTAAATAAATTTACGCTGATCGTTCAGTGCGATACGATTAACTTCTGCACCCTCAAAGGTATAAGCAGATGCAGTGGAATTCCGGCCCCGGATGTGAGTGGCAAAGCGGATCAGTTTATTTCCGCTGCCGACAGTAGGAAGCTCCATGGTAAACAAGGCGGCAAGATCGCTTGTCGCTGTGGGATGAAAGGAAATATATGTTTTCTGATTTTCAAATAAATCCTTTACTCTTGAATCAGCTATCGCTTTATTTCTGATATAGGCAAGGTCGGAAATAAAAAGAGCCGGTGATTCAAAAGCCCTCAGGTTGTTCCATACTTTATTTGTTGCGATTTGTTTTGACCAGAATTCGCCCGGGTTTTGTATCTGTACAAAAAACAATACGTCATGAGGTATGGAACTGAATGCATTCTCAACGGGTTGTTTCAGCTTTTTGTAAAAGGAGATAACAGTGAATAATAATGCAGATACGACAACAGCTGCAATAAGCCAGGTAAGTGCTTTTTTTAATGTTATGTATTTGATCACTGTGGTTTCAGACCTTTCTCTTTCCTGTATACAAAATTGAATTCAATTTTCCATGAAATGAAATTTTACTCAGAATTTTATAAACAAAATGATGTTAATCACAGTGGTAAAAGAGGTCTTCTCTATTAACTGAATTATTTGTTTCCTGATTTACTCCAGCAATGTTGAGTTTTTCATTACGGTTATGTCTCTTTAATAATAGAATTGTAATTCAAGTTTAATTGAATGACTCCGGAATATGAAAATTTAATGGTCATAATTTTTGGTTTGTTATATTTAACGTTTTCCGGCAGTAACAGAGATGCCGGCAACTGAACGAAGGACAATTATGCGATAAGTGCCTTTACTGGTATTATGAACATTCTTTAATAATTTGCTGATTCCGGGTAAGTATTTTTCGCTTACGTTTAAAAGGGAATTTGTATTTTTGTGATTGTGCCGTTAGGATAAAAATATTTATAAACTTATTAACTGTCAGGATGAACCTATTTTTTAAGCTGCCAAACAGGAACTGTTATGTTATAGATTCAGAGATTCAGCATGATATTGAAACGCTGCAAAAACTATCCTGGCTTTTCGGCGGTGGTGAGTGGCTGGAACGGGGACCCGTGACCGGGTGTTATATCGGCCCGCGTAAGGAAATGATTACTCCCTGGAGCACTAATGCTGTTGAGATCACTCAGAATATGGGGATAAAAGGTATCAGGCGTATCGAGGAATTTCATTTTGTTTTGGCAAAAAATTCGAAGTATGACAGGATGCTGCAGGCACTTTACGAAACGTTGGACGACGATGTTTTTACCGTACATAAAAACCCGGAACCTGTAATTTATATTGATGACATCAGGGAATACAGTGAAAAGGAAGGACTTGCGCTTAACCCCGGTGAGATCAGTTATCTGGAGAACCTCGGCAGGAAAATGAATCGTTTGCTTACTGACAGTGAAGTTTATGGCTTTGCCCAGGTGAACTCGGAGCATTGCCGGCATAAGATCTTTAACGGAACTTATATTATTGATGGCATACAACAGCCTGACTCACTTTTTGAATTGATAAAAAAAACCTCCAGGATTAATAAAAACAGGATCGTATCAGCATATAAGGATAATGTTGCTTTTATTAAAGGCCCTGTTATTGAGCAGTTTGCTCCGGAATTTCAGGACAAACCGGCTTCTTTCATTACCCGCGATATTGAGACGGTAATCTCTCTGAAGGCAGAAACACATAACTTTCCGACGACGGTAGAACCTTTTAATGGTGCCTCTACAGGCAGCGGGGGAGAGATCCGTGACCGTATGGCCGGTGGTACCGGCAGTATTCCTCTTGCAGGCACGGCTGTATATATGACATCGTACTCAAGGCTCGACGGAACGCGGGACTGGGAGAAGAACCTTCCCGAAAGAAAATGGCTTTACCAGACTCCGATGGAAATACTGATAAAAGCTTCCAATGGGGCAAGCGATTTTGGAAACAAGTTCGGACAACCGCTTATCTGTGGCAGTGTGCTGACTTTTGAGCATAATGAAAACGGCATGAATACGGGTTACGACAAGGTGATCATGCTTGCCGGAGGTGTGGGTTTCGGTGCAAAAGGCGGCAGTACTAAAAAAGAACCCTCACGTGGTGACATTGTTGTTGTCCTCGGTGGAGATAATTACCGCATAGGCATGGGTGGAGGTGCCGTTTCGTCCGTCGACACAGGGCTGTACAGCAATGCCATTGAACTGAATGCCGTTCAGCGAGCTAACCCTGAGATGCAGAAAAGAGTATATAATGCGTTGAGAGCTATGTTCGAATCGGAAGATAATCCTGTGATTTCAGTTCATGATCACGGAGCCGGTGGCCATTTGAACTGTCTGTCGGAACTCGTTGGCGAAGCCGGGGGGACAATCTTCATCGATCACCTTCCCGGAGGAGATCCTACACTTTCGGATAAAGAGATCATCGGCAACGAATCGCAGGAGAGAATGGGAATCGTCATAAAAGAAAAGGATCTGCCTTTGCTGGAGCAACTCGCACAAAGAGAGCGTGCACCCATGTATGTGTCGGGCATAATTACCGACGATCATATTCTTAAATTCAAAAGATCAGGTGCGGCAACCAATCCCATCGAACTGCACATTGATGACATGTTCGGCAATACACCTAAAACTATCATTACAGATCAGACAAAAGAAATTGCATATAAGGAACTGACTTACGACAGGACGAAGTTAAAAGAATACCTGTCCTCTGTGCTGCGCCTCGAAGCAGTTGCATGTAAAGACTGGCTCACCAACAAAGTTGACCGTTCTGTTACCGGTAAGATAGCACATCAGCAGACCTGCGGCGAAATCCAGCTTCCGTTGAACGATCTCGGGGCCGTTGCCCTCGATTATAAAGGTGTTAAAGGGATCGCGACATCTATCGGTCATGCTCCTGTGAGCGGGCTTGTCAGCCCTGAAGCCGGCTCTGAGTTATCTATTGCTGAGGCTCTGACCAACATCATCTGGGCCCCGCTTGAAGGAGGTCTTGCAGGAATTTCTTTAAGTGCTAACTGGATGTGGCCTTGTAAAAATCCGGGTGAAGATGCCAGACTCTACCGTGCCGTAAAAGCAGCAAGCGATTTTTCTATCAGCCTCGGTATTAATATACCGACGGGTAAGGATTCGCTTTCGATGACTCAGAAATATCCTGATAATACTACGGTTTATTCTCCGGGAACAGTTATCATATCGGCAACAGCTGAAGTTTCCGATGTCAGGAAAATAGTTGGCCCTGTGATGGTCATGAATGCCGATTTTCCGGTCATCTATATCGATATGTCCGGGACCGGTTACAGCCTTGGCGGGAGCAGCTTCAGCCAGGTGGTGAATTGTATAGGCACTGAAGTCCCCGGAGTTTCTGATGCAGATTATTTTAAAGACGTTTTCAATACTGTTCAGAGATTAATCAAAGAAGGGAAGATTGTCGCCGGACATGACATCTCAGCAGGTGGGTTGATCACGGCCCTGCTCGAGATGACTTTTCCCCTGAACGAATGGGGCATGGATGTCAATCTGAATGATACTGGTGAAAATGATATCATAAAGCTACTTTTCAGTGAGAATCCGGGCATCCTTTTGCAGGTCAGGGATATCAAATGTTCAATTGATATTTTGTCAAAAAATAATATCCGCTACCATGTCATTGGCAGACCGTCTCCAAGACGAAGTCTCAGCATTGAGTGCCGCATGAGCAAGTATCAGTTCGATATTGATCATTACAGGGATATCTGGTACGAAACCTCTTTTATGCTGGACAAACGCCAGTGTGGGGAGAAACATGCCATGCAACGGTTTCTCAATTATAAACGGCAGCCGGTTCAGTTTAATTTCGGTTCTTCTTTTACAGGTGATCCCGGTGTGTACGGCATTTTTAACAACAAGATAACCTCTGGTCGGGTTAAGGCTGCCATCATCAGGGAAAAGGGTGTGAATGGCGACAGGGAAATGGCGTATTCACTCTATTATTCCGGTTTTGACGTCAGGGATGTGCATATGACTGATTTGATCTCAGGCAGGGAAACACTGGAAGATATCAACATGATCGTTTTTGTTGGAGGATTTTCCAATTCAGATGTGATGGGATCGGCTAAAGGCTGGGCAGGAGCTTTTCTGTTCAATGAAAAAGCGAAAAAAGCGCTGGATGATTTTTACCGTCGACCGGATACACTGAGCCTCGGGATATGTAACGGCTGCCAGCTTATGGTCGAGCTGGGACTGATCTATCCTGAACACGAGAAAAAACCTTCGATGAAAAGGAATGAATCAAATAAATTTGAATCGGCATTTCTTACCGTCGATATTCAGCCCAATACTTCAGTTATGTTTGGAAACATGGAAGGTTCAAAACTGGGAGTGTGGGTCGCTCATGGGGAAGGAAAATATGTGCTGCCATATAAAAAGGAAGAGTATCACATCGCTGCCCGCTACAGCTATAGCGAATACCCGGGCAATCCAAACGGTTCCGAGTATGACACTGCAGCTATTGCCTCTCATGATGGGCGTCAAATGGCTATGATGCCTCACATTGAGAGGTCTGTTTTTCCATGGCAATGGGCTCATTATCCCGAAAACAGGCAACATGACACTGTCACCCCATGGATTGAAGCATTTGCCAATGCCAGAAAATGGATAGAAAATATGATCAGGAAACATGACAATGAATAAAACAGTATTAATAACAGGAGCTACAAGCGGCATAGGGAGAGCATGTGCACTGAAATTTGCACGGAACGGTTATAACATCATTATCACCGGGCGTCGTGAAGACCGTCTGCTGGAACTCAGAAACGAACTCATTGCCTCATTCAACGCTCAGGTGCTGTCCTTATGTTTCGATGTAAGAGTCCGCAACGGGGTTGAAAAAGCAATCAGCGGACTTGGACCTGAGTGGAATAAGATAGATGTACTTATCAACAATGCCGGCCTTGCAGCCGGATTAAGCCCTCTTGCCGAGGGTGATGTTGATGACTGGGAACAGATGATCGACACTAATGTAAAAGGACTCTTATATGTGTCCAGATGTATACTTCCACTGATGATAAAGGCCGGTACTGGGCATATCATCAATATTGGGTCAATCGCCGGAAGGGAAGTATATCCAAACGGAAATGTGTATTGTGCTTCCAAATTTGCTGTTGATGCTCTTTCCAAAGCAATGCGCATAGAACTCCTTAAGCATGAGATTAAAGTGACACAGGTATTACCCGGTGCTGCTGAAACTGAATTCTCCCTGGTCCGTTTCAAAAACGATGCATCGAGAGCAAAGGATATTTACCATGGCTATCAGCCTCTCACCGGTGAGGATGTTGCCGAAGTTGTTTTTTATGTGACCACAATGCCTCCGCATGTTAATATCAATGACATAACTGTCGTGCCTTCCAACCAGGCATCCACTACGCTTTTTAACCGAAAGTGAATTTTGTTTTTTTTAGTATATTTCCTCTATAAATCATTTTTCAACTTTATCAAAGGATTGTTTATTGTGCAGACATTCAGTATTCTGCAAAGCAAGAGGCGGAAAACAAGGCAAAATAAATTAGCATCCGAAAAAT
>Ga0114951_10006361_pt1 | contig 10465 bp, 7 predicted proteins | sample AM7aDNAmetaG_FD_88677 | JGI IMG/M metagenome (GOLD analysis project Ga0114951, IMG submission 88677) | Freshwater microbial communities from Finland to study Microbial Dark Matter (Phase II) - AM7a DNA metaG | ecosystem: Environmental > Aquatic > Freshwater > Lake | place: Finland: Lake Alinen...
ATCTGGTTTGGTCTCCTTTTTCTTTTGGCAGATTAAAAGGATTGTACCCCGTATCGGGGTTCACCAAACCAGATTTATTATTAAAGAGTTATATTTTTATGTTCAACATTCAAGATTGAGCCAGAAAAACAATACCAACAGAAGGAATAAACCTATATTCTTCATTATTAGGTTTCTCACGCACCCCTCATGCCATGTGTGGGAATATTGAAAACAGTCCTGCATGTAAAACGTTTCAACGCATATTCCATCGCAAACACAACATAAGCGACAACGATACGGATCGTAAACTTGCTCTTCCCATACTGACGCGGGAAAAAAACATACGGAATCTCGGAAAATGTCAACTGCCCTTTGGAGGCCATCAGAATATCTGCAAGTATCTTATACCCCGCCCCTCTCAGTTGCGGCGCCACAGACAGGAAGAATTCCTTCTTCAACATAAAATAACCGCTCAAAGGGTCACACACATCAACCCTGATCAACAACCTGGTCAATAAAGTTGCCCCCTTGCTGAGCATGGCACGATAATGCGTCCACTTCCCAATACTGCTGCCATCCATATATCGGCTGGCAATGACAACGTCGAGTTTCTTTCTTTTTAACTGAGTCAACATAAGCGGCAAAACAGACGCATCATGCTGCATGTCCGCATCCATGACAGCCACATAACCGGCTTCTGCCATCAGCATCCCCTCAATACATGCCGATGATAACCCGCGCCGGCCCTTGCGACAGATCAAACGCACACGCATATCCTCTGCAGCTTCCTGCGCCACACATACCGCTGTCCTATCAGGAGAATCGTCGTCGACAAAGATCACTTCCCAGTCCAACCCCTCAAGTCTCAAACGCAACTGATCCATCAACAAATGAATGTTATCCCGTTCATTATATGTCGGGATGACAATCGACAGGTCACGCATTATCTTTTCATCTTTCATGCAATGATCAACTTCATTTACTTTCAATAAATCTTAAAAAACCAGGATGAATCAAGCATCTCACATTCACACGCCCCGTGCAACAGCTGTTTCATCAACCTTTCAAGGCCGGCTATAAGTAACGTAACAATATGGCATATAAAACGTTACAGATAAAATATAATACAGCCCGCCAATAGCAATGCCCACGATGGAATGTTATACTTGCTTTGTGTCACGCAACTCCTGTTCTTTGTATCCGAAAAAGGCAAACTACTTGAAAGAGTAGGACGCAAAGCCGTGAGCCTTCCCTCATCCGGTGGATGAAAAAGGCTGTCTGGTTGCCGAACATAAAGATCGCTTCATGATCTTCCACGCGCCCGTCCTTTCTTTCACAACACTTTCAACCTGTTTGAAAGAAAGAGGCGGCTTATGTTAAACAAATTTCTTCCCTTGATCCTTCTGGCAATACTCTCCTGGCAGACAAACACGCGGGCAGAATCAGTCACCGAAGCAAAAAGCTTCTACATTTCGGTCACGCTTCCACAATCTGTAAGTTTTATGCAGGCAACGGCGGGAACAGCAACTTCACTGGCAGAAACCCAGCAGGAAGCCACTCAACTGGTGCAGGAACAACAATTGGTCAGGAACAACCGCACGCTCCTTATTCGGAGCGTTGTGGCGCTTTAACGGGTGCGGATTCCTTGAGCCTCATCGGGATGTGAAACACATAAGTTACCCCCTCAGTGACCACAATATCATTTTTAATCTTTAGTACAGGTATAAGGTTAACGGGAAGGCTTTTCATGTCTATGGTAAGCGTATGCCCGCCTTCAGCGACCTTTTTAAAGAAATAAGCGCCCTGGGCATCACTGGCCACGGTCTGGCGGCCATCAAGGGTCACCTTGACCCGCGGCAGGAACTGATCTCCCTGATCCGGCACGCCATTCCCATTTTTGTCAACAAAGGCCACACCATAAATCCCCGACTGCGTTGTCAATCCGAAATCCACCCGCTGGGCCATCCCCTGTAAAATATCAACCCTGAAGAAAGACGGTGTCGAAAAAACAAACCCCGCAGGCATGGTTTCCATCACCGGCGTCACGAGAACCCTTTTCCCACGCACCTCAATACGGTATTTACCGTCCTTGTCCGTCACCGCATCCCGCTCTCCGGCTCTCACCTTGATATCCGGCATGCCTTTTTCCCCGGGATCCTTGCGCCCGTTGCCGTTCTTGTCTTTATAGACGATACCCGTCACAGCTCCCACGGGATCCCACGCCAGCGGCACCGCCCAGGCACCGCGCATCCCCATCCTCAAATCCATGTCCGTATAGGACATATGCGAATCGACATGAGACCAGACCTGACGCACGTTGGTGTCCAGAAAATAACTCAGGTCACTCGTCGGGTTATAGGAAAGGCCCCCCGACGTCCCCAGGCTGTCCTCACCCGCGAGAAAACTATTTAACCCGCCCGCATTCTGCTCATAGCGGTAGGAAAGACTCAAATTGCCGGTAAGATGCTCCCTCAATTCCTTGTTGCAGGAAAGCCCCGTGCCAAAGGATGACGGGTTGATCAGGTTGTTGGACACCCCTTCAATGAGCCAGGAATATTGATAATTGGCAAACCAGGATGTATCCCTGGTCAACGGAAGGTTCACCCCCGTCAACACGTCGTACCTGTCGTAATTTGAAATCGAACTCCCCGGGTAACGGCTGTTCTGGTAAGCGCCTCCTGCATAAACAGCCCCATGGCGCCCGCCCCACGCCTCAAAATCCCGGGTCAAACGTGAATCAACACTCATGGTGCGGCGGGGCGAAAGCTCGCCGGCGGTATCCACATAACGCAGCTGATTGTCCAGCGACAGTGCAGGATTTAAGGGGACGCGGATATTGGCATCAGTATCAAGATTGAGAGCGTCGGGATGATCAGGATTAAAATAAAGTTTCTGGCGATACACATCAACCATGGCATCAGCACTGAACGTCCCTGGATTCATGTTGCCTGTCCACATCGCGCCTGTTTCCCCCTGGCCTGAGGGCGGGCTTGTGATCGTGGTAAAGTTCTTATTGATATCCCTGACATGGAGCGCAGAGTTCCATCCATTCCCACTCCATCCCAGGCCTCCCAATGAGGCTGCATGCGTGCCACTCCGTGCCAGTTCAGCGTTCAGCAGAACCTTATCAATCCTATGGGCCCCCTCGAGAGAATAGACCTGTTTGGTCAACGTCGGGTTACGGGCGGATCCATAACCCCGCGCATAATTAAACGCATAATGATTCTCGGGATCCTTGGGGAAAAGAACCACCTGGAAAGCATCCACATAAGATTGCTGCGAACCGGATGACGTGTTGGAATAACCGAAGATCGGCTGCAATTGCCCATGACTCACGGAAAGGCCGACAGCATCCTGAAAGGTCCTTACATCCAGGAACGCGCCCCTCAAATGCGCTCCGGGCATGGTCAATGGCGATGTCAGCCGGGTGGCGTCAAAAACACGCACATTCAAGGCACTTGTACCCGGCACCGGAATGCCGCTCAAGCCCGTGGTATACGTGGGAATACCTCTGACAGGATTAAATCCCGTGAGAGTCGCGGAAGAATCAAGATAACCATAAGGCGTCTCTCCGAGCATGCCCACATCCTCCTCGAAAGTAAGACTGCGGCGCTTCATCGTGGAACCCTGGGGAGCATTGTAATAACCGCTCCAATCATTGGCATAATTGAAACGAAAAGGCGCGGCATGTTCAAGGGGCAAAGGATGTCCCGCCGCCAGCTCCCCGGATGAATCGGGAAAAAGAGTTTCAATATAGATTGTCGCACGTCCGGCATCATCCCAGACATGCAGGAACGTGCTCCCGCGCCTTTGCCCGGAAATCTGAAGGCGGTCTGCGGAGATCCTGTTGATCTGGATAAAATCTTCGGACACAACCAGGAATTTCTGGATATTCTTTCCTTCAAGAATCACCGTCCTGCCCATTTCAAGGCGCAATGTGGGACGCGGCGCAGCATTCTTGACAATATCGGCAATGGCAATAATATCCTCGACTCGCTTTTTGGCCGGCTGGATATAGGAACGGGCGACTGGCACAGGAAGAGCTGGCACGGGGGCATAAGAACGCTCAACTGTCTGCACCGGCACAACCGCTGTAGAAGCCTCAGTCAACATCCTTCTGGGGGAAACCGCAGGAGCCGTAAACGCCGGGGGTTCTGCCTCTGGCGCTGAAGGCACAGAACGTTTGACCTGGTCCAGGGATTGCCCAACCATCTTGGGCTTAACATGGACAACGCGTTCATCGATCATGCGCTTGATTAAATTGATATACTCAACAGGGGCTTCTGCGGCAGGGTCTACCAAACGTGCTTTATAGAAATATTCCAGCGCGGTATAGCGGTCCTGTTGCTCCAGGGCCGACGTACCTTTCTCCATATATTCTTCATAGCTTAAAGAAGGACCGGCATCGGAAACGCCATCTTCCAGGACCGACTGCCCATCGGGAACACTTCGGAGATAGACCATGGGCTCTTCAGCGGTGGGATCGACACGGTGGGCCCATCTGAAATAACGTACGGCTTCCTGCTCATCATGCCGTTCAAGGGCTTTTTGGCCCTCGGTCAAAAAATATTGATAGGTATCAGCAGCCCCGGCATGGGAAGGGAATGCGCAACCCCATATTACCAGGAGAGACCAGAATATATACATTACCCGTTTTATGGTCATAAGATTTCGGCCATACGCGTAAAAACCACTCCATAACCCCCATCGTTAATCCCGTATATCCGAGATCGTGAAGTTATCAGCAGCGTCCCTTGTTATCTCAAGCTCTTTGACAATGGCATTCCCATTCTCAAGATCGGCATTGACCACAACAGTATACTTCGCGGCGCTCAACGCCGCAGGTAAAGGAATCTCGAACGTTCCGGAAGCATCTGGCGGGAGGTATAATTTTTTGACCTCTCCCCTGTCCGCGACAACCCCCTGGTCATCCATGAAATAATACGTTATAAGCGGGATCGTGACGACAGGGCTCTGGTTGACAAAAACGCCGGTTAACTTTCTTGATACCACGGCGATATCACGCAGCTCAGCCTTCTTAACAAGATCTTTGGGCTCGATGAAAAAGAGACACCCCACGCGCGTAACAATATCCATTCCCGTCTGAGACCGGGCAGGATCTCCGACTTTCTCGAAGAAAAGAACGCCGTAATGCCCCCCGTCGATAACAGCAGGGACGCTCACGTTATAGTTAATCTCCTGCTGACCAAAGGGAGGGATCATGAATTCCGAGGGAGAAAAACTCACCCACTGGCTTAAAGACCGTTCCCCTGTCCCGGCTGGAACAAAACTCTTGGTCCCGTCAAAGGGCGGTCGATACGTGAAATCTTCCCAATACGCCCTGACAGATATATTTTCGGCGGTCGTATTGTGGATAATAACTTTTTTGTTAATGCGATCCCCGCCGGACACAGCCAGAGACACCTTCCCATCTTCAATGAAGAATTGGGCTCTGGCTGGTCCGGTCAGGACGCATAAAGCAGCCAAGACGCAAACAACAATCCGTGTGATCATCCTGTCACGCTTAGCCATTTCACTGTTCCTCAGGTAATCGTTGCGCTGATGGTCAATGTGCCGGTATACGGACCAGGCTTATCCCCGTTGGTGAACACTTCACCAGCTGCGGGATCCGGTATCAAGGCCGTCGAATCCTTGGTGACAATACCCAGATACATTCTCAGATAACCCGCACCGATCTGCGCATTGGTCACGTTCTCACCTGCTGTGGGAATATCCTTCAACAGCATCTTGCCACCGGTACCATGTGCTGTGATCGCAGTCTCGCCGGAGCCTGTGACCGTCATGAACGTAAGGGTCGACTTCCAACCGAGGTTGTGGCCTGTTGTGCCATTCAGGAAGCTCGTATCCTTATATGTTACCGTAACACTCGTAGTGCTCGCCGCACCGCCTGTGGAACCGACATCAATGGCAAACCAATGATCCGGAAGCCACGCATTATACGTCGCTGTACCCACCGCGAATGTCTTGTAGATGAGCGGGTCGAAACTCAATGACGTACCTGCCGCAGAAAACACAGGATTCCCACTAGCATCGTTCTTGATCGACGATGCCGAGATGCTGATCCCCGAAACTGAAGGGATCGTTGCCGTGAGGAAGAAATCCTTCGAAGCCGTCAGCGCATGCGCCGGAGCCGCGATCCCCACGACCATCAAACCCATTAATACTAACCCTAATGTCTTTTTCATACTACTACTCCTTTCGCTATTATTAATTTTCTTGCAGTGTGAACCTTACAGGGGCAAGAAACTTGCCCGGAATCATCCCGGGGTACCCTTTAAACTTGTATATGATCTTGAAAGACACCGGACTGCCCTGCCCGTCTGAAATAAAAACAGGATTTTCAGATGTCTCCAGCGGGGAGAAATCGACGAACTTGGACTGTCCTTTCTGTCCTTCCGAAAGCTCAACTTTAATCGTCACATATTTTGTATCAATCTGCTCTCCTTTCTCGTTGGTCAAACCCGCCAGCAACCCCTGTACCACCTGGTAGGGTTTGTGGAGGTTGGAATGAACCGCGACATCAATCTCCCTTTCCTGGGGCGGGCTATCCGGGAGAACACGGTCAAAAGTCACCCCCTCAGGAGGGATATTGACAGTCAGCTTGAAGACAGGCTGAATAAAAGATTCAAGATCAATCGAAAACGCCTCTTTGCCGCTGGAAGATTCGACGACATATTTCATAACACCTTTATATGTCCCTGAATCCTGCGCCTGGACTTTTTCCGGATCCAAAAGCCAATAGACTGAAAAAGCATCATCTTTGGCATTGCCCGCATACACGAGCATCCGGTTTAGTCCCACGGCAGCAAGACCCTGTTCATGGGCATTCCCGGAGGAAGAACCGGATACATAATATTGCAGGACATCCGGGTTCAATTCGTCCCCGTTCGTATTCCTCGGCCAGGAATCAACCTCCTGATAAATACGGATATCCCCCTTATTCCCCGAGAAAGAAACTTTAACAAAATCGACAATATTATTCCTGTTATCCGTATCCCTGATGCTCACCCGGCTGGGCGCGCGCGAACCAACGATCTTAACCTCCTGATTAGAGGGACTTTCCAAAGTCACATTCAGGATCATCTGATCCTGAGCCCCATCTCCGACAGAACGGACAATAAAAGCCAAACGACCCGTAAAACGTCCGCTGGCCTGGATCTGATCGGGACTGACAGAATACCCCACAATGAATGAATCGCTTTCGCCGCCCTGCCCCGATGTATAAAGATGCTGCTCGCTTAAACCCATCCGCTCGGCATTCTGCATATAGAGCGTTCCGCCTGAATTGGTATTATTGTATGCGGCTGTTTGTATCGCCTGACTGTCAAGGGCATCGCCTTTTTCATTGACCATGGGCTCCAGCAAACGCTGGAACACCTGGTAGCGATTCCCACTGGTGGACGTGATCCTGACACGGACCTCTTTCTTATTAGTAAGCCCCGTGGCCACATTCTCAAGGCGCAGGCTATTGGTGCCATCCAGGGGCGTAATACTAAGGCTAACCGCCGCCATGGAAGAAGGCACCCCTGAAAGTAAAATAAATAAAATATAAATCACTTTATACATTTTTAGCCGCCGATTTTTTTGATGTGCATAGTAAAATGTAACACAAATGACAGAGAATGTCAAATTACGAAGGCTGAAATGGGAGGATGAAAACCATGTGTAAAATCAATTCTCATCGTTCTTTATTATAGGTTATGGCTAATTTATAAAATTTCTCGTAATAAATTTGAAACGCAAGCTCAGGCCTGTGGGTATCTTCTGTCATGCTACCGCCTAAAGCCGTAATATTGAAATTCTTTACCAACGCCGACCTGAGCGCCCCGCTACGGTCATAATTCATGGCTGATCCGGTGAGATAAACAGAAATCCCATGTTCGAACCGGGTTTTAATATCCCGGATGAAACAATCCAGATCCGCAGCGCCGGACCTGGGAGGGGTCATGGTTTTCCTGTGGCCGTAATATTCAATAAACGGCCCATCATCCATGGCAATGATGACATCCTGACGGCGGGTCATCATTTCGATATAGTGTGCCAACTCCTTTTTCCCATTATAAAGGTGCCTGAAATACAGCAAGGGATACACAAAAATCACCATCCACACCACACACCAGGCGGCGATAAAGAACGCCGCCGGCCTGTTCTTCTCCCAAAGCCACCGGATTCCTCCCGCTGCGAAAATATAAAAAGGGACCATCACAACATCAAGGTAGCGTGACGTATATGTAGACGTGTTGCCATAAATAAAAAACAACCCCATCCACAAAATAAAAAACCACAGCAAAAAGCGATCCCCCCAGCGCCAAAGTCGAAAAATACCGGCCGCAGCACAGACCCACAACAACCACGGCACGCTTCGGGTCAGATCATCCCAGGCGTTACCCCGCGTCGCAGAGGATAGCCCCGTAAAGTAGGATGCCGCCAAGGGGCTTTGCCCCAACGAATTAACAACTACAGGCCATAAATAACTGCCCAGAATCAAGATCACGATCAGGGTCAGGGGAAAGGTCAGGGCCAAAAGCATCCGCCAGCCCACCTGTGCAGGACGGGCGCTGACAGTGGGGGGGACGGGCCTGAAAAACAAGGCGAAATACCACGGCAAAAGGATCAACGCCGATTCCCTCACGGAAACCGAGAGGGCAAAAAGCACGCTTGCACAAACAATAAGCCGCGCATCATCACGCAGACTTCCTTTAACCAGGCAATAAAAAGATAACAGCAGAAAGAACAGGCACATCCCGTGTTCTTTCCCCAAGGTGTTGGGCACGAGATAAAACGGTGTGAGCGCCAGCAAAACCGCACCCAGCACAGCCTGTCCCCGGCTTGAAAAAAGTTCACGGATAAAAATGTAGAAGGCGACAACGGACAAGGCATGGAACAGGACGCTGGAAAATCTCGTCAGGAAATCCGCATTCTGCCCGGCCCAAAAAAACGGCAAATATAGAATCGCATTGACAAGAACCGCGCCATAACGCCCGCAGACAGAAGGCTGAAGATGCCCCGTCTGCCATGTAGTCTCAACGGCCCGCGCCAGAGCCACGCTGTCGTAGTGGAATAAACCGGCATTGATGCACAAAAGGCCGGACAAAAAACTGAACAGGAAAAGGAATACCGCTGTCATGAGGCCTTGTGCTGACCCTCGTCGCGTGAAATGGGCAGACGGACGGTAAACGTGGCGCCCTTGCCATCCGTCGACTTGACATGAATCTCTCCCCCCTGCTTTTTCACAAGCTCATAACTGATGCTCAGCCCCAGGCCGGTGCCTTTGCCCACAGGTTTCGTGGTGAAAAAAGGGTCGAATACCTTCTTGAGATTTTCTTCCGTGATCCCGCATCCAGTATCACTGATATCCACGCACACATGGCCGGCGTCGACGTACGTCCTGATGGCGATCACACCCTTGTCCTGGATCGCCTGCGCGGCATTGATCAGCAGATTCAGGAACACCTGCCCCATCTTCTGGACACTGCAGCGCACCTGGGGCGTATCGCCGTATTCCTTGCGTAAATCGATACGGTACCGCAGCTCGTTGTGGGCAATGCTCAAGGCCATTTCAATGACATTCTCGATCTTGACCAGTTCCTCGAACCAGCGGGTTCCTTCATGGGCGAAAATCTTCAAATCCGCCACGATCTTTTCAATCCGGCCTATGCCATCGCGTGACTGCTGAACAATATGCTCACTGTCGCTGATAATATAATTCATATTGAGCTCAGTTTCCAACTGCCCTATCGCGACGACAACAGCCGCCGCCTCTCCCCAGGCCTTGCGTTCAACGGCGCCTTTCATAACCCGGGCAAGCCGCAGCATCCGTAAATAACCGGCCACATACGTCTGGAGGACTTCCAGGTTGCTGGCCACAAAACTTGCCGGATTATTGATCTCGTGTGCCACGCCTGCGGCCAGCTGTCCAATGGCGGCAAGCTTTTCGGCCTGCACCAGACGGTCCCGGGCGGATTTGAGCTGTTCCTGCATACGCCGCGATTCCTCCAGCATATTCTGGAGATTTTCCTGATTTTGCTTTAACTGCGTGTTCGCCGCCTCCAGGCTTTTTTGGGCTTTCATGCGTTCCCCCATTTCCCTGACAAGCTCGTCACGGGAAACAGTCGTATCGCGCAAGTTGGCGCTCATCGCATTAAAAGAAACGGCGAGTTCGCCGACCTCGTCATTGGAGACCACATCCACCCGGCCGATAAAACCTTCTTCGGAAACCTTGTCAATGGCTTCCCTGAGACGGCCCAGCGGCATGAGGAACTTACGGAAATAAAATGACAGGAAAAATATCGCCAGGAAGGCAATGGGGACCGCCGCGGTGAGTACGATCCAAAGCGTATGGCTGATGTTGGCCCTAAGATACCTGGATGTGGCCGTCGCCTCGATCTGCCCGACCCTGGCACTCACCGCATTAAAGACCGGCGCGCTCACGGTAAAATATCCAGACCCGGCATTCTTGCCA
>Ga0114951_10006362_pt1 | contig 10465 bp, 7 predicted proteins | sample AM7aDNAmetaG_FD_88677 | JGI IMG/M metagenome (GOLD analysis project Ga0114951, IMG submission 88677) | Freshwater microbial communities from Finland to study Microbial Dark Matter (Phase II) - AM7a DNA metaG | ecosystem: Environmental > Aquatic > Freshwater > Lake | place: Finland: Lake Alinen...
GCGAACGGCGAACTCGACGGCTGGGCATATCACCTCGCGCGCGACACGAATGCCACGCGCATCACGCTCGCCGCGCCGCTGATCGTCACGAACGAAACGAAATTGGAAATGGATTTTGATCTCGCGACATTGCTCAACGCGCCGCACCCGCTGTCGTTTGGCAAAGACGGTTCCTCGTCGCATTCTCGCGATGGCGATCCGGTTTCCGCCGCGCTGAAAAAAAATCTCGTCGGCGCGTTCGCCGTCCATCGCATCAGTAATTTGACCGACGCGGAAATTGCCGTCGCGCATCCGAAGCCGCTGTATTTGCCTGGAAAATTCACGCCGTATCAATTCCAGATGAGCGCGACATTTCCGATTCCCGATTTGCCGCACGACAATCCGCTGACGGTCGAGCGCGTCGAACTCGGCAAAAAATTATTTTTCGACAAGCAGCTTTCGGTCAACAACGCGCAGTCGTGCGCGGACTGCCACGCGCCGGAAAAAGCGTTCACCGACGGGCGGCGCACGGCGCGCGGCGCGGAAGGCGAATTTGGAACACGCAACGCGATGCCGCTCTTCAATCTCGCTTGGAAAAAGGAATTTTTCTGGGATGGCCGCGCAAAAAGTCTGCGCGAACAGGTTTTGCAGCCGATTCAAAATCCAATTGAGATGCACGAGTCACTGACGAATGTGTTGGCGAAATTAAATTCGCGTAGGAGACGAGGTGACGAGTCTCAAATTTCCGAACCGGAGCAAAGTCAGAGACTCCTCACGTCGTCTCCTGCAAATTCAAAGGATTATCCCGCGCTTTTTTCTGCCGCATTCGGTTCTCCCGAAATCACGGCGGAAAAAATTTCGCTCGCGCTGGAAAATTATCTACTCACGCTCACGTCGTTCAACGCGAAGTTTGACCGCGTGCTGCGCGGCGAGGAAAAGTTCACACCGGAGGAACAGCGCGGGTTTGAACTGTTTTCCACGGAATACGATCCGCGGCGCGGACAGTTCGGAGCCGATTGTTTTCATTGCCATGGCGGACCATTATTTCAGAGCCAGAGTTTTGCGAACAACGGTTCGGACGGCGCGTTCACGGACATTGGGCGCGAAAAAGTCACGGGCAAGGCGTCGGATCGCGGAAAATTTTCCGTGCCGTCGCTGCGCAACGTCGCGCTGACCGCACCATATATGCACGACGGGCGTTTCCGCACATTGGAGGATGTGATCGAGCATTATTCGACGGGCATCCCGCGCAGTCCGACGCTTGACCCAAATCTTGCGAAGCATCCCGACGGTGGTGTGCCGCTGACCGACGCAGACCAGCGCGCGCTGGTGGCATTTTTGAAAACCTTGACGGACACCCAGTTTGCTTCCGTGAAAAAATAATTTCAGAATTTTTCCAGCTTAATGTTCGCTTAAGGTGGCTTAAGGTAAATTGGCATCATGAAAAGTAAGACCACAAACAAACCGCAGCGGATTGTAATTGCCAGCGAGGAACTGGTGGCGTTCGCGGTGCGCGTGGCCTCCAAAATCCGGAGGTAATATGAAGCACATCTTTGCGCCAACTCAAAAGAAGCACTGGATGATTGTGGATGATGACGCCGATATCCTGTCGCTGGTGTCCAAACTCGCGGAAAATTTGACGGACACGGAAATTGAATGTTTCAACTCACCGCAGGCCGCGCAGGCCGCGTTCATGGCCGCACCGGAAGCATACAAGTTGGTCATCACCGATTTTGAAATGCCGGGCATGGACGGCGTAGAACTGTGCCGCCAACTGCGCCGGATTTCACCGGCGCAAAAAATCATTCTAGCGACAGGCAGCGGATTTTTTACCGCCGCAGCGGCACGACACGCGGGTTTCTGCGGCTTGCTGAACAAGCCGTTTTTGATTGACCAGCTCCGCGACGCGCTGGCTGAAGCCGGAGTTGAATGCGCATCGCTGACGCACGCTTGATAATTTGCACCCGAACACAAACAAAAAACAAAACTATGAAAACTAAACTAGCACTCCTCGCGTTGGCGCTCGGCACTTCAACCTGCCTCCTCACCGCACAAGACAACCCGCCGCCGTCCGATGGCCAACCGCCACAGCAACGCGCCGGCGGTTCTGACGGCACCGGCAGCGAACATGGCGGTCCCGGTGGCCGGGGCGGCTTTCATCTGCTGCCGCCGCGCGCGCAGGAACAGCTCAAACTGACGGACGACCAAAAGACGCAAATTGCCGCCCTCGAAACCGAGACGAAGGCGAAGCTGGAAAAAATCCTCACGCCCGAACAACTCACACAGTTGAAAAACATGCGCCCGCCAATGCGCCAAGGCGGCGCCGGTGGTTCCCAGATGCGCGGTGGCCCCGACGGTCAAGGTCAAGGCAATGGCCCGGGTGCTGGCGACAACAACCCGCCATCAGGCCCGCCTCCAGGCGACAAGTAGAACTTCCGTTCGTGTGAACGGCAAGGCGGCGGGCTGACAAAAAATTCCGGGTGTGAATGTCAGCCTGCCGCTCTCATTTTTGGGTTGCAGGCTGATGGTTAAAAGTTGCCGGCTTGCCCACGCAGAAATTTATTTCGTTTTCAGACGCAGTGCGGCCAGCAGCGCGGCGACGATGGAAATTCCGCCACAGACAACATACGGCAGCATCGGCAAATGGAAATATAGCGACGCGGCAAACAGCGGGCCGACAATACGCGCAAGGGCGCCGGCACTTTGGCATACACCGATGGTGGCTCCCTGTTCGTTGGCCGGCGCAAGATTGGAGAGCAGCCCGAACAACGGCGCCCGCGTGAGGCTGGAGCCAATGGACAGCAGCGCGAGCGCGAGCAGCATTTTGATCCACGGCCAGTCCGCCGCGTGCAATACCGCCGACCATTTCAACGCGCCGTCGCCTTTGATGAACGGCAGCAGCGCCAGCGCGGTGCCGGTGAACAACAAGCTCACGGCAATCAGTTTCGGCTCGCCAAATTTTTTCACCAGTTTTCCAATCGCGCCGCCTTGGATGAACGCGCCAATGACACCACAAAAAATAAACAGGGAAATAACGGTGCTGGCTGGCGCGGTTTCGCTCTTGGTGAGGCCAAGATTAAAATTATCGCTGACCAGCAGCGGCAGGGTGCTTTCAAAACAACTGAAGGCGAACGTGGCGAGAAAGAAAATGAAAATCAGCAGGCCGATTTTTGGCTGCGACAGCGTGTGCGCCCATTGATCGAGATGTGGACGGCTGTTGGCGTGGCCGGAGCTGGGCTTCAGACTTTCGGCGAGGATGAAAAACGCGAGCAGAAAATTTGCCGCGCACAATGCCGCCGCCGTCCAACCGGGCGCGGTCGCGCCGCCGAATTTCAGGGCGATGCCGCTGATGGCCGGACCGAAGATGAAGCCGAGTCCGAAGGCCATGCCGATAAGCCCCATCCGTTTCGAGCGGTTTTCCGGCGGCGTGATGTCCGCGATGTAGGCCTGGGCGACGGTTATGTTGCCGCCGCACGCGCCGGCGAAGATGCGTGACACCAGCAGCGCGCCGAGCGCGACTGCGTGGTTTTCGAAACCGGAACCGATGGCGAACAGCACATACGAACATGCCGCGCCGGCGGTGCTGATGAGTAGGATGGGGCGACGGCCGTGGCGGTCGGAAAGTTTTCCCCAGATGGGCGAGAAAACGAACTGCATGGCCGAGAACGACGCGATGATGACGCCGATGAGCCAGCCGCTGGCACCGTAATGCCGGCTGTAAAGCGGCACCAGCGGCACGACGATACCGAAGCCGATGAGGTCAATGAAGACCGTGAGAAAAACCACGAGCATGGACGGTTTGCGATTCATATTATCTATGAGCGCGCATTCTAATTGGTGTAAGCAGAATTGACAGGATTTTCAGAGCCAAATTGTTACGAAACATGCGGGAAGCACATGAACTTGAAACTTGCCGGAATAATTGCTTTTGCCTAGTCTTGCATGCTTTTATGGAACACGATGGCGATCAGAGCGAACTTTTACGCTTGTTTGAAGGTGCATGGTTAGCCAGTCCGTCAGCAAGGAGGTGCTATGCAAAAGTAGTCAAGGGAAAACTTTTGATTCCATATTCTCGCAGCGAAGATAACAAGCTCGCAGGACATTATTTCAATTGCCGTGTTGTTGGAAACAAGTTGGTATGTCGTTTTGAAAGCTTCGACCCTTATGCTGCCGGTGTATTATTTCTCAAACTCGGACCAAACCGCACATTAATTGGTGGCTGGTGGTTAAATGAAAATCTTGCTAAGGCTATTCAGGATGACATTTCTAAAATTTCTGACAATCTGCCGGAAATGGTTCGCAGCGTTTGGGTTCTCATGCCAAAAGCAAGAACTCCAGCTTGGGCAAAAGAATACTTTCTTAAAGATTCCTCTGATTGACAAAAAAGAGGGTTATTGTTCCAGCTTGTTAAGAATGTGTTATCAAAATTGGATAACTCTGGTTTGTCCCGGCACGATTTTCTATATTTCATGTTTCAATGATTGATTCCGTATCTGAACACGCAGGCGCAGGTCCCGATTTGAAGAAAGGCCGCCGCCAGAAAGCCGACCGGCAACATTCGTCAGCAACCTTGGATCGCCTGCCACCGCACGACATCCAGATGGAGATGGGCGTGCTGGGCTGCGCGCTGCTGGAGCCGAACCAGTGCATCGGCGAGTGCATCGAAAAACTCAAGGACGACGGCAAGTCGGCCTTTTACGATCTCCGGCACCAGACGATTTACGAGACGCTCGCGGAGATGTTCAACACACGGCTACCGATTGACCTCATCACGGTGCAGCAGAATTTGAAGGACCGACAGCTTTTAGACCAGGTCGGAGGCATCGCCTATTTGAGCCAGTTGCAGGATGCCGTGCCGAGCGCGGCTAACCTTTCGTATTATCTCGAAAAAATCCAGGAAAAATACCTGCTGCGCAAATTGATCCAAACGTGCAGCGGCGTGGTCGGGCGCATTTATGATTTTGATGGCGAGGTCGAGGCGCTGCTGGACGAGGTGGAGAAGGAAATTTTGCATGTCAATGAGTCGCGCGGCCAGGGCGAGTTGAAGGATGTCAAGAAACTGGTGAACGAGGCGCTGGTGACCATTGAACATTTTTTTGACCGCAAGGGCGAGTTGAGCGGGCTGGCCACGGGCTTCGTAGATCTGGACAAAATGACCGACGGCCTGCACGGCGGCGAAATGATCATTGTCGCGGCACGGCCTTCGATGGGCAAGACGTCGCTGGCGATGAACATCGCGGAACACGTTGCGCTGGAATTAAACCTACCGGTTGCCGTGTTCAGCTTGGAAATGAGCGCATCGTCACTAATCCTGCGCATGTTATGTTCACTCGCACGGGTCAACATGCGGAGCATCCGCGACGGCTTCATGAGCGAATCGGATTTCCCGAAATTGATGTCGGCTTCGGGCCGGCTCGCCGGGGCGAAACTGTTCATTGACGACTCGGCGGGACTTTCGATTTTGCAGTTGCGGGCGCGGGCGCGGCGCATGGCGCAGCAGCATGGCATCAAGCTGTTTGTGATTGACTATTTGCAGCTTCTAAACTCTACTGCGCGCCGAGCGCAAGAAAACCGGCAGCAGGAAATCGCCGACATTTCCAGCGGCATCAAGGCGCTGGCGAAGGAATTGGATGTGCCGATTCTGGTGTTGAGCCAGTTGAACCGCGAGTTGGAGAAGGACAAGAGCCGGAAGCCGCGGTTGAGCGATTTGCGCGAGTCGGGTTCCATCGAACAGGACGCGGACCTGGTCGGGCTGCTTTACAGGCCGAACGCGGGCGACGATGAAGATGGCGCGGCGCAGGAAGAGAGCGACGGGATACCCATTAATTTTTTGATCGCGAAGCAGCGCAACGGGCCGACGGGCGATGTCAATTTGACATTCTTGAAACCATACACACGATTTGAAAGCGCGGCCAAATTCAGCGATGAAGATGTGCCGGGCGGCAGATAAAAAATGAAATCCATCATTCGACCCCTGAGTATTTCCCTCGTCATGGGCTGTGCAACTGTCGGGTTGGCACAGAGCGCGGGACCAAAAATTGACCGCGTGGACATCAAGTTCGTTGGGCCGGCCTCGGTCAGCGAAGATTTCATCCGCTCGAACATGAAGCTTAAGCCGGGGGCCAGCTATATGCCCGGCTCCACCCAGGACGACGTGCATTCCCTTTACGGAACGGGCCAGTTTTACAACATCCGTGTGTCGGTGGATCAGGCGAATGACGGGGGCGTGGTGCTCACTTACATCATTCAAGTCCGGCCGCACATCACGGAAATCAAGCTGGAGGGCAACGATAAATTGTCCAATTCCAAGCTGAAAAAGAAAGTCACGGTAAAAGTGGGCGACCCACTGGACGAACAAAAGTTGTTCTCGGACGTGCAGGAGATGAAGAAGTTGTATGAAAAATACGGCCTCGCCGACACGAAAATCAAATACGTCCTGAACATCGAGGAAATCACCGGGCACGGCACCGTGACGTTCCACTTCGAGGAAAGTCCCAAGGTTAAAATCAGCAATGTTGAGTTTCTCGGGGCGACGACCTTCCGCCAGAAAGAGCTGCGCGGGGAGGTCAAGACGTCGCGACGTTGGACATTTTCGTGGCTCACCGGCAGCGGCTATTTTCAGCAGGATGATTTTGATGGCGACCGCGACCGGCTGAACGATTTTTACCGCAGCCACGGTTATCTGGACTTTGAAGTCAAAGACGTGAAGCTTGACCGGCCCACCACCAACTCGATGATCGTCAAGTTCTATGTTTTTGAAGGCCGCCAATATAAACTCGGCTCGGTCAAATTTACCGGGAGTAAAATTTTTTCCGATGCGGAAATCGTTAAAGGATTGCACTACGTCCACGACTTTCAACACTCAAAAGCGAAACTCGGCCCGAACGGGCTGCCGATGGACGTCGGCGGCATTTTCACACCCGACGGTTTGAGCAAGGACACGGAAGCCATCCAGGACTTTTACGGCAGCAAAGGCTACATTGAAATTTCTCAAGGTCAGGCGCTGCACACGGTGCGCGTGCCCAACGTGGACAACGGCACGATTGATCTGGATTTCCATGTGGACGACAGCCAGAAATCCTACGTCCAAAAAATCGAGATCCGCGGCAATCTCAAAACCAAGGACAAGGTCATCCGCCGCGAACTGGCCATCAACCCTGGCGACGTGCTCGACATGGTGCGTGTCAAAATCAGCAAGCAGCGCCTCGAAGGCTTGCAGTATTTTGACAAGGTGGACTTGCGTCCCGAACCGACCGATCCGCCAATTGCCGGACGCAAAAACCTGATCGTCAATGTCGAGGAGCAAAACACCGGCAACTTCACGGTCGGCGCCGGCTTCAGCACCGTGGACGCGCTGGTGGGCTATGCGGAAGTTTCACAAAACAATTTCGATTTGTTCCACCCGCCTTACTTCACCGGCGGCGGACAAAAAATTCGGTTGCGCGTCCAAATGGGCACCCAGCGGCAGGATTACGAAATTTCCTTCGTCGAACCATGGTTTCTGGATCGCAAGCTTTCGCTCGGCGTTGACCTTTATCGGCACCAGTTGAACTTTGAAAGCCCAAACAACATTTATGATGAAACCCGCACCGGCGCAAAATTGAGTCTCACCCGCGCGCTTGGCAGCGACTTCCTCATCGGCAGCGTCCACTACTCGGTGGAAGACGTAGGCATTACATTGAACAGCGGCTGGCATGGCGTCCAAGCCATTACACCGCCCGGTCCGGGTGGTTCCGTGCCTGACAATTCCAATGTGCCGCAGGACATTTTGAAAGAAACGGGCGACCATTTATATCAGCGCATTGGCGGCTCGCTCGCCTACGACACGCGCAACAGTTCGCGATTGCCCAATCATGGCCAGCGCTCGGAAATCTCCGGCGAAGTCAGCGCCGGTGACACGACGTTTTACAAAGTCGAGCTGACCTCTGCCTGGTATTTCCCCGGTTTGTTTAAGGGCCACGTCCTCGAAGCGGGCGGCCGCGCCGGCGTCGCCGACAGTCTTGAAGGTGGTGACGTGCCATTCTACGACCGGTATTATCTCGGTGGTATGTATTCGATGCGCGGTTTTAAATTCCGCAACGTCGCCCCGCGCGATCCCAATTACGGAAACATCTCCTCCCCCGATATGGCCAATGAACCGATTGGTGGCGACAGCTACTGGTTCGGCTCGCTGGAATACAGCCTGCCCATTTTTGAAAAGGACGGCGGCGTCAGTCTGCGGTTTGCACTGTTCTACGATATCGGCGCGGTCGGAGCCTCGCCCTATTCTTTCCAATCCAGCTACAGCGACAACTGGGGCTTAGGCATCCGGCTGGACATCCCGCACCTCGGCCCCTTGCGGTTGGATTACGGCATCCCCATCACCCACGATCAATACAACAGCGGCAGCGGCCAGTTTCAATTTGGGGTCGGCTACAACCGTGAATTTTAATATGCACCTCTTTTTAAGAAAGTTTTTAGGAACCGGCCTCGTGGTTGGCATGGCGGCGTTTAGCTTGTCCGCGCGAACAGCCATGACTTTGGGAAACCTGCCGCTCTGGTTTGAAGCCACTCACGGGCAAACCGGTGCCAGCGCTCAATTTAGCGCGCACGGTGCCGACTCGGAATTTCTGATTGGCCCAACGCAGGCGCAATTCATCCTGCGCAAAGCCGATGGCTCGAGTGCGTCCTGCACCATGAACTTCGTGGGGGTGGCAGCTTCCGCTACGATTTCCGGCAACTCGGAGCTGGCCGGCAAAGTCAACTATCTCTTGGGCAACAATCCCGCCCAATGGCAAACCTGCGTGCCGACGTTTGCACAAGTGCGCGTTGAACAACTTTATCCCGGCATCAGCGTTGTCTATTACGGCACCGGCCGGCAGCTTGAATACGATTTCAATCTCGCCGCCGGCGTGAATCCCGGCGTGATTGCCCTCCGCTTCGACGGGGCGGAAAAAATTTCAGTAAATCCGCAGGGTGAACTGGTCATCAGCCTGCCCGGCGGCGAAATCATTCAGCACCAGCCGGTGGTCTATCAAAACACGGGCGCGGCGCGACACGAAGTCAGCAGCAGCTACAAGATTCTTGACACGCGCACCGCCTCTTTTGCCCTCGGCAGTTACGACCACAGCCAGCCGCTGGTGATCGATCCGGTTTTGAGCTATTCGACTTATTTTGGAGGCAATGCAGGTGAGACTGCACTTTCCGTAGCCGTGGATGCCAACGGTTTTATTTATGTGGCCGGCAAAACCTTTTCCACCGGCTTCAGTAATAACATTCCCTGGTCCACGACCAATGCCTACCAGACTAATTTCCATGGCGGGACTTTGACTGGCGATGCGTTTGTCGCGAAGTTCGACAATTTTGGAACTAATTTGGTTTATTTGACCTATCTAGGCGGCAGCGGTGAGGACGGGGCGGATGGGGTCGCGGTTGATGCCCAAGGCAATGCTTATGTCGGCGGGTATACCAGTTCGACAAATTTCCCCACCGCCAACATCAATCTAGGGTCGGGACTCTCAACGAACATCAGCGGCACATATTTATCTGGTTTCGGCTATCGGACCGATGCCTTCATTGCTGAATTGAACACCAACGGTTCCGGTTTGCTGTATTCCGGCTTGCTGGGCGGCACCGAATCGGATGCCGTCATGGGAATTGCGGTTGATCCGAACAGCGGCACGGCCTTTATAACCGGCTACACTTATTCCACTAATTTTCCCTGCACCGCCAACGCCTTTAGCAAAAAACTGGCCTGCCCGTATTCCCAATATTACAACGCAAACGCTTTCGTGGCCGAGATTGCCCCAGGCGGAACGAATTTGAATTACTCGACCTATTTTGGCGGCACCAACGGCGGCGTTGGCAGAATTGACAGTGGACAGGCTATCGCGTTCAACAACGGAATCGTCTTCGTGACTGGCTATACGTCCTCGACAAATTTCCCGATCACTAACGCCATACCGGGCTACAAATTTTTGAATGGTTCTACGAATCAGATCAATCCGGCTTCGGATGCCTTTGTGGCAGCCTTTTCCAACGCCTCGGCCACCAATCTTGCCTTGCTCTATTCCACCTACCTCGGCGGCACCAACAACGACGGCGCAAATGGCATCGCGGCGGATGCCAGCGGCAACGCCTACGTTGTCGGCTGGAGCGTTTCAACCAATTTTCCCTTCCAACCAGCAACAAATTTAAACTTTAGCACCAACCTGACTTCGTATGTCCATACAAACACTAGCGGCCTTTTTGCGATTGCCACCAACGCATTCCTCACCCAGATACAATGGAATGGCACCACCGCATCCATCGGCTACTCCGCGATGTTTGGTGGAAACGGCAATGATTATGCCACCGCCGTAGCGCTGGCCCCGGACGGCAATGTGTTCGTGACCGGCAATGCCGGCTCCACAAATTTTCCGATCGTCAACATTGCCACCAACTCAGCCGGATTGACCGGCACCAATTCCGGTTCGTGCGATGCGTTTATCATCGCCTTCACCAACAA
>Ga0114951_10006363_pt1 | contig 10463 bp, 9 predicted proteins | sample AM7aDNAmetaG_FD_88677 | JGI IMG/M metagenome (GOLD analysis project Ga0114951, IMG submission 88677) | Freshwater microbial communities from Finland to study Microbial Dark Matter (Phase II) - AM7a DNA metaG | ecosystem: Environmental > Aquatic > Freshwater > Lake | place: Finland: Lake Alinen...
CCCTGCTTCTGCAATTCACTTTTTAGCCCTTCATCAACCATGACAAATATTCTCCGGCTTCAGCTCCACGTTAAAAACCCTTTCCGCCACGCCCAGACCAGGCCTTCCACCAGCAGCACCAGAAAAATGATCATTGCCACGAACGCGCCGACCGTCAGGCCGGTGAACGAAACCGCGAACGGCAGCAGGAAAATGGTTTCCACGTCGAACACGAGGAAAATGATGCCGTAAAGATAGTATTCCGAACGGAAATGAATCCACGCATCGCCTTTGGAGGCCAGACCGCATTCGTAGGTGTCGTTCTTGTCCTTGCCCGGTTTTTGCGGCGAAAAGAAGTGCGCCCAAGCCCATGCCGCCGCCAGCGGCGCCAGCGCGAAGCACACCGCTGCCGCCGCCAGCAGCACCAGCACCAAATAAGGATTTTGATTCGGTTCCATCGTCAACAGCTTTATTTCAGCCGGAATGGTAAAATAACGCTTCTCAAAAATTGCCAATTACTTAACAAGAAAGTGCAGGCTGGCGGCAAAAAGTCGATAATGAACATCTTCGGCCGTTTATTATCGCGCCGACCATGATGAATGCGTGTGCGGAATTCCAGCAATGGCTGAAATGACTTTGCCACAATGTGGCGGTGATAATTAGTCAGTTACATCACGCCGGATTTTGTCATGGGACGCAAACCCGGCAGAAATTTGAAAGGAAATATAAAATGACAACGAAACTGACGGTATTTGGGAGCGGTGTTGGCCTAGCCAAGCAAGCCCGTTAAGCGGCGGGCAGCTTCTTGGGCTTTAACGGCGATTTCACCGACCTTAAGCGCATGCGCTTGAGTCATTGCAATTTCAGTGCGGTGCAGACAATCAAGAATAAATTCACCGAAAAAGCGGAAGCCGACTTGGCCGGTTACGTTAAGATGGTATTCACCTTTTTTATCAATGATGTAGACATGGTTGCCGCTTTTATCACGGCCAACATCCACATATTTTCGGAGTTCAATCGAACCTTCGGTTCCAAGAATGAAACAGCGGCCATCGCCCCAAGTGCTTAAGCCATCAGGTGTGAACCAGTCAACACGAATGTAATTGGAGGCTCCACTGCTTCCAATCAGTGAGGCTTCACCGAAGTCTTCTAACCCTGGATGATCAGGATGTCCGAAGTTGCCGACGGCGGAGTTGGTGACCACGGCATCAGTGGATTTTGAATAAGTTAAAAATTGTTCAAATTGATGACTCCCGATGTCACAGAGAATACCACCGTATTGAGGACGGTTGAAAAACCAAGGGGGCCGGGTGCTCAGGCTCAGGCGATGAGGTGCCAGATTGACCACTTGAATCACTTTGCCGATCGCGCCGCGCTCCAACAGATCAGTGGCATACATCGCTGCCTCGACGTGAAGACGTTCGGCATAATACACCATGTATTTGCGTCCTGTGCGGGCGATGGTTGCTTTGATTTGATCGAGTTGCTCGATGGTGGTGAACGGAGCTTTGTCGCTAAAAAAATCCTTCCCGGCTTCCATGACTTGGCATCCCAGGGCGGCGCGTTCGTTAGGGATGGCCGATGAAGCAAGGAGCTTTACTTCAGGATCGGAAAGAATCTCATCCAATGAACGCGCAACTTTCGTTGCAGGAAATTTAGCAAGGAACGATTTGATACGTTCCTGATCTGTATCAAATATCCACTTGATGGTGGCACCCGCCTCGGTGAGGCCATTGCACATGCCATAGATGTGTGCGTGGTTGATCTTGGCGACAGCCATGACGAATTCACCCGGTTTTACCACGAGGTTGGATTTGCCGCGTGGGGCGTAATTAGCTCCGTCGGCTTTTTGGAAATTCATTTCTTGAGCCTTGATTTCTCCGGGCAGAAAAGAGCTGGCCGCCAAAGCGGCAGTGGTTTGAGTGATGAAGCTTCGACGATTCATAGGATAATAATATCAGGACGGCAGGAATCTAAAATATAAGTCACCCGATAAGATGGCCTCTATTATTTCTTTCAAATCACTTCTTCGCAGCCTTAATCTTCGCCCATCTTGCCTTAGCCGCAGCACTGATCTTGGCTTTAGCAGCGGCACTCATTTTAAACTTCTTCTTCGCAGGTTTAGCCGCAACAACTTTAGCAGCGGGTTTGGCTGCTTTGACTTTAGCCCACCGAGCTTTTTGAGCGGCGACAATTCGAGCTTTTCCAGCAGCACTCATTTTGCCCTTCTTCTTAGCTAGTTTGGCAGCTTTTGTTCCTGATCCGACCAAAGCAGCAAGTTGAGTTTGGAACTTCGCAATCTGGTCTTGGAGATCGGCAGCTTTACGGAGTTGCGTTGATGTAAGGTTAATCATAATGGGATAATTAAAGCACCGGTCTCTTCTTAGGAAAAGCACAAAATGCGTGACTATCCTTGAGATTCATGCCGGATAATTTGATGTAGCTCAAGGTCAGATCCAGTCTATAATCCAAAAATCCAAAACTTGCTCGTCAATTGGATTCACTGACGAGCTTGCCGAATCACATCGGAAGAAGTTATCATGAGTAACAATGTCGCCAAAATTATGAAAAGCAACGCGGTAAGATTCCGATATATGTTGCTGATGGTTTTTTTACTATCGGGGGCTGTCATTATATTGCCCACCCCTACAGATGGCTCCGACCTGCAAAGGTTGTATGACGTCAAGACCTTTGGGGCAAAAGGCGATGGTAAAACATTTGATACAATTGCGATACAATCAGCGATTGACAAAGCAAGTAAATCCGGCGGAGGCACGGTTGTTTTGCCGCCGGGGATATACCTTAGCGGGAGCTTGCACTTAATAAGTCATATAAAGTTTGTTATTGAAAAGGATGCAACACTATTGGGAAGTGCAACGCGGTCTGATTATGTGAGGGGGGAACGGTATGCACTCTTATTGGCGGATGGTCAGGAAGACCTAACCGTCTCCGGCGACGGCACGATCAATGGTCAGGGGCGTGCCCTGGCAAAGGACGTTATGCGGCGCGTCACCACAGGTGAAGTCACCTCTCCTCTCAAGCCCAGCGGTAGCCCGAATGAAGAAGAACGTCCCTCAATCATCGAGTTCCGCAACTGTCGCCATGTAAAGGTGACGGGCATAACCTTGCGTGACGCATCATGCTGGACCCAAATATACGCCAATTGCGAAGATCTGGTGATTGAGGGTATGCATGTGGATAGTGCCGTGTGTGAGAATAGTGATGGGATTGACATTGTTGATTGCAAGCGGGTTCAAATGAGTCATTGCGACATTAAGTCGGAAGACGACGGGATATGTCTCAAATCGGAGACTGGCGGCAGTGGTTGTGACGATGTGGACATCAGTGATTGCCGTGTCTGTTCCCTTGTGGAAAACGGTTTTAAGCTGGGAACGTCGGGCAAAGGTGGCTTCCGCAAGATTCACGCGAAAAACCTGACGATGGATAACACCCGCCGTTCCGCGATTGCGCTGGAAAGCGTGGATGGCGGCGTGCTGGAAGATGTATTGGTTGAAAATGTGCATGGAATCAACGTCGGCGACGCCATTTTTCTGCGGCTTGGCCATCGCAATAAACACGGGGCAATTGGGCAATTACGGAACATTGTCATTCAAAACGTCAGCGTGGAAGTGCTCCCCAATAAAACTCGCAGCATGGCCATATTACTGGGTTTGGAACCGGATTCAAAACCCTCCAGAGCACCGGATGAGAATGTCTGTCCATCATCCATCGTCGGCCTGCCTGGGCATCCGGTGCAGAACGTGCGCCTGGTAAATATCGAGATCATTTACCCGGGCGGAGGGGTTCCCAAACCGCACAGCGTTTTGCTGGGCAAGCTTGACTCGGTGCCGGAACTGCCAGCGCAATACCCGGAGTTTTGGATGTTTGGAGAATTGCCGGCGTGGGGATTTTATGTGAGACACGCCGAGGGAATTAGTTTCAGCAATGTTCGCATTACTCTCCGGAAAGCCGACTTCCGGCCGGCTGTGGTTATTGACGATGTGCTGCGATTGAATGCGGAACATCTTGTTGTTTCATCCGCCCCTCATGATCCGGTATTGGTGCTGAAGGATGTGCGTGACTCCAACTTCAAACATTTGGACTTTCCGACATCTGGACGCGAAGCGATCCAAATACAGGGCCATTCTGAAAAAATCGAAGGACTTCAATCCAAGGGAGCCTTTCCAAGATAGCTTCCGGCTGGGGCGCAATCGGTGACGGTGCTCTGGGTTGTCCAGACGGCAGCCAGGTTGCGGTTCCGATTACCAAGTGAGCGAAAACGGCCGCCAGCCACCGACGCCAAAAATCTTTCGCCGATTTTCTCTTGCACTTCACCTTGACGGGAGCGGTCAGAGGTTTATTTTCGGTGGATGAAAAGAACTTTGCTTTGGCTGGGAATTTTGATTTTCGCAGTTTCACCCGCGCGCGCGCAGGACGCCGGCACGCAGCAGCAGATTGACAAGTTGAGCGGGCAGATCCAGGACCTGCTCGCCGCGCAGGAGCAGCAGGGCAAACGGCTAACCGCGCTGGAGAAACAAATCAGCGACCTGACCGACAAGGTTAACACGCCCGCGGTCAGCGACAGTGCCAGCCGCGCGGATTTGAAAACGCTCGCCACGCAGGTGCAGGAGATTGACAAGAAACGTCAGGACGACCGCGACCTGATTCTAAAGGAGATCGAGAAGCTCGGCAAAGTGAGCGGCGGAACCACGCCGCATAAGTCTCCGCCAAGCCTCGCCAAGCCGGCGGACGACACCACCGCGCCCGCCACGCCGCAGAAAGGTTATGAATATCAAGTGCAGGCGGGTGACACGGTGGGCGCGATTGCCAAGGCGTATCGTGACCAGGGCGTGAAGGTGACAGCGAGCCAGATTCTCAAGGCGAACCCGAAGGTGGATCCGGCGAAAATTTACGTCGGCCAGAAAATCTTCATTCCCGATCCGAACGCGAAGTGAAGAACAAATGCTTGCCGCCTTTAATTAGCAACTGAAAGTTCGATAAATAAAAATTCGTTTGGTCCGAGGTGAATCGGAAGTGAAAAATTCTTTGCCGGCGCAATGTCTTCTTCTCTTTCCAGGTTTGGCGCTCCATGGTCTCTAGTCTGTCTTACCGCCTGAACCTTCACATGCACTGGGTTCAACTGAAAATCTGTCGGGAGATTTTTGAGATTCAATTTGAAGTTTTTAACAGCCGCATTTTTCCACTGGTAATTCCAAGCCAACACCGCCACCTTCCGTGAAGAACCACCCGCAAGAGTTCCGATACCCAAACCTTTCGCATCCAATAGCGTTTCCGAGGCATAGCGTTGGGCGGGCAATTGAGTTTCAAAATAGGTGGCATGGTAAAACGGTCTTGGCTCCCCGGTCCACTTCCCGTTCTCATCTCTGGCAAACAAACATTTTACCGGCTGAATGCCATCAACAGTCCAACGGTAGGGGATGATGCCAGTCTGATTGAGGTAGAAGTAGTCCAAGGCAAGCTGGCCAGCTGCTTTAATGAAAAAATCCCTGCTAGGGGTTGGTTCGGGTTGCTCTCCGGCATAGAGGCCACCTTCGGTTATCATGAAAGGCACGACCGGCAGACCGCGCGCTTTCAAGGCCGCATCAATCATCGCCCGTTCCCCGGCCACGCGCGCGGGTGAATCCTTGAAAATGTCGCCGTCCTGAAGCTTGGGATTTTCGCGGAGCAGATATTGGTGGTAAGAAATAAAATCAAGCCGTTTGTATGAGGAAGAGTCGGACGCATACGCGCCGAGGAACGGTTCCAGCCATTTATTAAACTCAGTCATGTCCATCTTATATAGTGTCGGACCGCCAACTTTCAAAACCGGGCCAGGCAGGGAGCCGGCGGCGATTTTGGAATTGATTTTGGCAACGACCGAACAGGCTTTGGAGTAGGTCAAATAATATTCGGCGGGTTTTTCCCCGGCGGCATTGGGTTCGTTGTCGATCTCGATAAATTCAATCTTCGGATAGTGCCGCTTGAAATACTCAAGCAGCTTGGTCATTTCATCCGTATATTCCGCCTCCGTCCATTTCCCTTTGGCCACCAGTTCGCGGTAATGTTTGCCGAAGGGAAAATTCACCAGAATCTTTTGGGTGATGGCGCTGTATTTGGCGAAATAATTTGCCATGACCACATTGCCGAAAGTTTCCTTTTTGGTCTCCGGGTTGAGGACCAGCGGAACCATCAGCCAGAGTCGCACATACTCGAATCGAAGAGCCTTGAGCTGTTGCCATTCTTCCTCGCTCATGCTGCTCCGACCTGGAGTTGCGCTCAATGCCCGGCCCGGTTGGTGGTTGAAATTCCCCAGGGACGCGGCAAAGTCGGCCTGCAAAATAATCTCTTCCGAATTCCCCGCCGCCAATTTTTCGGCGGTCAGGCCGGATTCAGCCTTGAAGTCGAGGTGGCCCGGGGCGGCCTCATTCGCATGAATGAGGGGAACGATTACCAGTGCCGCCATTAAGGTGAGGGAAAATGTTTTCATGGCAATTTCCGTTCTTGGACGGCTCAGTCAAGAGGCCTACTTGATTAACAGCAAGATGCCAATGGCCAGTGCGATGCGGTAGAAGCCGAAGGCGTTGAAGGTGTGGGTCTGGACGTAGCGCAGCAGCCATTTGACGGCAATGAACGAGACCACTGCTGCGACTACCGTCGTCAGCAGCAACATGCCCCAGTCTTCCTTCGGAGCGCCAAGGACGGGATGATGCACGGTCTTGAAAATTTTCCAACCGCCCGCCGCCAGCATCGTCGGAATGCCGACGAGAAAGGAAAATTCCGTGGCCGCCGGCCGGCTCAAGCCGAGCAGCAAGGAGAACAAAATCGTCGCGCCGGAACGCGAGGTGCCGGGGCACGTTCCCGCAATGAGTTGGCCGATGCCCACGGCGATGGCGATGGTCCAGGTGACTTCGGTGCCGAGTTTTTTGCCGCGCAGAAAAAATTCCACGGCCAGAAACGCGAGGCCACCGATGAGCAGCGCGATGGCGATGGGCTGCGGATTCTCCGGCAGCTTGAAACCTTTCTTGTCGAGCACGAAGCCGACAGCACCGGTGATGAAAAAGGCGGTGAGAATTTTCAGCAGGTAATCACGCGTCTCTTTTTCGCGCCATTCAAAGATGAATTTGTAAATTCGTTCCGGAAACAGCGGCAGCACGGCGATGACGGCGCCGCATTGGATGACGATGTTGTAAAGGTCGGACTTCTCGACGTGCAAAATCCGTTCCGCCACGAGCAGATGGCCAGTGGAAGAAACGGGGATAAATTCGGTGATGCCCTCGACTACGCCGAGGATGAGGTTGATAAGCCAGTCGTGCATGAATTCTTATTTGGACGTGAAAACCGCGCGCCGGGCAAGCGGAAAATCATTTACTCCCGCCCCAGAAAGTTTTGTTCTCATCGACGCGTTGTTTGACCTTGAGCTGGCCGAGAATCGAGTGCCAGCCGATGTAAATCTTGTGCCACTGCGCCTCGAGGCCGCGCAGCGCGCCATCGCTCATCTCGCTCAAATAGCGAAGCGACGGGGCGTTGGTGATGAGGCCGTGGATTTCCTCGCGCGTGGGCGTCTGCACGTCAATGGAGGCGAAAATCAATTCCAGTTCCTGCACGATGATGCTTTTGATTTCGAGAAAATGGTTCTCGTCCGCCGCCCCGAATTTTTTGGCGCGGGCGAGCGAGATGAAATGGTTGAACTGCTTCCAGCACTCGATGTGCGTTTCGATCTGGGTGATGAGCTGGTTGATGTCTTTCGGCGTCATAGGCGGGGCGGGGTTGGCGTTGGGAGCAACGCGGTTTGCGGAAACAGGAAAATGATCGCGCCGCCGCGCAGTTCGCGGGCGGTGATGCGCAGGCTGCCAAAATGCAGACTGACTTCCGCGAGCGGCATCTCGGCGGTGCGGGCCTCGCGGAATAATTCCAGCACGTCGCGGCCGATGTCCTGAAGCAGGTTTTTCGGGAACGCCGAGGACACCGTCGAGGTGACGATGTGACCGTGGCGATCCACCGTGATGGTGCCGGTGGGCAACTGCTGCACGGCGGCGCGGGCGCCGAATATTTTTTTCAGGAATCCCATGAGGCGGCGATTTTGCGGCTTTTGTCGGGCAAATTGCCGGTGGCGTCGGTGGGCCAGCCGACTAAAAAAATCCGGTCACCCTGCGGCAGAAGGCAGACCTGGCGCTCGAGATTCTGGCCGTCAACGTGCGACAGCGGCCCGGCTTCAAGGCGGTCGCCCAAGCGGCGGGAGATTTCGGCGGCGCGCTGCGTCCATTTGGCAAACGCGGAAAAATTCTGCGTGCCGAGCGCCTCGGGCTCGCCTTGCTCGATCGCCGGCACGGCGATGACAAATTCCGCGCCTTCGCGGGTGAGCTGCGCCAGTTTCCAGATGTTCTTGCGGTGGCTGGCGCTTTCGATGGAAGCGGGATCCATGCTGGGATTGGCCGTTTCGTCGAGCGTCTGCGCGGATTCGAGCAGCAGCGCGTTGACGGGTTTTTGAATCGTGCGTTCGCGATCCGGTTCAGCCGGCAGATTTTCAAACGCGCCGGTTTTCCAGGCGAGCAGGCGCTGAAACGCGGGTTCGCCGCGCGCGCCGTCGGCTTCGGCGTCAATCAATTCGCCGTCCTGAATCCATAATTTTGCCACCAGCGAACCGCGCGTGATGCGCAGCACGGTGGAACTGCGGGAAAGACATTCCATCTGGATGATGTCCATGAGGCTTTTGCTCTGGATGCCGCGAAAGCCGGTTTCGTTGTCGCGGCCGAGCAGCGATTCGAGACAATCGGCGAAGAGCTTGGAGTTGCGCTGCATCTCGGTCTTGAGCCAGAACAAATCCACCCCGAGAGCGTAGGCGCGGGAGCGGTAATCCTCGTCTTCCAGTCCGCTCAAGACGATGGTGCGAAGTTCGGGAAACCGTCGGCGGACGATGGCGAGCATCTGCAAGCCGTCGATGCGCGGCATCTTCAAATCGCAGACCAGCAGGCGGATCGACTCGGTCTCAATCAACGCCAGCGCACGCTTGGCGTTGTTGGCGGTGAGGATTTCCGGGCGGCTTGGCAGCTCGGCGAACAGCTCGCGGCAGAGTGCCAGCCAGTCTGTGTCATCGTCCAGAATCAGGATTTTATGGCGGGTGTCCATTTCCGTTGGCCGTTAAGCGCTAACCTCGTTGGCGCCGAAATTCAAGCGCGAAAGCATTTTCATTCTCATTCCAGCAAGCAATCGGCGTTCCCGCCAGAATAAAAACGCTGGTGCCGCAAATGAGACATAACGCCGCCCGCCAGTCCAACCGTGGGACAACCGAGCTGATTGGCAGACGAAACCGCCAATTGACTGGCACATGGCGCAGTTTCTGCTGGAAAACACTTGCACTGTCGAATCGGCAGCGCGAAATTTATGGCCACCTCGATGAAAATAAAGTTTGCCGGGCTGCTCCGGGGGTTGTTGCGTCAGCTCGGCGACGGCGAATCTTTGCCGTCCGCCCGGCCGGCGCTGGCCTCCGCGCCCGTGGCCGCGCCCGTGGCCGCGACGACCGCGAACCAATTTCCCACCCCGCCGCGAACCGCCAAGGCCGATGAGATCGAAGTGCCGCTCGCGCCGGTGGTCGCGGCGCTGCCGATGGAATTACGCGCGAAACTGATGTCCGTGCCGCCGGCCGGCATGACGATTTGCCTGCCGGTCGAAACCGCAATCAGCCAGTTGGCGTTTGGCGCGGTAAAAATTTCCTTTGGCGAACTGCGCCAGCTTGCGCCCGGCATTTTTGCGAACTCCGGCGGCGAACACGACAACCGGCTCATCAGCCTGCCGCTGCAGGAAATTCTTCCGCGCCTGAATCCTGCGCTGCTCGCCCGCCAGCCGGTGCAAAAAATTGAAGTGAATGCGGAAATCGCCGGGCCGTTCGACGGACGAGGACGCGGCTTCGCGTTCACCACGCAACCGCTCAAGGCGTCCGCACCCGCGCCAGCTCCTCTCCCGAAACCGGTTGTCATGCGAGCGGAAAACCCCGTCGCTTCCCCGCTGCCAAATATCCAACGCGCCGCCGCACCGCCACCGCCGGCACCGCCGGTTCGTCCAGTGACATCCGTGCCGGTAATTCCGATGACCATGGCTGCACCCGCGCCTGCGCCGGTCATGCCTCGGCCGGCGCCGGCGCAGCCAACAATTTTTGCCGCGCTCTCCGACCTTTGCGAAAAGTGGCCGGAAGAATTGAAGAACGAAATCATCCGGTCGCCGCTCGCCAACGCCAGCGTGCCGCTGGCCGTCGCCGCCGTCGAGGCCGGATTGAAGCGTGGCCGCGTGACGATGACGTGGAAACAGTTGCGCGCACTGGCCCGGCCGAGTTCCCTGGCGTCCCCCAACGACAATTTGGAGCTGGACCTGCCGCTGAAGGTGATCGCGCCGATGTTTTTTGCGGCGCAGAAAAACTTGCTGAAGGCGCAGCCGAAAGTTTCAGTGTCGGCCGAAATCCCCGATTTATTTTTCGGTTTTCCGCAGGCCGC
>Ga0114951_10006366_pt1 | contig 10462 bp, 6 predicted proteins | sample AM7aDNAmetaG_FD_88677 | JGI IMG/M metagenome (GOLD analysis project Ga0114951, IMG submission 88677) | Freshwater microbial communities from Finland to study Microbial Dark Matter (Phase II) - AM7a DNA metaG | ecosystem: Environmental > Aquatic > Freshwater > Lake | place: Finland: Lake Alinen...
CCGCTCTTACCCCTCCACGCATGGCGGTCAAACGCTGTCCATGGGTTATGAGCTCATAGACAGCCTCGACCTCGTGGAAAACGCCGAGCGCGTCCGCTGCGAAGCCCTGGCGCTTTTGTCAGCCCCGCCCTGCCCAAGCGGGGCAAAAGACCTGATAATCTCCGGCAACCAGCTCGCCCTGCAGATCCACGAATCCGTCGGACACGCTTCAGAACTTGACCGTGTGCTGGGGTATGAAGAATCCTACGCCGGATCAAGCTTTGCCACCATCGAGAAGCTCGGCAAATTCCGCTACGCCTCGCCGATAGTCAATCTGGTGGCCGACGCCACCCTGCCCGGGGGCCTGGCTACCGCCGGTTACGACGATGACGCGGTCAAGGCCCAACGCTGGCATATCGTTAAGAACGGTATATTGAGCGGTTATATGACCAACCGGGAATTCGCTGGCCGCATCGGTCAAAACCGCAGCCGGGGTTCCTGCCGGGCCGATGGCCACAATAATATACCTATAACCAGAATTTGCAACCTCAGCCTCATGCCCGGGACTATTTCAGCTTCTGACCTGATAAAGGACACTAAAGACGGGATAATTATGGAGAATAATAAGTCATGGAGCATAGATCAGAAGCGCCTGAATTTTCAGTTCGGCTGCGAGATAGGATGGCTGGTGAAGAACGGCAAAAAAACCACAATGGTGAAAAACCCCACTTACCAGGGTATCACCCCGGAGTTCTGGAATTCCTGCGACGCCATCGCGGATGAGAATTCATGGCGCCTGTGGGGCGTGGCCAATTGTGGAAAGGGTCAACCGCCGCAAACGGCCATGATGTGCCACGGCAACAGCCCCTCACGCTTCAGGAAGGTTAAGATCGGAGTAAAGTCCTCTGATTAAGTGTATTTATAATAATTTAAGGCTCGCAAACTCCCTATGATTAGATTAGTGCCTAATAATCTCCATAATGCAATATTTGCTTGTTGACTTTTCCGCCTAAAAAAACTACCATTATTAAGAGTTCCAATGGATTTACCAAAATTTAACATTTATTTAACATCGTCCCATGGCAGCTTGTTTATTAAAAATTTAAAAAATAGTTATTAACAAAAAAACGCCTTATTTTTCAAACACTTTTTGAGTTTTAACATAATTTACTAACAGTTGTGGATAGGTTGTGGATAACTCTACAGAAATCAAAGAAGTTTGGCAAAATATCTTAAAAAAACTTGAAGGCGACATAGGCCTTGAAGCGGTGGACCTTTGGCTCAGACCGATAAAACCGTTGGTTATGGATGGCGACAGCATTAAATTGGAAGTCCCGGATCCTGTAATTTATAAAACCGTTAAAGAACGATACGAGGAGAAGATAATAAAAGCGGCTTTTTCCTCTACGGGTAAAAACTTCGCCATAAATTATTCACTCTCCCTCGCGTCAAGCGAGCCCAAGCCCGCTCCTAAAATAGAGTTTGTCAGAGAAGAGCCCCATAATCGCACCCCCGGCATAGGCCAGACGCCGGTTTCCCCCTTCAATCCTAACTATACTTTTGAGACCTTTATAGCGGGCACCTCCAACAGATTCGCCTTCGCTTCCGCGGTTAGCGTATCGCAGACCCCGGGCAAATCCAACCCTTTCTTTATATATAGCGCGCCAGGCCTGGGCAAAACGCATTTGCTGCACGGTATAGCCAACGAGATGCTAAAAACTAATCCTTCGGCCCGGATTATATACACGGCCAGCGAAAATTTTGTGAATGAATATATAGAAACTCTGCAGAATAAAACCCCGGAAGCTTTCCGAAAGAAATATCGCAGACTGGATTGCCTGCTTTTGGACGATATCCAATTTCTTATAGGCAAGGACCGCAGTGAAGAAGAATTTTTTAATACTTTTAATTCCCTTTTTGAGTCAAAAAAACAGATTGTGGTAACCTCTGACCGTCCTCCCAAAGAACTAGCTCTCAGCCAGCGGCTGGTATCACGCTTTCTTTCCGGCCTGGCGGTTGATATAAAAATTCCTGATGTTGAAACACGCATAGCCATCCTGCGACAAAAAAAAGAGCTTCATAACTTCGTTATTCCGGATGAAGTTATTACTTTTATCGCGGAAAAAGTAAAAAAGAACATAAGGGAACTTGAAGGCTGCCTTATAACAGTGGGGAATTATTGTACTAACATGAGCACACAGCCCACTATAGACATAGTAAAGGAAATAATAAAAGACCACATGGCTCCCGGCGATCAGGAAGAAAGCAATATCCATATAGATACTATAAAAACCGTGGTGGCAGACAAATACGGCATGGATAGGAAAGATTTCAAGTCCCCTCGCAAAACCGAGGCCATAGCCTTCCCGCGCCAGATAGCGATGTTCCTGGCCTGCGATCTCACTGAAATGTCTTTGCCGGAGATAGGTTCCGCTTTCAACCGGGATCACACCACTGTGATGTTCGCGCGGGATAAAATAAAGCAACTTGTACACACTGACCCGTATTTTAACGAAGTTATAAATCAGTTGATATCTAAAATAAAAGCTGTTAATAACTCTTTAAAACCCTGAAAAAAATCTTTTTTTCTTGGTACACTCGGTTGTTTTTAAGTGCTTGTTGATACTTTTTCTCAATGCAACTAACATTATAAACATTATACACAGCCCCTCTTATAGATGGAGAATACGATGAAAATAACTGGTAATAGGGACAATTTAATAAAAGGCATTCAAATAATTCAGGCCGGAACTTCCTCAAAAACCGGAACGATCCCCATTCTTCAGAATTTTCTGATGGAAACAGAGGATACGGGTCTTAAAGTAGTTTTTACTGATTTGGAAATGGCTGTTAAACACCACATAAATGTAAATATAAAAAATGCCGGAAATATTACTGTTCCTGTAAAGAAGTTTATGGAGGTTATACAGAATCTGGCGGAGGGTGCGGAAGTTAACATATCAGCGGATGAATCAAACAGAATATTAATAAACAGCGGAAAATCCAAGTTTAAAATAAGTGGAGCGCCAAAAACCGATTATCCCGTAATTCCGGATCTTGACGAAACAAATTCTTTCCGGGTACCCGCCGGGACACTGGAATCTATGATAACCGGAACTATTTTTTCCGCCTCCACTGAAGATGACAGGCATTTTTTGAACGGATTATTGTGGAAATATGAAAAAGGGTTTTTTTCAGTGGTGGCTACTGATGGACGCCGCCTGGCCTTAGCCTCGACAGACAAAATAAAAAGCAAAAAGGATTTTAAAGTAATAGTTCCTTCAAAAATATTAAATGAACTCGTTAAATTCATCAAGACGGCGGAGTTGGATGATAAAGAAGAAATTATTGTAGCCCTTTCTTCCAATCAAATAGGTTTTAAGATTGATAAGACCGTTTTTATATCCCGCCTTATTGAGGGTAATTTTCCCGCTTATGATCAGATAATACCGAAAACAAAGGAAATATCCATAGAAACAGATATTCCTAAGTTCGTGGCTGTTACCAAAAGGGCCGCCATCTGTTCAACCGAGCGTGGAGGAGCCGTTAAATATACTTTTAAAAAAGGGATCGTTGTAGTAAATTCAGCCTCGCAAAACATGGATTTTGAGGATGAAATGGAAGTTGATTATAAGGGAAAGGACTTTCAAGTCAGTTTTAATCCTAAATTTATTCTTGATATACTTAAGTCCGCCGGAGAGGGTAAAGTTATACTTGATTTTAATACACCGGCCACCCCGGTAATGGTCAGACTGCCCGGCAATGATGATTTTACTTATATAGTAATGCCCCTGAGGACTCAGTAAAAGTATCCCTCATCGTAAGTTTATATGTTTTTAACAAAAAAAACTTCCAATTGGAGCAATATAGGATATGTTAAGACCTCCTGGAAGTCCCTGGGCGGAATAGTCCCGGAAAGACTGGTTATACTTGATGCCGTCTGGGAAAAAGAGATAGGGCGGCTTGGCGAACACTGCGAATTGATAGGTGTTAACAAAGGTTATATTGTTGTTAAAACAAATTCCTCCGTGGCTTACAATGAACTTGCGATGAGATCTAAACAGATATTGAGAAGCCTTAATAAATATTTTTCAAAGCCGTGGCTTAAAGGAATAAAAACAGCGGCCGATATTTGATTTTCACACAGTTTGAGGAGAAGCTATTATGAATAAAACACCAAACGCTAAAACAGAAAGTTACGACGCGTCCCAAATACAGGTATTAGAAGGCCTTGAGGCCGTGCGGAAAAGGCCGGCAATGTATATAGGTTCCACAGGCGTGAGCGGCCTTCATCACCTTGTTTACGAAGTGGTGGATAATTCCATAGACGAAATTTTAGCCGGCGGCTGCAACACCATAGAGGTAGTGCTTAAGGAAGATAATATCTGTTCGGTCAGCGATAACGGCCGCGGCATACCCGTGGATCCCATGAAAGAGGTAAAAGACCCGAAGTTAAAGGGCAAATCCGCGCTCGAAGTCGTATTGACCGTATTACACGCCGGCGGCAAATTTGATGGAGGGGGATATAAGGTATCCGGCGGCCTGCACGGTGTAGGCGTGTCTGTAGTTAACGCTCTTTCCGAGTGGATGGAAGTGGAAGTTTACCGTGATGGGAAAACCTGGGGCCAGGGATATCAGCGCGGCAAGCCCAAAGCTGATGTGAAATGCACAGGGGAAACAAAAGAGCATGGAACAACGGTCACCTTTAAGCCCGACACCCAGGTTTTCGGCGACGTAATATTCTCGTTCGATACCGTTTCCAACCGGCTAAGGGAGCTGGCTTTTCTTAATCCCGGCGCCCGCATCACCATTATAGATGAGAGAGATGATAAAAAGCACACCTTCTTCTTTGAGGGCGGGATTAAACAGTTCGTTAAATTTCTCAACACCAATAAAACAGTCCTTCATGAAGATCCTATTTTTATATCAAAGGTTGAAGGTGATGTAATGCTGGATCTGGCGATACAATATAACGGAGATTATTCCGAAAATGTTTATTCCTTCGTAAATAACATTAAAACAATAGAGGGGGGAACTCATGTGTCGGGTTTTAGATCCGCGTTGACCCGAGTAATTAATGATTACATAAAAAAATATTCCCTTCTCAAAGACAAGGAATACGCCGTTACCGGAGATGATGTTAGAGAGGGCCTTACTACCGTAATATCCGTTAAATTGCCCCACCCCCAGTTTGAAGGACAGACAAAAACCAAGCTTGGAAACTCTGATGTAGAAGGAATTGTTAAATCCATCGGCGGAGAGATGCTGAATGTTTTTTTTGAAGAACATCCCTCTATCGCCAAAGCCATATGCCAGAAATCAATAGGAGCCGCCGACGCGCGCGAAGCCGCCAGAAAAGCTAAGGAACTGGCTCGCCGCAAGGGCTCTCTCACCGATTCAGGGCTGCCCGGCAAACTGGCCGACTGCCAGGAGAGAGATCCCAAGAAATCTGAAATATTTATAGTTGAGGGAGATTCCGCCGGCGGTTCGGCCAAACAGGGGCGTGACCGCGTATTTCAGGCTATCCTGCCACTGAGGGGAAAAATATTAAACGTGGAAAAATCCCAGCTGGTTAAGATCATCTCAAGCGAGCAGATAAGGACGCTGATCTCAGCCATAGGCACGGGGATAGGTGAAGGGGAGGACGGTTTTAATATTGAGAAACTTAGGTATCACAAGATAGTGCTTATGGCGGATGCCGATGTGGACGGCCAGCATATACGCACTCTGCTGCTGACGTTTCTTTACCGCCAGATGAGACCTCTTATTGAGGGCGGGCACATTTACATCGCCCAGCCTCCTCTCTATAAAGTAAAGAAAGGAAAGTTCGAAAGTTATTTTGATAATGAAGAAAAACTTCAGGCCTGGCTTATGAAAGAGGCCATCTCCAGCGTAACCGTTAAAAACAATAAGGGTAAAAAAATGGAGGGGAAAGAGCTGGGCGATCTGCTCGCACTGTCTATTTCGCTGGATAATGTGATCAGAAAAATGGAAGCGAAAAATCTTTCTCTTACCGATTATATTAAATTCTCCTCCGAAGGTAAGATTCCTGTGTGCCGCATAGAAACTTCGCCTGAGACCTATAGATATTTCTTTACCGAGAACGAATGGCTGAATTATTCGAACGACTACGCGGCCAAACGGAAGGAAGCCCTTTCAAAAGAGCTCACGGAGGGAGAAGCCGGAATAGAAACGGAGAGCCTGGGTCAGGAATTTCAGTCTCTGGGAGAGCTTACCAGGATAAATAATCTGAACACGAAACTTAAAGCTTTAGGACATTCGGTCGCCGAACATTTCTGTCAGGAAGAAGACAGAAAGAATTTCCTATTCGACATATCCACCGAAAAGACGAATATGAAGACCTATGACCTCAAGGGGCTGCTGGAAAATGTTATGCGCATCGGTTCTATCGGGGCTAATATACAACGGTATAAGGGTCTTGGCGAAATGAACCCCGAACAATTGTGGGAAACCACGATGGATCCTTTAAAACGAAGGCTTTTGCGAGTCTCGCTGCAGGATCCGGCTGAGGCTGAAGCTATTTTTACAACGCTTATGGGAGATAAAGTCGAACCCAGAAGGGTTTTCATCGAGCAGAACGCCCTTGAAGCCCGGAATCTGGATATTTAAGAAAACTAAATATCCCCGGTCTAATAATAAGGACTTAAAAAAAGGATTGGATTTTATACTACGGAGCATTTATGACAGAACCCAAGGAACCAAAGGATCAGCCGGTTGAAAATATTTTCACCAATGTTATAGAGAGGGATATCAGCGAAGAAATGAAATCTTCCTATATCGACTACTCCATGAGCGTTATCGTGGGGCGGGCCCTTCCGGATGTGCGCGACGGCCTGAAACCCGTACACAGGCGCGTGCTTTATACCATGGATGACATGGGCCTGCAGCACAATAAGCCATATAAAAAATCCGCACGCGTAGTCGGTGACGTGATGGGTAAATATCACCCTCACGGCGATGCGGCCATCTACGACACCATGGTTCGTATGGCCCAACCGTTCTCACTCCGGTACACGTTGGTGGACGGACAGGGAAACTTCGGTTCTGTGGACGGCGACCCAGCCGCCGCAATGAGGTACACCGAAGCCAGGTTGTCGGCAATTGCCGGCGAACTCCTGGCCGATATCGAAAAGGACACTGTAAAGTTCGTGCCAAATTACGACGGTTCAATGAAAGAACCCTCTGTGCTTCCCGCCAAACTCCCTAACCTCCTGGTCAACGGCTCCTCTGGTATCGCGGTAGGTATGGCCACCAATATCCCCACACATAACCTGGGTGAGGTATGCGATGCCACCATCGCAGTTATAAATAACCCCGACCTTGACACCAAAGAGCTGATGAAAATAATTAAAGGGCCGGATTTTCCTACAGCCGGTATTATCCGCGGCCGTCAGGGCATAAGAGATTATTTTGAAACCGGCAGGGGTTCCGTCAAGATCCAGGCAAGGGCCGAAATAGAAGAAATGAAAGGGAATCGCGAGGCGATTGTCATCACCGAACTGCCTTATCAGGTAAACAAAGCCAACCTTGTAGAGAACATCGCTATTCTGGTGAAAGAGAAGAAGATCCCGGACATTTCCGATCTGAGAGACGAATCAGACCGGCGCGGTATGCGCGTGGTCATCGAAATTAAGCGCGACGGAAACGCGCAAGTCGTGCTTAACCAGCTTTACAAGCATACGCAGATGGCAACCTCCTTCGGGGTCATCATGCTGGCGATAGTTGATGGCCGGCCCAGGGTTCTACCTATCAAAGAAGTTATGCTGCATTATGTCCGCCACCGCCGCATAATGATTTACAACCGCACCAAGTACGATCTTAACAGGGCGCTGGCACGCGCACACATCCTCGAAGGGTATCTTATAGCGCTGCGGAACATAGACGCCGTCGTGGAAATCATAAAGAAATCCAAAGATTCCTCCGAAGCCAAACTGAAATTGATAAAGCAATTCTCTCTAAGCGACATCCAGGCCCAGGCCATACTGGATATGCGCCTGCACCAGCTAACGCGCCTTGAAGTCGGCGCCATAGAAGAAGAGCATAAAGGTCTTATGAAGCTTATCGGGGAACTGCGCGCCATTCTGGCCGATCCCAAAAAGATACTCAAGATTATCGTACAGGAACTTGAGGATCTTAAAGAGAAATATGGCGACAAGCGCCGGACCGAGATTACAAGCGAAGCCGCAGAATTAGATATAGAAGATCTGATCCCCGAGGAAAAAGTGGTCATCACCATGTCACACGGCGGTTATATCAAAAGGATTCCGTCCGACACTTATAAAGTGCAGGGGCGCGGCGGGAAAGGGATTATCGGCTCCGACGTTAAGGAAGAGGATTTTATCGAAAAACTTTTCGTTACTTCCAGCCACGCCACGATTCTTCTGTTCACCACCCGCGGCAAGGTCTATGCTTTGAAGGGCTACGAGATTCCCGAAGGCAACCGTACATCCCGCGGCAAGGCCATAGTGAACCTGCTGCAGGTCAAAGACGAGACGGTCACCTCGGTGATCGCCATAGAGTCTTTCGAAGAGGCTAAAGGCAAGGAGTCCTACCTTGTGATGTGTACCCGCAAAGGAAACATAAAGAAGACGCCGATAAAAGACTTCTCAAATATCCGGCGCTCGGGCATAAACGCGATAACGCTTGAGGACGGAGACATACTTACCAATGTCGGACACACGGATGGGAAGTATGAACTTATGATCGGCACCAAATGCGGGATGTCCATAAGATTCAACGAATCCGATGTCCGGTCCATGGGAAGGAACGCCAGGGGCGTGCACGGTATCCGTCTTGACAAGGATGACCAGGTTATCGCAATGGAAGTGGCCGAACCCAAGAGCAAGAAGACGCTGCTTACCGTTTGCGAGAACGGCTACGGCAAACGAACCAATCTTGATGAATATCGCAACCAGCACCGCGGCGGTTCTGGAGTGATAACTATCAAGGCGACGGACCGCAACGGGGCGGTGGTGGCCATACACCTGGTGGAGAATAAGGACCACCTGATGGTCATGACGGAAAAGGGAAAGATTATCCGGATGCCCTGCAAAGATATCCGCGCCATATCTCGCAATACTCAGGGCGTCAGACTCGTGAGGCTCGAGGAAGGCGATAAAATCGCCTCCGTCGAACCTATAATTGACGACGGGGAAGCCCCCGTAGAAGAAAAAAAATAGGCGGTGAAAAAGCGGAGAGACGGCGGGTGCTGCGTGTGGAATCAATTCTCCGCACTCTAAACCCCGGGCTCTCCGCTGTTATTTATGGACGCTCTTCAACTTTTTTCAGCGGTATTTACGCTCACTCTGGTGATGGATCCGCTGGGCAATATCCCACTTTTTATGGCAGCCTTAAAGGGCGTGCCGGAAGAACGCAGGAAAAAGATAGTGGCCAGGGAACTTCTTATAGCCCTCGGCATTATGGTGTTCTTTCTTCTTTTCGGGAAATATTTCCTCGGCTGGCTTTCGCTGGACGTTACGGCTATGTCGGTGGCCGGGGGAATAGTGCTGTTCCTTATCGCCATACAGATGATATTCCCGGCACAGCATTCGGCTTTCGGTGAAAACCCCGGCGGGGAACCTTTTATCGTGCCCCTCGCAATCCCGCTGGTGGCCGGGCCCTCCACGCTGACAACCATTATGATATTTTCACTGAAGGATCCAGGCGCGTGGCCGACCTGGCTGGCGATGGTCGGTATTTCCTGGGTGATCAATGTGATAATCCTGAGCATGTCCTCAAAACTTTCAAAATTCCTTGGCGCCCGCGGGCTCCTGGCCATGGAAAAACTGATGGGCATGATACTTATAACTATTTCGGTCCAGATGATAATGGTGGGCGTAAAAAAATTTCTAGTCGGGTAAAAAAGTACAGGGAGAATTTTTTATGGCAGAACACAAACCGGATAAGATCATATATTCGATGGTGGGGGTAAGTAAATTTTACGACAAAAAAGCCGTCCTTAAAGACGTTTACCTCTCTTATTTTTACGGCGCTAAGATAGGCGTGCTGGGGCTAAACGGTTCTGGAAAAAGCTCCTTGCTGCGCATTCTCGCCGGGAAAGATCAGGATTTTAAAGGCGAGACGGTTCTTTCCCCTGGGCATACCGTAGGAATGCTAGAGCAGGAACCCCGGCTGGACGAGACCAAGACCGTGCGCCAGGTGGTGGAGGAAGGAGTCCCGGAAACCATGGCCGCGCTTAAAGAATACAATGAAATCAACGAAAAAATGGCCGAACCCATGAGCGACGCTGCCATGAACGCTCTTATCGAAAGGCAGTCCAAGGTACAGGAAAAAATAGACGCGCTGGACGCTTGGGACATAGATTCCCGGCTTGAAATGGCTATGGACGCCCTCGGTTGCCCGGACGGGGACACGCTTATCGGAGTGATATCCGGCGGAGAAAAAAGGCGGGTCGCTCTCTGCCGGCTGCTCCTGCAAAAGCCGGATATACTGCTTCTCGACG
>Ga0114951_10006367_pt1 | contig 10461 bp, 10 predicted proteins | sample AM7aDNAmetaG_FD_88677 | JGI IMG/M metagenome (GOLD analysis project Ga0114951, IMG submission 88677) | Freshwater microbial communities from Finland to study Microbial Dark Matter (Phase II) - AM7a DNA metaG | ecosystem: Environmental > Aquatic > Freshwater > Lake | place: Finland: Lake Alinen...
TAGCAGGTTCGGGTCCTGCAAGCTGGACATATGTATTAACACGTCGTGCTGATGCTGCTGTATACACTGAATTAATTCATGCTTCTGTATTCGTAGCAGAAGGTACACATGCAAATTCTGGTTGGACACAAACAAATGAATATTTAACTTCATTCGCTGGTCAAGTATGGGTTCAGTTCTCCGGTGCTGGCGCTTATGTTGCTGGTGATGGTGTTAATATTTCTGGTACAGTTGTTTCGACAGTTATCAGTAACGGTCTTAAGTATGTGACAGTTGGTGGCGACCAAGCTATTACACTTGACATCGCTGGCGCTCTTGCTATTAATGATACTGGCGGTCCTTTAACATTGGTACTTGATGCAGCGGGTGGTTTAACACAAACTGCTGTCGCAGGTCAATTAGGTATTAAGTCCGGTGGCGTAACAAACGGAATGCTCGCAAATTCTGCAATCACACTAAATGCTGATGCAGGTTCTGGAACAGTAAGCTTAGGTGGAACAGTGTTAATTCAAGGCACGGCACTACAAGGTATTTCAACTGCCGTAACAACAGGTAGCACATATACTGTTACAGCGGCAGATGCCACAGTAAGCACAAAGGGTGTTGCTAGTTTCAATACAGCTTCGTTCACAACAGCGTCTGGTGCAGTTTCGCTTAAGACAGTTGACGTAGCACATGGTGGTACTGGTGCAGTTTCATTCACATCTGCCCAACTATTGTTTGGTAATGGTACAAGTGCAATACAATCCGATGCTGGTTTAACATACGTTGCTGGTGCTAGTGATACATTGACACTTGGTGGTGCTAATGGTGGTACATTTGTTGCTAATGGCACAGATTTGTCAATCACTTCTACTGCTACTAACTCGAACATTGTACTTACTCCTAATGGAACTGGTGCAGTTGTTATCGGACCAGCAGGTGCAGGTATATTGCAATCAGATGCAGGTACACCATTAAATATTCAAGGTAATACAACATTAACATTAACAGCCGTAACAGGTAATGTTATTGTAGCATTAACTGGTTCTAGCAACTATGTAAATATTTCTGGTCCAACAGCATTACAATATGCAGCAGCAATCGCAGCAGTTCCAACAGCATTAACCAACAAGCAATATGTTGACGCCGCAATTGCGTCCGGTGCTTCGGCTGGTGCAGTTAAGTCCTTCCAGGCAGTTGTTGATCTAAGTACAAATGGTACAACAGCAATTGGTACAGCAATGCCAGCAGGTGCAACAGTTCTATCTGTTAAGGTAGTAGTTGGATTAGCTGATGCAGCAGCAACATTGTCAGTTGGTAAGGCACTTGCCGTAGCAGCTTACATGACAACTGGTGAGAATGATACACAGAATGCAGGAATGTACATGGCAGAAACTTTTGTTACAGAAGCTGGTTCAGTCCAAGTTAATGCAACAGTCGCTTCTACAGCTGGTACATCTGGTTCTACAGCAACAGTGATCTTCACATACCAAGTAGCACAATAAGCTAATAACTAACTTAGGTTAGGTTAGTTCAATCCAAAAAGCCCAGTTTAATACACTGGGCTTTTTCTATAAATATTATACTACATTATATTGGAGATATAATATGAACAAGATTCTTAAAGATTTATTTACAGGCCCAGATGGGAAGACTCATGATCCTGCACGCTGGTTATGGATAATTGGTATAGTTGCATTTATTGGATTCGCAGGATTTGAGGTATACAAGTCGGGTAAATTTGATATGATGAACTACGGATTAGCCTATGCTGCATTATTAGGTGGCGGTGCTGCGGGTGTTAAAGTGAAAGAAAGTACAGAACCGAAAGCATCAGTTTAAGATTTATTGAGTTCGAGAATACTTAAGAATAGTTTGATATATAGTATACATTGATAAGTCTATCTTATCTTTTATTTCTTTTGCAGAATAGCCCTGTTTATGTAGATTTACTATTTCTTTTTTCTTATCGTAATTATTAAATCTTTTTTCGGTATTTTCTCCAATGGTTAACCACTGTAGATTATTGATATTATTGTTATCTTTGCTCGTGTCTTTATGATCGATTACATAATTGCCTTCCGGTTTCTTAGGTCCGAAGTTATTCATAACTAATGGATGAATCATATGAGTTTTTATGATCTTATTTTCTATTAAATTTACATTTAAGTATCCATCGCCGTTTTTAGATAATTTCAATAATCTATTAAATCTTAATGATTTAATTTTCCCAGTATTACTAACAGAATAATTTTCATATCCTGATATAATTTTCCATTCTTCCATATATCTCCAATAATGTTGCTCACTAACATTATTTATACATTACAAAAATATTGTCTATAAAATATGAATATGTTGCACTGCCAGGTAAATACTATTACACTACAAGAACTGTGCTCATGGTGAGACAGTAATTGCAATAGTGGCCACAATGGCACTCAATAAGGAAACTAAAAATGTTCACAACTCCAAAAACCCCACAAGAATTTTTCAAAGCAGCAACCGACTTTTTCGCGATTGTCCCAAAGACACCCGAAGATGCAAAGGTAGTAATGGAAAAGGTACAAAATATACTTAAGACTGAATATGAAAATGGTCAAGATATGGTCAAGACATATCAGAAGACTATCCTAGGTAATGCTACAGCCAATGAATTAGCTGACGCAAATAAGAAGGCTACAGAATTAGCAAAGTTTACTGCTTTCGCTGGTTTAGTTGCTATCCCTGGTGCAGTATTTGTTCTTCCAGCTATTGTTGAGAAGGCAAAAGAACACAAGATTGACTTAGTTCCTAAGTCAGTAGCCGAACAATTCAATATCTAATATATTGATTATATTAAAAGGGGCTCCGGCCCCTTTTATTTTGACTTTAATAAAATTAGATAAATACACATATGAGAATAGTAGAAATTTTATTACCGCCAGGAACTTCAGATAGAAGCCTATCACCGCAGCAATCTAGAAAGATCGATGCCTTGCAAAAGCGTATGGATGGCTATGTTGACAAAATTATGAGTCCTAGTACATCTGTTGCCGGAAGAGAATTCTTAAAATCACGTTTACGTGATGACTATTATGCATTGAAAGATCTTATTCCGGGTACTAATAATATAGCAGAAGCAGTACATAAATTACCACTAACTCCGAAAGATTTTGAGTTAGTTAAGAAAATAATGGAGCGTCCAATCCCTGCAGCAATTGCACCGATCTATATAATGGAAATTATAGAAGATGATGAACTCTATGATCAGCTTAGATCCATTGAAGAATCCGAACCAGGTCGCGATGTTCGCCCATTGATAGTAGAATGGTTCAAAAGAGTAATGCCCGATCAAATGCATCGTTTCGGAGAAGAAGTTGCAAGTGAGAATTTAACCAAGGGTATACTTTCTCCAATTCACGGATATGATCCTAAGCAGTACAAGGGATCCAACGAACCTATAACAGGCAATGCCTACGGAATGTTTTAATGGCCTACTCAGAACAAGTTATTGATCACTATGAAAATCCACGTAATGTGGGTAAAATGGATGGGGCCGATTTAGATGTAGGCACAGGAATGGTTGGTGCGCCAGCGTGCGGCGACGTAATGAAACTACAGATAAAAGTAAACCCAGCTACAGGTATTATCGAAGATGCAAAATTCAAAACCTACGGTTGTGGATCAGCTATTGCCTCGAGCTCATTAGTCACAGAGTGGCTTAAGGGTAGATCTCTCGATGAAGCAGGGACTATTAAAAATTCCCAAATTGCAGAAGAACTTGCTTTACCTCCAGTAAAGATTCATTGTTCAATTCTTGCAGAAGATGCAGTAAAGGCAGCAATTGCCGATTACAAGGGCAAGGAAGTAGCCCGCTGTGCTTGTAAATAAGAAATCCTTGACTATCACGAACGTTATTGCTATACTAGCTTAACCGCTAAGTAAAGCACTACAAGTTCAAGGAGTCAAATGGCTAAATTATCACCAGAAAATGTTGCACGACTAAAACAGTTGATTGCAGATGGAGTTCAGGTATTGCAGGAATGTGAGGATCTGAAAGAAGGATTAAGCGAGACAGTAAAAGCTATCGCTGAAGAACTAGAAGTAAAACCCGGTCAGCTAAACAAACTTATCAAGATCTGCCAGAAGGGAGATATGAATGATAAGAGGGAAGCGTTCGATGAACTCGAAGAACTATATAAGGCTGGGGGTCTGGGTTAATGTACGTTGACGCTCTTTTTAAAAGGGGCGGTGATAGCGAAACAATTAAGGTAGTAGAGAGAATTAACGGTAAACGTGTTTATCGTGAATTCCAACCTGACTACCATTTCTACCTTACCGATCCAAAAGGTTCCCACAAGACTATTTACGGTGATACCGTAAAGAAGATTGTTCCGCGTACCTACATTGAAAAACAAAAACTAATAAAGACATTATCAGGTAATGTAAAAAAATGGGAATCAGACGTTGATCCTATTTTCCGTTCACTCGAGCATAATTATCATAATGGCGATGCTCCCGCATTAAACGTAGCATTTTTCGATATTGAAACCAGCTTTGATAAAGAAGAAGGTTGGTCAGATGCTGCGGATGCCAATAACTATATCACTGCTATATCAGTACATCTGCAATGGCTGGATGAAATTATCTGTTTAGCATTTCCACCAGAAACACTCACATGGGAAGAAGCAACAGCAATTGCCGAGGACGTGGGCAATACAGTATTGTTCAAGACAGAAGCAGAAATGCTTAACGCATTTATTGATGTTATTGAAGACGCTGATGTATTATCGGGGTGGAATAGTGAGCCATACGATATTCCATATGTTGTAAATCGTATCAAGAAGGTACTAGGTAAGAATGAAGCTAGGAAACTATGTCTTTGGGAACAGATGCCTAAGGAACGTAAGTTTGAACGTGGCGGTAGAGAAGCTCTTACATATGACTTGATTGGTCGTATATCCATTGACTATATGGCAATCTATAAAAAGTACAACTATGAGGAACGTCATAGTTATGCACTTAATGCAATTGCAGAAATTGAATTAGGTGAAACAAAGATTGCATATGAAGGTACGTTAGATGAACTATACAACGATGACTTTAAGAAGTTCCTAGAATATAATATTCAGGATACACGTCTACTAGATAAGCTAGACAAGAAACTACAGTTCATTGACTTAGCAAATTCAATTGCACATTCGAGCTGCGTATTAATCCAGACGACAATGGGTGCGGTAGCAGTTACTGACCAGAATGTATTGATGGAAGCTCATAACAATAATATGATCTGCCCGGATAAGAAACATACACATGAAGAATCTGCAAGTCGAGCAGCAGGCGGGTGGGTTGCAACTCCTAGAAAGGGATTCCACAGATGGATAGGAAGCACTGACATGAAGTCACTGTATCCATCTGTTATTAGAACGCTTAATATGAGTCCTGAAATGATTGTTGGGCAGATCCGTCTAGATCGTACCAACGAAGCAATTGCTATATGGGAAGCAAAGGGTGGTAAGCATACATTCGCATCTTGGTGGAACGATAGATTCCACGTATTAGAGATGGAAGACTTCTATAATGAAGATATTGGTAACAAACTAATACTCGATATGGAAGATGGTTCTGAGTTCGAGATGACTGGCAAAGAGCTTCACGACTTAATCTTCGAGAGTGGACAGCCGTGGTGTATCAGCGCAAATGGTACAATTTTTAAGACAGATAAGGAAGGTGTAATTCCAAGTCTATTGACTCGCTGGTATAATGAGCGTAAGGTGCTGCAAGGCATTATGACAAACTATACTGACATTGAGGACAATGCTAAGATAGAAGGCGTAAAGGTACCTGTGGAATTGTTTACAAATAGTGACATTAGCGATGCTGAACTAAAGGCTAATCCCTACTTAGACGCTGAGTCATACAGGCCTAAAAAATTAAAGGAACTCATTGCTGAAGGCCATACAAAGCGTGTTATTCAGTACATGAATCAACACAATCTAATGGTTAAGGATGGTAAGGCAATTCACAGGGATCAAAAGGACTTAAAGCGTATTATTGGTTTCTGGGATAAGCGTCAATTGGTTAAGAAGATTAACTTAAATTCTGCATATGGCGCTTTGTTGAACGCTGGTAGTAGATTCTTTGATCAACGGCTGGGACAATCAACTACGCTGACTGGTAGAACAATTACTAAGCATATGGCAGCTAAGACAAATGAAATGATGACAGGTGAATATGATCACTATGGTAAATCAATTGTGTACGGTGATACAGACTCGTGCTATTTCTCTGCATATCCAATTCTTAAGGAAGAGATTGAGCATGGTGATATTTTGTGGACTAAGGAAAGCATTGTAGATCTTTACAATGACCTGGCGAAAGCAGTTTCCGCAACCTTCCCGGAATTCTTATTGAGTAATCTAAATGTACCAATTAAGCGTTCAACTGGTGTAATTGCAAGCTCTCGTGAAACTGTTTCTGAATCAGGTATTTGGATTGTCAAGAAGCGTTATGCTTGCTTAATGTATGATAAGGATGGTATTAGACTTGATGTGGGCGGTAAAGTAGGTAAGGTAAAGGCTATGGGACTTGATTTGAAGCGTGCAGATACACCAAAATTTGTGCAACAGTTCCTTAGTGAGATCCTAATGGATACGCTAACAGACAAGGGCGAAAATGCAGTTATCGAAAAGGTGCGTTTATTCAAGGAAAAGTTTGAAGACATGAAGCCGTGGCAGCAAGGTACTCCACGCGCAGTTAATAAGCTTACGCATTATAGAGAGAAACTTGAAGAAGCTGGTCGTCAGAAGTTAAAAGGTGTTGCAGTTGGTAACTTACATGTACCGGGCCACGTTACAGCAAGTCTAGCATGGAATAGATTAAAGGAAGTATATCAGGATCAACACGCAATGAAGATTATTGATGGACAGAAAATTATCGTATGTAAGCTAAAAGAAACATCTGATAATAGACTTACAAGTATTGCATATCCAGTAGACGAGGTACATTTGCCAGAATGGTTTTTAACCTTACCGTTCGATAGCGAAGATATGATGGCAGGCATTGTAGATAAAAAGGTTGAGAACCTATTAGGTGTTCTTAAATGGGACTTGAGTAGAACCAATAAAGAACATGCACACCTAGAAACGCTGTTTGACTTCAGCAAGATGTGAAACGTTTGACATTCGTTACACAATAATATACACTAAACAAAAGGAGATCTTATATGTTATTAGATTCATTAAAAGATATTATCAAGCACACAAGTTCGTTGGGCTTTATTGATATGGTAAAAATTGTAGGTACAGCAGCAGATGCAAAGATTGAAGCAATTGATGCTGATAAGACTGTGGTTGTATTTGGTAGTATGTATCAACCCATTGTGGGAATTGATACTACAGTAGGTTTATCACGCCTCGGCGTATTGAAGGGTTGGATTGACTTTCCTGTATTTTCCGGTGATAAGGCATCCACTGATATTATTACAGAATCACGTAATAATGTTACCGTTGCGACAGGCATTAAGTTTTCTAGTGGCACAGGCAATGTATCAAATTATAGATTCATGAGCGAAGCAATGATTAGCGAACAGATTAAGGTTCCACCATTCAAGGGTGCAACATGGAATGTAACCATTACTCCCGAAAAGAAGAAGATTACAGAACTTTCATACTGCCAGGGTGTTATAGGTGGATATGAAAAGCGTTTTACAGTGAGTATTGACAAGGGTACATTAAACTTCAGTGTTGGCAGTGGCCCTACTGATAATACAATTGTTCCATTTGCCGATAATGTAACAGGCACACTGAAACATCAATGGTCTTGGCCGCTATCGCAGGTTCTTGCTATTCTTAAGTTAAGTGAAACATCTTCCACAACAACTATGAGCTTCTCTGACATGGGTGCATTGAAGATTGATATCGACAGTGGTATTGGCAAATATACCTATATTCTCCCGGCTGGCAAATCCTAAGATCTAAATACAATATGGCAAACATAGTAAACTTTACCGAAAGACACGAAAAAGGTGGTTGGGCAAAATATTTGCCTGCCATCAGCGGATTCTATACAACACATTTAGGTAAAGATCTTGCAGATGAAAAATTTGTCCCATTTGAACGTCTTCCGAAGAATTTCGAATTCGGATTACAAGGACTTAATTTTCTTGATCCTGAATACAGTTATTTTACTTACAAGTACGGATTGTATTCAGCAGGACACGCCGAGCGCAAGCTAGATAGATGTGATGCCAGGGAGCCCATGATTCACAAACGTGATCGTGAGAAAACTGTCCTTGTTGGTGACTCTGGCGGATTCCAAATTGCAACAGGTGTCATTAAATTAGATTGGGCAACTGTTAAGACGCCCGCTGGTGATAAATTGCGAGAAGAAATTCTACGCTATTTGGAACATACAGCAGATTGGTCAATGACACTGGATGTACCTGCTTTTGCTGCACTACCACCGTTAAGTGAAAAGACAGGACTAACACAGTTCTCTGATTGTTTGGATGTCACTGTATATAATTTAGATTATTTCATGAAGCACAGAATACCTGGTGCAACAAAATTTCTTAATGTATTATCTGGTAGTGATAATGAAAATTCCAAGATATGGTATGAACGTGTTAAGGATTATAGTATCACTAATAAAGTAGTAGAAAAAGGATTTACAGCAGATCGTACATTAGAAGGATGGGCATTCGCAGGTATTAACATGAAGAACATGAAAACTGTTCTTGAGCGTTTGCTTGATCTACGTAGGGATGACCTGCTTAAAGATAAAGACTGGATTCACTTCTTAGGTATTGGTAGATTAGATTGGGCCTGTTACTTAACGTCGATTGAACGACAATTAAAGAAGCACGATAATCCAAATATCAATATTAGTTTCGACGCTGCTTCTCCTTTTGTTGCCGCAGGCGGCTATGCACTATCCTATAATTATAATAAGTTTGATGCAAATCAACTTACATATGCAATGGGTAGAGGAATCGATGATAAGGATTTAAAGGGAAGTACAGACGGTGTACCATTTCAGGGTCCGATCAATGATCGGTTGACAGTTGGTGATTTATGCGTAATGGGTCCGAACGATTTAAACAAGCATGGTAAGAAGGGTAAGACAAGTTGGGATACAACCACTTATGCACTTGTTATGGCACATAATGTTTATAATCATATTCAAGCAATACAAGAGGTTAATAGATTAGCTGATGTCGATTATTCTGTGCGCGATCAAGAAACAGTAAGAATGTCTGACTGGCAAGGTAAAGATGATAAGAATGTAAAAATGAATACGTTCATTCCTAACTCGATTATCTATTTTAATAAATTTGTAGATTTATTATTTGATCCTAAAAATCCAAATCCTTATGGTATGCTTGTTGAATATGAGGCATTTCTAACTAAGATTAGTTTTGGTGATAAGAAGGTACCGACGATGTTCAACAACCTCTTTGAGGAGCCAAAAGAGAAGAACAATAAAGATTGGATTCCCACAGGTGATGAACTTATCAATACTGATAATCTAGAATTGGTTATAGAAGCGGATCGTAGGACAGAGAAATTACGAGAGCTAGATGAATGAGAAACTGCAAAAACAACTTAGTGCCTTAGAGAACATGATTGGTATACAGTCGGATTCTGTATATGTAGGTGGATCGGGCGTAAACTATATGCATGGCATGCTGAATGGGCTCATATGTGCCCATTCAGTGTTTGCAGAGTGTAATCCGCAATTTGTATCGAGACCGCCAAGGCGTAGTAATCTAAACATCCGCCATAAGAGTCAGCAACCGAAGAGAAGGAAATAAATGACAAAGAAAATATGTATCTATCATGGCAACTGTGCCGATGGATTTACAGCAGCATGGGTTGTACGAAGAGCGTTAGGTGAAGATGTTGAGTTCCATGCAGGCGTATATCAAACACCACCACCAGATGTTACAGGAGCAGATGTCTATATCGTAGACTTTGCATATAAGCGTCCGGTAATGGAAGAAATCATTGCTAAGGCATTTAGCGTTACACACATCGACCACCATACAACAGCAATCATCGATTGCCAGGGTTTAGAAAAACAAATGACTACATTGTATAGTCTAGAAAACAACTTCAGTGGCGCCATGCTTACCTGGATGTTCTTTTTCCCAGGTGAAGATATTCCGCAAATTATCAAACACGTCGATGATAGAGATCGTTGGCAGTTTAAGATTCCATTTACGAAGGAAATCCAAGCATCAATTTTTAGCTATGGTTACACATTTGAAAATTGGGATATGTTGATGGAAGTTGACTTGCAAGAATTAATTACTGAAGGTAAGGCAATCGATCGTAAGCATCTTAAAGATATTCGTGAATTGATTGGCGTTATGCAAAAGAGAATGACAATTGCAGGATATGATGTTCCTGTATGCAACCTTCCATATACTATGAGTTCTGAGGCTGGACACATTATGGCAATCAACGAGCCATTTGCTGCCTGCTATTATGATAA
>Ga0114951_10006368_pt1 | contig 10459 bp, 11 predicted proteins | sample AM7aDNAmetaG_FD_88677 | JGI IMG/M metagenome (GOLD analysis project Ga0114951, IMG submission 88677) | Freshwater microbial communities from Finland to study Microbial Dark Matter (Phase II) - AM7a DNA metaG | ecosystem: Environmental > Aquatic > Freshwater > Lake | place: Finland: Lake Alinen...
CTGACCGGGTGCAGGAGTGCCATATTACGATTGGTCATGTGCTTATTGATCTTGTAGAGCGGATGCTTGGCTATTGCCATTCATAGAAATAAAACTCAAACCAAAAATTGTTATGCAGATGAAGCAGATTGAAGGCGCGCTGAGCGCAACGGATACAAGGTTTGCGCTGGTTGTAGCGCGCTTCAACGATTTTATTGGCCAGAAGCTTGTTGACGGTGCTGTTGACTGTATCCGTCGCCATGGTGGATCTGAGGAGAATATCACCATCTATCGTTGTCCGGGTGCTTTTGAGCTGCCAATGGTCGCCAAAAAGGTTGCTCTGAGCGGCAAGTATGATGCTATTGTGACGCTTGGAGTGATTATCAGAGGCTCAACGCCGCATTTTGATGTTATTGCCGCTGAAGCAACCAAGGGGATTGCCCAGGCATCTCTCGACACTGGAGTTCCGGTTGCCTTTGGTGTGCTTACCACTGAAAATCTTGAACAGGCGATAGAGCGGGCAGGAACGAAAGCTGGCAACAAGGGTTTTGATGCGGCGATGACAGCCATTGAAATGGTGAACCTCTACCGGCAGATTTAGGTGTTGCGGTAGAGGTTGACATTGGCGGTGATTACCGTTCGGGTTTACTTATGCAACGTCTCTTGAGTGCGGCTTGTCTCTCCTTGTTCAAGAAGCTCTGATATTACCTGAATCGCACCGCTAATCCGGAGCAAGGTTTCTTTTAATTGTGCTTCCTGCATTTGTATTTCGTGAAGCCTTGTCTGGCCCTTTTCGAATTCCGCCTTCAAGGTTTCGATGCGTTTCTGAAGTTCTTCTCGCATTATTTTTGGCTCCTGAGAATAATTGTAATTACCCGAATTTCGGCGTTTCTGTGCTTATAACTCACGTGCTGAAATAAAGATACTTTTGTTCTTATGCATTTTTATTTCTTAGCAAGTTAACTTGCACCGCAAGTTCAGCTATCGTTTGCTCTTGATCCTTAACGACACGTGTCAAGGCTGTGACAATATGGTTCATGATAATTGCATCATAATTAGATGACGCAACCTCAGTCGGAGCATCTTCAGCTATAAATCCAAGGCACTGTGATTTCAATGAATCATGTTTATATGTAAAACTGACAGGCTCCAATGTTGAGATAATCTGCTTTGCCAGTTGGCTTGGTAATGTTTGAATGTTCTCTTTTAATTGCCTTGAGGAAGGGGTGCTAACCTTTCCTCCTATAGAAACATTTGCCCAATCAGCTCCATAATTAAGATGGAGAGTATTCGAGCCATCCACTAATGCTCTACCTGGAGTTCCACGACGAGATGAATGACCCATACAAAAATCTCCGCACCTTATAGTAGCGGTAAAATTGTCTGAGACATCCAAATTACCTAAATAAACCCCCCCTGAAGCATTATTTATTCTTAAAGGTCGAAGATCGTTCCATCCTCCGTATGGAACTCCCGCATTGGTTAAAAGTAAATAAGTGTCGGAACCGTCATTTCTGAAGAATGAACCGTAATTACCCTGCACCATCCTGAAGGCATTTGCAGATGTTGTTTGAATTTCACCACCTATAGAAACATTCCCTGCTATTGTGGCATTACCATCACCAGGGTTACTCCAACCACCGACACCTCCGACATTCAAACTTTTAGGCGCAAATAACCCTGGGGTATGTACTCCACTGCTAAAAGCAAAATCCTGATTAAGCCTGAGCCAGGAATCACTTCCCCGTAAAGCATGTTTTCCGTCGATGGCGATATCACCATTTATACCAACATTGCCTAAATAAACTCCCCCTGTCGCATTATTTATGCTTAAGGGACGCAAATCATTCCAGAGTCCATATTGATCACCCGCTTTAGTCAAAAGCAAATAAGTGTTTGTGCCATCATTTCTGAGAAATAATCCATAATCACCCTGCACCATCCTGAAGGCATTTGCAGAAGTTGTTTGTATTTCACCAGTGCCCCGAATACCACCAGCAATATCCAGTGTTCTTTCAGGAGTTGCCGTGCCGATGCCAATACCGACTTTTCCGCCTATAGATACATTCCCTGCAAATGTGGCATTACCATTCCCGGGGTTGCCCCACCCCCCGACACCTCCGACATTCAAACTCATTGGCGCAAATAACCCTGGCGTATGAACTCCACTGCTGAACGCATTATCCTGATTGAGCCTGAGCCAGGGATCACTTCCTCGGAAAGCATGTTTTCCGTCGATGGCGATATCACCATTCACACCAACATTGCCTAAATAAACTCCCCCTGTCGCATTGTTTATGCTTAAGGGACGCAAATCATTCCAGTTTCCATATTGATCACCCGCTTTAGTCAAAAGCAAATAAGTGTTTGTGCCATCATTCCTGAGAAATAATCCATAATCGCCCTGCACCATCCTGAAGGCATTTGCAGAGGTTGTTTGTATTTCACCAGTGCCCCGAATACTCCCTGCAATATCAAGTGTTCTTTCAGGGTTTGTAGTACCGATACCGACATTGCCCGATGCTGTAATTTTTATCCCTGCAGTGGTGTCATTCCAGGGTCCAATGACAAGATTGCCTGCATCTTGCTTTGAATTTGTGCGCCAAAAAAGTCCAAAGTCACCCTCTTGAGATAAACCATTATAGCCACCCGTTCCTAACTTAGGGACAATAAATAGGCTTCCCGGATCACCACTTGATCTTCCTAATATTATCGCTGCATCGTTTTCATTGGTTTGGCTCGGGACCTCGATGTGTCCGTTCCCTGAAATTTTAAGAGTTCCACTCACCTCCAGTTTTGATGCAGGGCTCTTCGTACCAATACCGACATTTCCGTCAACCCACAAGCTTGCTAATTGACGAACAGGTTTATCGGTTATTGACACGCCATCGGGTTTGTCAAGAGTAATTTTATCGGTTATTGATATTTGACCGTTCTGGTCGACAATAATATTTTCTAAACGAACCATATCTGCTGGTGCAGAATCGGCTGCTGATTGCAATGTGATCTTCGGCCTTTCTGTCCAACGTGTAATGCCAGAAGCATCAGTAGATGTTTTACTATCCGTTTCTACTTGTTGGTAGCCTAAATAAACTGCAACGGTCTTACCCTTATACGTATTCAGATCATTCAGCGGTATTTCTTTTTCCAATGGCGAAAGGATGACCAGTTCCTGCCCGAGATTATCCACACCCAAACCCGCGCCAACTGTTATTATTGCAGGTGCCGTATCAGTCGACTGGTTTTTTATGTCCACCTTAAATCCGCCATCTAAAATCCCGGGCCCACGAAGAGACGCATTTAGCCGCCGACGCATCTCGATGTGATAACTTTGCTCATCCGAGAAATCTACAGCTTCCAGGAATTGGCCAGTAAAATAATTTAAGCGTTTGATGTCGTTAGCCATAAGTAGCACTCCTTATTTCATTATTTTTTCCAGTCAGCCATACCCAAGCGGGTGTTTTTTCCAAGAATTATCGGGCAATCTTTTTTTGTTATGTCGGTCGGACAACTGTTATAGGCTCCAATTCTGAATGTTTCAAATTGGGGTATTAATTGATAGCACGTATGAGCTGGTTTTGCCAAACGGATAATCGAATGGGCTTGTTGTTCCGCACGATCATAATCTTCTTTTTTGTTACTGTCTTTAACATTATTCAGATTTAAAAGCACCGTAAAAAAATGTGGTACCGCTTTGACTTCTTCCTCAATTGTCACATCTTGTTCATCTCTTTCGATAAACATTGCCAACAACGTAACCATATTTGCTTTTGTCCCTCTCATTGGGTAGAGCGAGGCGATCTTTGCAATAAACTCTCTTTGCGTTGATTCACTAATATCGGCACGCAACACGAGGGCAACCCATTGACTCAGCCAAGGGAGAAATTCCAGAGGTGTTTTGTCCGGATTAAAAAAATCTGCCATCCGTGCGATTTTATCTTCAAGACCTTCAATATTATTGAGTGCACTAATTTCCTTTGTGTTGCCAGTGGGGTTTAGGGCAGGGTTCTCTTTTGGCAATCCTAACAAAATCCGGTCAAAAGCTTTAAGAAATTTCAGAGTATCACTCTCCTCACCGTTTTCCGCTTTTTTACGGTACTCGTAAGGCAGATAATCGGCCAGACGCTTCTCTTCGATTTGGTTCGTCATTTGGGTGTGTCTTTTTGATAGGGATTCAAAACACTCAGCTCTTTTTTGAACAGGAACAATTGGTTTTCATGAAGCGTTACTTCAATTCCACCTGATAAATTACCATCCAGTTTAAACATCGCCCCCGCAATCGGCTCAACAAAATCGACTCCGGGGAGTTGATCCAATAATGCATAGATATCGGCGGCATAAACCGATTGACCTGGTTTCCAGCCTTGACCATCTCCACTACCGTCAATTGGGTGAAAGAACTTATCTAACTTGATCAGTGCGCCATTTTGGACCTCTTCCCATCGGTAATCATCCAAAATGGCCAAGGTGACAGTTACACCTATCGCTAAATATTTTGCTGGTACAACATGAAGCTGAGTGGTTAATAAGCGGCGTGGTTCTATATACGCGCTGACAATGGAAGCTAATCCGTTAGGTCTTGTGACGAGATCGCTATTAAATGGGTCAATACGCGGAATAATCACCAAACTCACATGACCGATGGCATTGGCGTTCTCGGGTACGCTTTCGTAATTTCTTTTTGCCATACAATAAGCTCGTGCAATTGACCCATCCCCCTTATCGGAAGGTTTACCGGCGTCAAGGGCGAATCTTTCAAAATCCGCATTGGTTATCGCCCTCTCTTCCTTGCGTAATTCGGCTATTGCTGTCGTGATAAGTTGATCCATAGAGAGGGTTGCGCGTTTAGGATCAACGAGCCATCCCTTTCCCATTAACAACTGCAAAAAAACCCGCTTATTTGCTTCAGTCACACGGTTGGTACGATACATCAGCATCTCGGAGATAAAAACGAACAGCTCGATCAAGGTAATGCCCGGGTCGGAAGGGTTATGATCGGTCCAGGAAGGGGCCAACTGCGGAATCATGCCTTTGGCTTCCGCCACCATATCGGCAAATTCGCGGTCGTCCAGATTGGGAAGGATGATTGACATTGGCTAACCTAAAGGATTATTGGGGGGGGTGGAATAATTTATCTCATGTTTACCAGAACAAATCAAAAAGCGTTTTGTGGCCCTTATTGCTTCAATGCCCTGACTGCTACCAAAGGCAATCTCGAGCGACTCTACATAGTCGACCCCTTGAACATCATTCAGCATGCTGTAAAAATCCGAGGCATGAGGTTCACGGCCAAAAGCCCAGCCCATGCCATCTCTGCCAGTCAAAGGATGCAAAAACTCTTCAAGTTTGCTCTTCAATATTTTTTCAACATACAGTTTCAACTGCTCTGATGTTAAACGAACCTTTAGAGTAATGTTGACTTCAAGATAGAGTGGGCCTACCACGGATAGAGCAACAAGAGATGGCGCCAGCGGCAGGATATAGTCTTTAACCTGCTGGATGAGCACCTGCGAGGGCGTGGGTTTAGTATCATCCGTTTTCGGTACAATAATGAGGCTGACTTTACCGACACCGGCCTTATCGTCTTTATTATCATCCGTCATCATGTTAATCTTAAAGGCATCTACGGCAAGATCGATTAACGGCACGCAAAGGGCGAGAGCTACCTCGGTAGAGGCTAACTTCGCAAGGTCCTCATAATCACTCTCGGTTACCGCGCGATTCCGATGCCTCAACACTTTGGGGGCTCGTTCCAGCAACGATTCATAGCTTTCGGTATCACTGCCGCCGCGAGCCGGGCCGTAATTAGTCACCTTATCAATCCAATTTATTGGCGACCAGAAACCGGTGACTGTTCCTGCTGGCACATTGCCTTGGCTGCTACCTCCATACTGGTAGGATGTTACGCGTATATTTCTGACGCCGACCGGCGGAATCATGCCGGTTTGCCCGTTACCAAAGGTCACTTTTCCACTGTCATGATCAAGCATGTAATGCCGATCTGAAGGTATGGAGGCATAAAAATCCCCCACTTCTACCCAAGACGTCCATTTTGCCTGGGTTGATGCCTGATTTCCAATAGTTGTTTCTCTTTCCCTGACTTCAAGGCGTTGTCCTGTTCGAACCGGATGGTGGAATATTTGCAAGGTTTGCCCGGGATTACCAGTGCTTGAGCCTAAAATTTCATCAGTAATCGTGGCCATCTGCGTCGCCATAACAGTGTTGGCGGCAAGCCATTTTAAATGTGCAGGATGGCTGTTGTACGCGTTGTTTTTAGCTTTGACCTGAAGCCAATAATTTGTGATCGCAGTTTTTGAATCAGCTTTATCTGTTTGAATCGTTTGAAGAGCAAAGTTATCGGGAACCTCAAAAATAATTTTTCCGGAGTTTGTCAGTTGTTGAGTATGATCTTCTACATAAATTATAGGGTTTGTAGGGTCATCGCCGAATCTCCACTCAAGTGTATCAATTATTGTTTCCTTAATAGTTGCAGGGGAATAATCTGGACTCTCAATATCAAAATAGATAACCACCGCCAATCCTGTGGGTAGCGTTCGATTTTCAGGTAAGGCAAAGCCGAAATAGTACGTTAGACCTGACTCTTCAAAAAGAGGTTTCGGAGCACCTGAATTATTGATCAATGCCGTTAAATCTGTATAAGAAGTCGAGTCCTTCGAACTCAAAAAGCTTTGCAGTTCTAACGTCGTCAGCCACAAATCTTCTTCGGTCTCAAAATAAACCGGCTCAGTAGCGCCCGCAGGTGCCGGGGCAAAAAGCCTTGTGCCGGAAGGCACCAGCACACCTTCAGCAGCAGAGGAGGTCAAGGTAAATGAAAGCGGAACGCTTGCGGACGTTGCCGGAGTCAAGGAATTGCCAAGTAAATCCAGAAACGCGAGGAAGTTTTTTTCCGGCGCACGATTGATACGGTCAACCACCAAAGAACAGAGATGGGCAAAAATAGCCGTTAATGCTTTACCGGCTTCGCCGCCATCAGCGCTTGAATCCCAACCGAGATATGCGCACATCAATTGCTGCGTCTGGTCGGCAATATTTATGCTGGTACGGCTATCGATATTAGGTGGCTTGAGTAGACTCATGCGGACACTCCTCGTTCGATGTAAAAAGGATAGACCAGATTCTCGATAGAATCGGTCGTTTTGACACGGTAACTTATTTCAATAAGCAATTCGCCCTTTTGAGAGGCTGTTACTGCTGCTTGATCACTTTGATTGACTGATACACCCAACACTTCGATGCGCGGTTCAAAATGCAGCAAAGCCTCATTCACCTGTTGCTGGATAAGTATGGCTGTCACCGTGTTGTTCGGCTCAAAAGCGAGACGTTCCAAACCTGCGCCGAAATCCGGCCGCATAACCCGCTCACCTTTGGCGGTACTGAGAATTAAACGAATGGATTGTGCTACCTGGCTTTCATAGGCATTCATGCCAAGAGTGCCATTTTGCAATTGCAAGGGAAAGGCGATGCCTTGGCCGAGAACTGCGTTATTTGTAATTGAACTGTCAATCATGGATGAACTCTTTAACCAATCAAAACTGTGCCACTTGCAGTAATACTGGAATTGTTTTTTTGTCCTGAGTCGTTACAAGTTGTAGCATTATCTTTATTTCTTGCCACCTTTTTGTTATTTATTTTGACTTTATCGCTTCCTGTGGTCACCTCGCCACTGTTACTTGGATTCAATACAAAACTTATGCCTGGCGCAATTGCTATATGTGGGGTTGAATTTTTCGCAGTGCTTCCAACTGTAGCTGCAAAATGTCCATTAATTTTCACATCTGAACTTAATCCGCCATCAATCGGACCGCTAAAAGGAACATCAAAAGATTGTATTATTGTGCCAGTTTGGCTTGGAACTTTTTCGTTGTGAGAGTCTGTCCCGGAAATTAAATCACCCTCTTTTGCGGCTGGTTGGCTCATTTTGCTACATTATGGGTTGATATCTACGAGTTTTCCTTTAATTGTAGTGTCACCCTTGGCCTCAATATTTATAGTCTTTTCTTTTGAACTAATAGTTAATTCTTCCTTGGCGACAATAGTAACGATTTTGCCAGTAATTAAAATTTCACCATCTGGCGAATCAATGGTAATTTTGTTGCCGACTCTTTCAATAATGATTTTAGATTCTATGGTTTTATTGCCATCCTTATGCTCATTGATAATCTCAATTTTTTCATTGCCTTTTTCATCAACCAAACGGATCTCATTCCCTCCACGGGTTTTAATCACTTTCAGGTCGTTATCCCCGTTACTGTTTGGATCGGGAGCCTGACCTTGTGTCCCCCAAATTGATCCAATGATTACCGGATCATCTCCACAACCTCTTTCAAAAGCGACTAAAACCTGATCATTTTTTTCTGGCAGAAACAAGCTGCCGTATTTATCTCCCGCCAGTAAAGTGGCGATACGTGCTTCTAATATTGTGTTACCCATGATTTCAGGAATCTTTATCCTGATTTTGGCTTTGTTGTCTAAGGTATTGCTTTCAACAATGCCGATATAGACACCATTCATCACTCCATTCATAAGCATTGGCTCAGTTCAAAAGAGGTTGTATAGCCGTTTTGGCTAATATCGTGCTGAGCGGTTTTAACCAAATAATCATGACTAAACCGGCTGCCCATTCCTATTACCGTCATTGGAGACCCGGGCTGGACTTCAGTATTTCCAATGCAACTGCCGTGAGTCGTGAATAAATTGCGGCGTTGTTTGATCAATTCGGCATTCGCTCGCTCTTGTGCTTCGGCAACAGAATTGATACCGCCCTCTGCATAAATCACACGTTTTGAAGGCGTGTTCGCTTGCCCCTTAATTTGCTGTCTGGCATCTTGCGGAAGCTTTTGCTGATACTCAACAGCCTGATCAATAGAGGTACTATAGGAAATTAATTTTTTTGTAGAGGGATCATACCCGATCACTTCCATAATTTGGACTTGCCCCGCAGTGCTTGCTCGTATGGAAAATGACAACAGGTTTTTACCCCGCTCAACAGCAACTTTTGGGCCTTCCCTGTGTGTTTGAAAAAACAAACACTTGTTTTCAACCCAAAATGAAAAGCCATTACTTTCGGCCAATGCCGTTAAACACTCCAAATTGGATGTATGAATCTGGTGTCTCGGTTGCTGTCTCATAACAGCAGGAGAAACCGTTGCGCCAAGTTGTAAATCTTTTGCGATCTCATAGACGATTTGGCTATCATCTTTACCTTGTTCCAATTCTCGGAATTTTGTACCCCTTGATGCGCGATGTAAAGCATCAAATCCCTGCACTTGTATGGTCAATCCACCGCCTTCATCCAGATCGGCGCTGATGGCGCTTATCTCTCCATCAATCATTTTTTTTGTTTTCGCGGGATCATAACCCATATATATCTCCAAATGTTTGCCTTCCGTAAGCAATGCATTATTTCCGTCAATCATGGAAAAATCATGATCGTTAATCTGCATTGAAAAAGAGGAAGGCGCATTAGTGAGCTGATTTACGCTGATTTGCATTATCGAGCTCAAGACCTTGGGCGGTTGTGGCTTCCCCTCAATCCATACCTGAAAAACAGGTACAAAAACATCTGTGTCAAAAATATTTAGTGTGTCGAGCAGCGCCATAATTAAAACACCTTCGGAATAGATAATTGGATACCATGATTAACCGCGCGTGGATTATCAATGCCATTGGCCTCCGCGATCAGCCGCCATTTGGACGAGTCATTCATTTGTGTTGCAGCAATTGACTGCAAGGTATCTCCACTCTTGGCTGCATAACGCACCGCCTGATCGATCAGTGGCAACGGTAGTTTGGCAATCAGTGTTTCGAGCGTGTCGTTACCTTTAAATTCAACACTCAACTTCGCCCGTAAAGGCATCCCCAGCGAATTAAAATATTCGTAGTGCTGCTTGATACTCATCATCACACAAGGGAAAATCAGCGATCCCCACAGTAATAATAACCTTGGAGGCGCTTTTGTTGAGGGCTGAATCGCGGTAAGGCCAACAATTGCTTCCGTTCTGGTTCTTACATCAACTCCCGTGTCTGTGGTGTCAAAAAAAAGTTCCATGTTCAGTGTCTGCGCATCACTTCCAACATATTGCAAAACCGAACTCGGTAAACCCGGAACTTTGAGCTCAGCAAACCTGCTGGTTCTTGTCATTTGATAATCAGGCGGATTAAACATGACAGGAATCGGCAATGGAATTGCAGCATCTTTATTAACAATAACAGCTTTTGTGAGTGCCATTAGAATTGTCCTTTACGTTCTCTTTCAAAGCGTTCCCGTTGTTGCAATATCCGTGAGACTTTGTCAGCAAGTTGATTGATCTCATGTTTATTCTGTATTGCCGGATTGCTCATAAACGTTGAAACTGAATTGGCAATTTTTTTCTCTATCGTATTGGCAATTGCGGCTTCATTGCCGGAAATGTCGTGTAACTTAAATCCTTGTATTGGCTTGGATGCTATACTCATCTCA
>Ga0114951_10006369_pt1 | contig 10455 bp, 7 predicted proteins | sample AM7aDNAmetaG_FD_88677 | JGI IMG/M metagenome (GOLD analysis project Ga0114951, IMG submission 88677) | Freshwater microbial communities from Finland to study Microbial Dark Matter (Phase II) - AM7a DNA metaG | ecosystem: Environmental > Aquatic > Freshwater > Lake | place: Finland: Lake Alinen...
CACCGCCTGCGCAAGCGCTACCGGGAATTGCTGCGCCTGGAAATCGCCCAGACGCTCTCGGAGCCGGCTGACCTGGAAGAAGAGCTGCGCGCGCTATTCCAGGCCTTCGCTGAGTGAGATTGGAGCGCATCCTGACACCTCCGCCAAGGCGGGCGGCTATGCTAATTCCGGAACGCCGGATTCATCCGGCAGGCCGGCGAGTGGCACTGCCACTGACCTGGCAATATTCGATGCTGTGTCCGGTCGGGAACTTGTCCACCTTCCGGGTAACGCAGCTATCACTTCGCTCGCGTTCAGCCCGGACGGCGCACGGTTGTGGGGGGCACGGTTAAGACGTTCCTTACAAGAGGGCCATTAACATCTCCCCCAGGGCCAGGTAAGATTGGCCCCTTCGGTTTTCCGATCTCGGGCTTCCTTCGGGCGTCGGATTTCTGCTAGCAGGTCGTCACCCTCTCCGCCGATTCTGCGAGAATTTGCCTTCCTGCCGTTCCCGGGTGCCCGAGCCACGCATGCCGGAGTCCAGGGGCTTATTGGCTTGCGAAAGATACATTCCCACCAATTGAGAGCGGTTAACGGATGGCTGCGGCGGCTTGAACAGCCGTCTCCATCCGTCGAGAATCATCCGTAGCAAGCGAGTCATGCGCACCGTGATTAAACTGGAAACGGGCGCTCGGCGCAACTCAACTTTCGGGTAGCCCCGTCCCCGCGAGGACGCTCGCCCTCCCAGCGAAGGAGGCTACGCACCGACCTTCCGAACCACGCCCAGCTTGCCAATCAGCACAAACACCACCAGCAACGCCACCGGGTAGAGTCCGGCACAGCCGATGAAGATAGGCGTGAAGCCAAAAGCGTCCACCACGCCGCCAATGCAAAGCTGCGAGAGAGCGCCCATCCATGAGCCGAGCGCGCCACCCAGCCCGGTCACGGTGCCGATAGAGTTCCTCGGGAATACCTCCGCCGGGAGCGTCATGTTGCCCCACCCGCCATGGCAGAAGGTCATCCCCCCCACCAGGGCGAGCGCCAACGCCGGGTGACCAATCTGCGGCGCTGCCAGGGAGAACACCAACAGCAGGCAGGTCATCAGGCCCATCGTCGTCTTGCGAGCCGTATCCAACTCCCAGCCGCGACTGATCAGATAGCGCGGCATCGCCCCGCTGAAGACGTTGCCCAGCGCGGCCATCGCAAACGGTATCCAGACAAACATCCCAATCTGCTTGAGGTCAAAGCCGTGCCGCTTCTGGAAGTAGAGCGGGATCCAGAACAGGAGGAAGTAGCTGATGGGGTCCGTCAACCCCCGCACCAGGATGCAACCCCAGGTTTCGCGCATCCGCAGCAGTTGAGACAGCGGCGCCGGGCGCTCGTTGCTGACCTCGTCGCGCTGACTGGCGAGGATCAGCTCGCGCTCTTCCTCCGAGAGCCGGGGGTGGTCCTTGGGGAGTTTGTAGAGCACCGCCCAAGCGGCGAGCCAAACGAAACCCAGCGCCCCCGTGACCAGGAACCCCGCCCGCCAGCCCCATTGCACCGCGATGATCGAGACGACCGGCGCCGCAGCCATCGAGCCGAGCGCCGTCCCCGCGTTGAAGATGCCAATGGCCAACGCGCGGTCCCGCATGGGAAACCATTCGCTGACCGCCCGCACCCCGCCGGTGAAACTGCCCGGCTCGAATACCCCCAGCATGAACCGGAAGAAGGAGAACTGGCCCACCGTGCCGGCGAAGATGTGGAGCATGTTGGTCACCGACCACCCCGTCACGAAGACCATGAACCCGCGCCGCGTGCCGATGAAGTCAACGATGCGTCCGCTGACGGCATACATCACCCCGTAGCTGGCCAGGAACCAGGCGTTGATGGCACCGTAGCTGGCGCTATTCAGGTGAAGCTCTTCCTTGATGGTGCCGATGAGGACCGAGAGCGTCTGGCGATCAAGATAGTTCAGCGCCGATGCGAGGCAGAGCAGGAACGCTATGTACCAGCGAAAACCTTTAAGCTTCATGTGTTCTGCTTCATGAATCGTGTTTGGTCCGTTATACCCGTTGTTCACCCTGGACGCTACCCTGCATTTTCGACACCCTGCATTTTTGGCTTTGCATTCTGTCCGGGCCTGTCAGACTGGCATCGTGTTGCAGTGCTACTTCATGTATGTGATATGAATACAAATCCCTTAACTCGACGCAATTTCCTGAAACAAACCACGGGTCTGGCACTGACTGCCGCCGTCTGCCCTGTTATCGCCCCCTCTGCCGCGCTCGGCCGGGCGGGCAAGGTTGCGCCGAGCGACCGCATAGTCGTCGGCTGCATTGGCCAGGGGCCGCAGGGGCAAGGCGTCATGGGCAATTTCTTGAACAAGAAGGACGCGCAGGTCGTAGCGGTCTGCGATGTCATGCCGTCGCACCTGGAACAGTCGCGCACCAAGGTGAATCAGAAATACGGGAACCAGGATTGCCAGACCTATACCGAATTCCAGGAAATCGTCGCCCGCAAGGACATTGATGCCTTCCTGATCGCCACGCCCGACCATTGGCACGTGCTGACGGCGCTGGCGGCGGTGCGCGCCGGCAAGGACATCTATGTGGAAAAGCCGCTCGGCATCAACATCGCGGAGGACTGGGCCCTGCGCCAAGAGGTGCATCGCCACAAGCGCGTCTTCCAGTTCGGCACTCAGCAGCGCTCCTCGCGCACCTTCCGGCTGGCCTGCGAACTGGTGCGCAACGGCCGCATCGGCAAACTCAAGCACATCAACGTCTGGGCCCCGGCCAGCGCGCCCGGCGGCTCAACCGAAGTGCTTCCCGTTCCCGCCGGATTCGACTACGAGCGCTGGCTGGGACCCGCGGCCTTCCGGCCCTATACCAAGGATCTCTGCGAGGGCTTGGGCGCCGGGAAGACCTGGTGGTTCATCTCCGAGTTTGCCCTGGGATTTATCGCCGGCTGGGGCATTCATCCGATGGATATCGCCGTCTGGGGCGGCGGCGACCTGCTGAGCGGCCCGCTGGAAATTGAAGGCCGCGGCACCTTCCACGCGGAAGGCATTTGCGACACGGCGACGGCCTGGAACGTGGACATGAAGTTCGGCAGCGGGGTGACGCTGCGGTTCGAGGGCGCCCCCACGAAGGGCAGTACGGACATCCCCTGCTGCGACGTCTGGGCTCATCAAAAGGAATGGAGCCAGCGCTACCGCCGCATCACCGACCACGGCACCGCCTTCGAAGGCACCGACGGCTGGGTCCATGTGGACCGCAGCGGCATCAACCTCCAACCGGAGAACCTCATTGACGCGGATGAAAGCACGTTCAAAGTCCAGCTCACCAAGAGCCCGGACCATGTGCGTAACTTCCTGGACTGCGTGAAGAGCCGCGCGGACACGGTGTGTCCCATCGATGAATCGGTATGGTCCGACACCCTGTGCGAGCTCAGCGACATTGCCATCCGCATGAACCGCAAGATGGTCTGGGACGTCAAGAAAGAGCACTTCATCAACGACAAGGAAGCCAACCTGCGCCTGCTCCCGCAACAAATGCGCAAGCCCTGGCATTTGTAAGCCAGGCACTCAGCCGAGCTTGCTTGGCGAATGCCAGTTCACTGATTATCGGGCTGTCCGGTCTTTGGAATTTGCAGAAGGATGGCAAGCCATTCCCTGCTATCCTTTCTTGTCCAGAGAATCCGGCTTGAAATTGGCCGGCGTTGTGGGATTATTCCATCGTGACAGTTACAGCCGACTCAAGGAAACGAATCATCCTGGCTGAAGCGAGGCCGGGAGACCGGTTCGATGTCCGGGCATCAGCCGAGGGAGTGTTTCTGGTTCGGCGCCTTGAACCTGCCGAGCTTGCCCCACTGGTCAGAGCTCGCAAGGTGCAGGGTCGCTGGATTGGTGCCAACGTAAGACTCGACCGCGCGGCCATTGTTGATGCCGTCAGACTCGACCGCGAGGTCCGATGAGAACCTACTGGGATTCATCGGCACTTATTGAAGCACTCCACGATGCGAAGTTACGCGCCCGGATCACGCCCGCCGAACACGCGACCCGCCCGCACAGCTTGGCTGAGATTTTTTCGACCCTGACCAAGGGTGTCAATTTCCGATACTCGCCCTCCGACGCGGCCAAGATGGCAGAAGACCTGGCGAAAGATCTGGACTTCGTCGAACTGAGCGCCGCAGAAACGGTGTCCGTACTCAAGAAGGCCAATTCGATGGGCGTGCGTGGCGCTCGAGTTCACGACCTGATGCATGCGGAAGCTGCATCCAAGTATGGCGCGGATCTCCTGCTGACGTTAGACGATGCCGGATTCAGGACACTGAAACTGTCTTTGCGCGTTTCGTCCCCGTAACACAAATTGAGGTTCGCGGCTCAGGGCGTTGGAATCACCAATCACCGGTTATCAATCCCCCATCACTGCTACCAGCCGTTGGCGCAGTGGCCTACTGGTTCACGTGGACCACCTTGGCCGGGGCGAATCCGTTGAACCAGGTCGAGGAGGCGTGGCTGTAGGCACCGATGTTCTCGCTGTAAAGCAGGTCGCCCAGTTTGAGGTCGCTAGGCAGTTGCTCAGCCATTGAGACCACGTCGAGCGCGTCGCAGGTGGGGCCGAACACGGAGCAGATCTGCGTCGGTCCGCGCTTGAATGCCTTGAGGTGGTAATGGCAGTGGTCGAAAATGACGCCGGAGAAGGTGTGATAGACGCCGTCGTCGATGTAGTAGCAGAGCTTCCCATCACGCACAGCCTTCCCGAGGATCTTGGAAACAGCGTAGCCGGCGGTGGCAACCATGAACCGGCCCGGCTCGGCAAGGATCTGGATGTTCTTCGGAAACAGGCGGCCGAGCTCCCGGTTGATCAGCGCCGCCAGATTTCGGAACGGCTTGACACTGTCGTCGTAGGGAGCGGGGAACCCGCCACCGATGTCCAGCAGGTTCATCTTGGTGTAGCCGCGGTCTTTGGCTTCCTTGAAAAGGTTGGCGGCCAGCTCAAGCGCAGCCACGTAATTCTGGAAGTTCGTGGTCTGGCTGCCGACATGGAAACTCAGGCCCTCGACCACCAAACCCGCCTTGTCCGCGGCGAGGATGAGGTCCACCGCTTCGCCCGGGGCAGCACCGAACTTCGAGGAGAGTTCGACCATAGCCCCAGTGTTCGGCACCTTGATGCGTAGTGCCAGTCCCGCCAGGGGGGCGTGCCGCTTAATCTTCTTGATCTCCTCGTAGTTGTCGTAAGTGACCAGCGGCTTGTACTGGTTCAGCTCCTGCAAGGTTGCCTCGGCTTTGGTGGGATTGGCGTAGATGATCTTGTCCCAGATCCACGCTTGCCGTTCCTTGTCGGGCATGTCCTTGATGTACTCATAGACGATGCGGAACTCCGGCATGGAGGCAACGTCGAAGCTCGCCCCCGCCTCGTAAAAGGTCTTCACGATGGCAGGGTCGGAGTTGGCCTTCACCGCGTAGTAGGCTTGGACGCGGGGGAGGTAACGCTTGAACTGGGAGTAATTGCGGCGCAACTGGTCGTGGTCCACCACGAACAGCGGGGTGCCATTTTGCTCGGCCAGTTTCTTCAGCAGGCGGCGATTGATCATCTTAGTCTCCGTCGGTAATGAGGAAGTTCTTGAACTGCCACGGGTCACCCGGGTCGATCTGCGGGTTGTTGTGGCCCGGGAATGTGTTGGTGTAGTGCTTGAGCGGCGTCCAGTCGGTCGGCTTGGAGATCCACTTCCCCAGATACGGCTTGGCGACCTTGAGCACGTATTGGTGCGGCAGGTCGTCGGACACACAGACTCCCCGGTCCGGGTTCTCGATCATCCACATCGCGGCGGCGACGACCGAGATCGCGACTTGCATGGTGGTCGCGTTTTGGTGCGGCACCAGTTGGCGCGATTCCTCGATGCTGAGGTCGCTGCCAGTCCACCACGCGCCGTAGGCATGGCCCATCATCAGCGCGCCCAGGATGTCGGAGCCGCTGATGATTTCGTCGTTGAGAATGCGCTGGTTCTTGGGGAGCTTGAAATCATTGCCGCGCAGTTCATTCAGCGACGCAATGGCCACATCGGACGGGCAATAGGCGTAATGCACCGTAGGGCGGTAGATGGCCTTGCCATTCTCCCATACCGTCAACCGGTCGGAGATCGTGAACGCTTCGCCGTGCCGCACGACCATGCCGTGGATGCAGTAGTTGGGCACCCAGGAGGTCACCCAGGTGTTCATGCCCATGCGGGCGAGGCAAATCTGGTTGCGCGGGCCTTCGGTATGCTCGTAGGCCAGCGGCGGCAATTCCTTTTCGTGCGTGCCCCAGCCCATCTCGGCCGTGGTGGTGCCTTCCTCGCGGAAGCCCTCCACGCTCCAGGTGTTGACGAACTCGTTCACCTGCTTCGGCTTGTTGGTGATCTGCGTGTCGCGCTCGCTGCAATGGATCACCTTGACGCCAAGCTTCATGGCCAGGCGATTGAACTTCTGCTCGGCGATGAGCTGCCGAAGCTCGTCGGCGGCCTTGCCTTTCACCTTCCCGTCCTTGATGGCCCGGTTACCGATGTCCAGCAGGCCCTGCTTGGTGAAGTGGGAGATGAGGCCGGGATTGGCGCCATGCTCGATCACCGCCGTGGGGCCGGGCTGATCCCATTTGGCGATCATGCGGCGGAGATTCATGTGCCGCCAGTAGAGCGTCATCTTCTGCGGCGACGCGCCCTTGGCGTTCTCGTAGGGGTCCCACAGCTCGACCGACGTGTTGATGTACAACACGCCGCGGTCGTGGCACCACTGGAGGATCTCGCAGCAGTCGATATTCCAGGCCAAGTCAATCAGCAGATCGCCCGTCCCGAGGTATTTTCCCAGCAGCGCACCCAGGTTGGCGCGCGTCACCTGCTTCTGCACGAACTGCACCCCGCGCTTCAGCCAGGGTGCCAAAACGGCACGGCGGTCTTCGAAGTCCATGACCGTGATGTCCCGCGCCGGCACCTTGATGTGCTTGACCAAAACAGGCAACGTGCACTGCGCCACCGCCCCGTAACCGACAAATACAACCTTATTCCTGTATTCGAGCATAGCTATTGATTGATAAAAGACCCGCCGCCGTCAACCCTCTTTACGGCCAATCTAATCCTTCACCCCGAGGCGTTTCTGGAGTTCTTCCAGGGAAACGCCTTTGGTCTCCGGTAAGAACGCCCACACCATGAAGAACTGCAGCACCATCATGGCGGCGAAAAAGCCAAACGCGTAAGCACCCGAGTTCTTGGCCACGACCGGGAAGGACCAACTGACCCCGGCACAGAGCACCCAGATCAGGAAACAGGCGAGGGCTGAGCCGGAGGCGCGCACGGCGTTGGGCAGCAGCTCGTTGATGATGACCCAAACCACCGCGCCCTGCGAGTAAGCGTGCGAGCCCACAATGCCTATCAAGGCTACGATCACAACCCAGCCCTGGGCGTGGGTGGCGAACACCCAGGCCGCCAGCACATGGGAAAAGAAGAAGGTCACAGAGCCAACCAGCAGCAGGGCCTTGCGCCCCACGCGGTCAATAATCGCCATCGCTCCGATCGTTATTACCAGGTTGAAGACGCCGATAACCACTGACTGCATCAACGAACTGGCTCGGTCCGCGCCGGCCATCCGGAAAATGTCGGCGGTGTAGTAGATCACCGCGTTGATGCCATCGAGTTGGTTGAAAGCGCCGATCATGCACGCCAGCAACAGCGGTTTCATATACTTGCGCTGGAACAGCCGCTGGTGCGTTCCGCTCATCTCGGCTTTGAGCGATTCCTCGATCTCGCCGGCTTCCTCGACCGGGCTTTCGTGCCCAAAGCGGACCAGCACCGCCTCGGCCTGTTTACGGCGCCCCTTCTTGACCAACCAGCGCGGGCTTTCCGGAATCATCATCACCGTGAGCAGAAAAGCCACCGCGGGGAAGGTCATGATCCCAAACATCCACCGCCACGTGTTAGGATGCTCCGCACCCACCACGCGGCTGACCAGGTAATTCGAAAGGTAGGCTGCCAGAACCCCCACCACGATGTTCAACTGGCTGACCGCCACCAGCAGCCCGCGCCGCTTGGCGGGAGCGATCTCGGTGATATACATTGGGCAGACGACGGACGCCCCGCCGACCGCCACACCGCCCAGCCAGCGGAAGAACAGCAGCGCATACCAGTTCCAGGCGAGCGCACAGCCCACGGCCGAGAGGACGAACAGCACCGCCAGCATCGCCAGCACTGGCCGCCGGCCCCACCAATCTGCGGGCCGGCCGACGGAGAGGGAGCCGACCATTGTCCCAATCAGCGCGCTCGACACCGTGAAGCCCAGGAGGTTGTCGTTGAGTCCGAACACTTGCCGCAAGGCGTCCGTGGTGCCGGAAATCACGGCGGTATCGAAGCCAAAGAGCAGCGACCCCAGAGCGGCCACGATGGCGCTGATCACCAGGATTCCGCCGCCGCCGCCGCGACCGGTCGTGGTGGGAGCTTCAGTCGCGGATGGAATATTCATGTTCAGGGCTTTCGTTGATTGCCGGCATCGGGCGGCGATTGTATCGGGCAGGGCCGAACGAGCAAACATTTACTCAATCGGAATGCCCAGCATCTTTAGGATGTGCCGGGCCAGATGTTCCTTTAGCTCCCGATGACGAGGGACAGGTTGTGAAACCTTCGTACCAGGGTTCTGATACCAGTCATGTTTTCCCCCGTGCCGAATGAACACACAACCCGACGACTCGATCTTCTTGATCAAATCGCGGCGTTTCACGCTACTTCCAATTCCCCACGATGCCTCACGCAAGGAATCTCGCCACTGGTGAGGTCTTCATACAGGCTCGCCAAGTGCGCCTTCAAATCCTCCAACGACTCACCCTGCGTCAGGTAGTCGGGAAAATCATCCAGATAGCCCAGCCAGCCATCGCCGTCCTGCCAATAAGTGAACCGTCGCGATCTCATGGTGCAAGGCTACCTCGCCCAGCCGGGAACGGCAAGCGCGCACGACATTCTTGCCGCGCGTTTGCGGTTTTGATCCGCTGCGGCCGGTGGTAGTTGGACGTTTCAGTCGAGAATGGAGCTTGAATCTGACTACCGGCGTTCGTCCATCAGCACATCCAACTCCGCAATGGCAGCAAAAGGCTGGCCGTTGACCTCGGACCGGGCCACCACCTTCAAATAGCGTGCCTTGACTGGTTGCCGGAAGTTCACCGTCTGCAGCTTGTCGGTATTCGGCCATTTGACTTTGGCCACCGGCGCGGCCCAGACGCTCGGCTCCGTGCTGCAATAGATCTCGCACTCGGCGATGCGCCCGTTGGCCATGTCCTGGCGCGGCAGATAGGTGATGCCTTTCAACGTGACCGCGCGACCCAAGTCGAGGGTCAGATGGTGCGGCATCGGGTCACTCGCAGGCGTCCACTTCGTGTGCCAGATCGTCTCCGGGTCGCCATCAAACGCGTTGGCGGCGAGGTTACCACTGGCGCTGTCTTCGCTGTCGGCCTCGACTACCCGGGCTTCCAGCTTCATGAGGTTCGACCCATAGCTCAGGTTGAGAAGCCCCGCGAGGGCTTCCTTGCTGACCAGAACCTTTGGATCAAAGTGCTTGCCCGCCATGTAGCTGAGCAGGCTCTGGCGCAACTGGCGGGCAGCGGGCCGCTTTTCCAGGTCCTTGACCAAATCGGCGGAGCACACGAGCAGCTTGCCGTTGCCCACACGGCACTCCCAGACCAGCCCGAGCCGGCGATTGGTGTTCCAGTCATCAATCACCTGCACAATCGGGCGCACCTCCTTCGGCAGCCCATCCAGCATCATGCCCTGCGCCCGTGTCACAATCTCATTCCACTGCCAGTCCTGGAAGAACTCCGTCGGGAATCCGGCCAGGGCGGGATGCTTCGGATCGCACAGCAAGCCGAGCGTCTTGTGATCTTGCGTATGAAACATGTAGCGGTTCCAGAAGATGGGCTCAAAGAAAAGCCGCGGGTGCTGACGGGAGAGGCGCGCCGGGAGCAACAGCACCCGGCCTCCAGCGTCGAGCCGGGCGAGGGCGGCCGCGTCTAAAGCAGGCGTGACCAGCACATCCACCGGCGTCGCAGCCTCGGCCTTAGCCGGATAAATCCACACACCCCAGTCGTTCTCGAACGGCGTGCCCTTTATGCCCACGACCAGTTTGCAAGCTTGTGGCGCCTTCAGTTTCGCGAGATCAACCGAGATTCGGCCCAGCGGAATCCCCTGCCCCACCGGTATCGTCCTGGCCGCGAACTCACCCTTGGCCAGCGTCTTCCCTCGTCCCGAAACGAGCTTCCACGCGGCGACGGCGTTCTCCAGGGGTGCCGGTCCGAAATGCGCAAGTTCCACCTCGGCAGTGAGCGTTTCGTCGGTCGTCCACACGCGCTTAAGCACGCGCGCCAGCGGGACAGTCGCGTTGCAGAACCGGCGGTATTGGGCCGGGGTGATGTAGCCCTTGGATTCCCAGAAAGGGTCCAGCACGCCGACCAGCGCCGTGCCTTGGCCAGGGAAGTCATGCAG
>Ga0114951_10006373_pt1 | contig 10451 bp, 18 predicted proteins | sample AM7aDNAmetaG_FD_88677 | JGI IMG/M metagenome (GOLD analysis project Ga0114951, IMG submission 88677) | Freshwater microbial communities from Finland to study Microbial Dark Matter (Phase II) - AM7a DNA metaG | ecosystem: Environmental > Aquatic > Freshwater > Lake | place: Finland: Lake Alinen...
AACATGCCCAATACTTCCTTCGATAAATATGCTCTTAAAAGATTGCCAAACAGAATGTTTAAGAACTTCATCTGCCATAGTTTTGATGTGTTCCCATTCGCCTACTCTTAATATAGTGCGACCTTTAGCTTCTTTCTGGGCATCAGCGTAGACTTCTTTACCTGCCTTGGTAGTTAAATTTACATATTCCTTCATACAATAAAATGTATTATCAAATTTATCTGGCTCTAACACCAACATATGCACAGCTCTTCCGAGCTTATATTTTGCTTCCTGTTTAGCTATTTCATTTTCGTCTAGCTCTAAATATTTTTGCACTCGCTCATAATGAAATCTTGCAGGACAGTCAATTATTAAGTTGATTCCAGTTGAGCTTATGGCTTGGTCGGCGTGATAGACTTTTATATCCAAATTATCGTAAATTCCTGGTAACATATTTCCTCCTATTATTTATTACATTATGTAGGGATTTGTTCTTTGTTCGGCCTAAATATCCTTATAAATATCGTCATGGTTAATGTTTTTTAATAATCTAAGCATCTCAACTAACCTGTCACTGTAGACGTTGTTAGGTTTTATCATCTCAATCAGTTTGCCTTGATATGTTATAGTCGCCGCGTGGAGCTCACTGAATAAATGATGTATTGGTGTTTTTTCTAAATTTAGATTACTGATTCTTATTAACTTTGCTTGGATCATTAAGTTAAAACCTTCTACAGCATCGATAGTGTCAATAAGGTTAAAACGATCGATAAAGCTGATGTAGCTGGTTAAGACTTCAACAAAGTTAGTTGGTGTGGTATCGTGATTATACATAGCTTAATCTCCTTACTAGGTTAAGTTGTGAGCGGGGTGCAAGTTGTTCGGACTTGTACTCTGCGTTATATTGTTTCAACTTAACATGTTGCGCGCGAGTCGTCAAGGGTGCATGAAAAATATTTTTATGAACGCTTGACAGAATGAAAGCAGTAACTATATTATTATAAACGGAGATACAGGTATGAAAAAAAATGAACCAGAAAAGTTGAACGACCCTAACGTTGTCGTTTCCGCCAGAATCCCAAAGTCTAAAGCAAGAAAATTGAAAAAATATTTGTTCAACAAAGAACAAAGCTTGGTTCACTGGGTCGGAGAAAAAATAGAGGAACTTCCTGACGAAGAAGAGTCGAGAAGATACCACAGGAAGGCAGGGTAAGTAATCTTCTTCAAACTTGGCGAATTTATCACCAGCATGGCGGTAGCTATGGTTAAAATTTTTAGATACAGCATCAACGGTATCAATAAGGTTAAAACGCTCTATAAATTTGATGTAGCTAGCTAAAACTTCAATAAAGCTAATTGATGTGTTATCTTGATTAGACATGGTTAAATCTCCTATTTAGGTTTAACTGTGAGCGGTGCGTAGACTGTAGTGGGTTTACGCATCGCGATTTACTTTTTATTTGTACTATACATGTATACAACTTGTCAAGTATATGTGAAGAATATTTTTCAAGAACCCTTGACAAATTGTAAACTAAAAATATATTATTAAAAAAGGAGATGGAACGATGAAGAACAAATCGACAAAAAACATAAAAGACCCCGATGTTATGCTTTCCGCTAGAGTACCAAAATCTAGGGTAAAAAAGCTGAAACATTACTTGCTTCAAAAAGATAAAAATATAGTTCAATGGGTAAAAGAAAAAATTGATGAAATTCCTGACGAAGAATCCCACAGGGCTTACCACAGAAAGGCTGGATAAATAAATGGCAACACTGACATCGTGGGAATATTTTGAAGATTTAAGAAAATCCGGTTTATCAGAGGAACAATCTTTAAGCCAAGCTAAAGCATTAGATAAGTCGTTATGTAATTTGGCAACAAAAGATGACCTTAAGAGACTAGAATTAATAACAAAAGATGATATTAATGGCGTTAAAGGTGATCTAAAAAGATTAGATAGCGACTTAAAAGATGTAAAAAGCGATATAAGAAGATGCCTGTACTCTATGGTGGCAGGCGTTATTGTTTTGACTTTTAAAACTATATTCCACTGGTAAAAACAGGATAAACAAATGTCACTAAAAGACCTAACCTCTTTTGCTACTAAAGAAGATTTAAAGCTTGAAATTAAGTTAATTAGAGACGACTTTAAACTCTTTGTTGTATACGTGCTGGTAGGCATTACAAACACACTAATTTTTTCTGGGTTTTTAAGATGGTTTGGTAAGATATAGATGTTGTCAGTAACAGGTTTAATATACGCCCCGCTTATTGTAGCAGGGCTATTGAGGTGGTTAGGAAAGGTTTGATGGTACATAATGTGTCCTCCTAACAAGCCAAGGTTGGATGTGTTCTAGAGTAATCGTCGTCATCTTTATGATTTTTGTAATACTCGGTTTCTTTGCAGCCACCAACGTGAGGTTGAGGGAAGACAAGACGACGCTTAGCATTTGCTCTTCTGAATTGAGGTAGAATAAGAGCTGTTAAGTTTACTCTTGGATGGGCTCTGTCAACTTCTGTTCTGGTTGTAGTGTTTCTGGTTGTGCTTCTTGTGTTTATAGGCGACACGGGAACAACAGGTATTATTGGTTGGTTAGTAGGCGTGGACGGTTGGTTTGTTGATGTAATAGTATTTGTGTTATTATGACATTGCATAACTAAACTCCTCTATAGTTTGGTTGTGTATGCCTATATAGGATGTTGAAACCATCTAATATAGACGGCCTGTCACTTTATTGTGGCAGGTTAATTTTTATAATAACTCTTCAAAGTGAAGAAGTCAAGCATTTAAAAATCTTAACTGTCTTGACTTTTTAGATTGTTCCGTTTTAAACTGGAGGCAGATATGAAAAAAGACAAAACCAATGTGAAAATCGAAGAATTAAAAGAAAATGAAATAAAACTTAATGCTGCTATCTCTTTTTTAGAAAAAAAGAAACTAGATGCTTATTTATTTGCTAAAAATAAAAGTATTGTAAACTGGATTAAGGAAAAAATCTCAGAATTACCTGAATATGAAGTAAAACTCATTCCCAGGCAAAGAACAGGATAAAGGTAAATGATTATAGATTACCAGGTCACAGTTAAATGTTTGTTATTTAATATTGCGGTTATTAGGTTATCTTTAAGATTAACAGGGTATATTTAAATGTTAAAAAAACTATTATGGAAATTTACCTGCAAAAAACGTAGTAATTCCGTAGCTACTCAAACAGAAGAAAATCAATATGCAGATAGAAAAACCAAAGAAATTGAAACTCAAACTGAAGAAAGCCACAGACCCTATAAAAAATTAAAACCAAACATAAAGATAAATATAGAATGTTGTCATAGTAAACATCATAACTTTACAGCTAAATTAGGGCGTGTTGTATGTGAATACTGTGGATACAATTTAAGTTATGAAGAGTTTTTAAACTTAGAAACAAACAAAAAAGCTTGCGGAAAATTAGTGATATAACATGATAAACAATATGAAAAAACAAAACAAACTTAATAAAATCTAGAAGTCAATAATGATTTAAAATAATTTTTGTCTTGACAGATTGCATATTATAAATAAAATACAGTTATGGAGATATTATGACAGCTAAAAAACAACCAGGTAGAAAACCAATTAAAGATATATTAAAAAAGAAACAAGTAGGTTTAAGGCTTGCTCCAAAAGATTTATCTCTTTTAAAAGAAAAAGCTAAAAGAGATTCAATACCATATCAAACTATTATAGGTAGCATTATACATAAGTATTTAGAAGGTAGGCTTGTAGAAAAAGAAGAAGAACCAGAAATAAAAATACCCAGACAAAGAGAAGCAATAAATAACAGACAATACAGGCAGCTAGAAGGGTAAAAATGGAAGACACTAGTATTTTACAAGAACTTAAAGAATATATAGAAGTATGGTATAACCTTTATATAAAATATAAAACATATATAAAATATATTGTGTACATAGTAGCATTTATTTATATTTGTTTATTAATAGACTCAATAAAGCATATACTAAATTCTTCAGATTATTATCTATCTAGAATAAACTGTTTATTAGAAAAAATAGAATATAATCAGCACAGAAAACGATAAATTAAAAGAGCAAATAAACCATGGCGTACATAGACACATTAAAAGCATTTGACGATTTGGTAGCTTCTGGTATTAATGAAAAGCAAGCCAGAACGCAAGTTAATGTTTTAGACAGTAGTTTTAATGGAATAGCAAACAAATTAGATAGTTTTGCTACTAAAGATGATTTAAAAAATTTAGAAGAAAGGCTAGACAATGATATAACAACGATAGAAACCGATGTGAAAGAGTTGCGCGTAGAGGTAAGAGAGTTACGCGGAGATTTCAGAAAACATTTGTTAGCTATTATTGGCTCTATAGCTGGTGGAGTAATAATTATGATTATAGCCACTCGATCAATATTGTTAAAATTAATATAAATTACTTATGGGAGAGAAAAATGAAAAAGATTTTAATTACAATTTTTGCTCTTTGTGCAATTGGATTTAGTCTTTCATTAAGGTCAGTGTGTGCTGGCAATTACGATCAACCAGTGTGTCCATTCGGAAAATCACCGATTTGGGTATGTCCTGCACAACCAAGCACATTTAATCCGTGCCATTGGAGTTGTTTATAATAATTTGAGTAGATTAATTTTGATAATATGACGCAAATAAATTAAAGGTAATAAAAATGCAAGAAAACGAATCGACGTTTAAAAAACGGACATGGTCGGCTCACAAGGGCGATTGGGAAGATACAGTTGCTGATGAAACTGTTTGTTCGCGCCAACACGCCACCCTTCTTGGTACTCAAATAATACAAAGAATAGATCGATTTGAAATAAATTTGTACAACATGGCAAAGATTGGAGTGTGCTTGTTAATATGTATTATGCTTTCAGTTTTTGGTCTGTATTTTAAATAAGGGATACAAAATGAATTAAATAATTAACAAAAAGAACGGCCGCTAAGAGTGGAAACTCTTGCGGCCAAACAATACCCCAACAATGTAATTATATGTGTTTAGCCACATATATAAGGAAACTTAATAATGCCAAAAAACATAACTAAGGAATCTTTATAATGCCAAAAAACAAATCAAATGTCAAGACCCCAGTTAATGATCAAGCTTTTCATGGTTCCCAAGAATTTTTACTGTCGTTCTATAGTGGGTAAATATTCTAAAATCTTTCGTCTCGATGCAAAAAACATATATCTATTAATAAATTTTATAATTAAGGGAAAATAACATGTCTAACAATACGGATAAAGCTAATAATAAACGTAAATCAAGTAATGAAACATCTGGGAATATTATAAAACGGTATCCAGGAAGAGAATACGCCATAATTCCTAACACCACATTGGAAGACATTAGGATTAAAGATTCGTTAGCACTACTATGCTATTTAGTCGGCAAACCAGAAAACTGGACAGTAAGGTTTGCAGATTTGACGAGGAGGTTTGGCTGGAAGAAACATAAGATATATAGATTACTAAAAGAGCTCGAGCTAGCTGGCTATCTCAGGAGAACGTTTTTAAGAGATTCTGGTGGTCACGTAATTGGTGTTTTACATCACATTGCCAATGAGGCTATTTTTGATTATGAGCCACTACCTAACCACTACAACAACAAAAACAATCAATCACCATCTAGCTTTTTACCGCACGCTGATTATCAGCAAGCAGGAAATCAGGATGCGTTAATAATAAATAAGAGTACTACAAAGAAAGAATTATTTAATAATACAGATTCAGATCCATCTAGAGAGATCGCAAGCAAATCAGAGTTGGAAAACTGTATTATAAAAGAAAAGGTAGCAGAAAAAGTACAGCAACAAAAGACGCCTCAAAACGACGCTGTTGCCCCTGAGCCTTTAAAACAGCACGCTCACCCAGAGAAAACGACGCCACGCGCTTCTGGTGACGCTTTAAGCGCTGTTGCAGTTGAAAGGAATGCCATTAAAGTACCGTACAAAAAAATACCCCCAGAGTTAATCCATTGCGGGGCGATACAAGAAGTGCTGGAATTTGTTGGTGTGACTGCCTATCAAGCTAGGCAATGGGTAAGTGAATTTGGCGATGCCTTATACGTAATGTTTTCTGAGCTCAAAGAGTATTCAAAAACAATCGACGTAAACAACGTTGGCGGTTGGTTCAACAAAAGAACCCAAAGGGAGCGTGAAGTACGTAAACTCATTGCCACAAAAGTATAGTGCGCTAGGCGGTACTTAGTTGCCATTTGTAGGAAATGCTTACAAAAAGTCGAGGCGTTTTCCTATGCCCAACATGAAAAAAATAGTTTATGCTACGCGAAATATATAATATATTGTAAGGTAGCTATATGACAAATTTTAGTTTAATTGATAAAAACTGGGTGCCACAGTAGGAAAAGGGTTAGTTGGCTTAAAAAATGTTTTTGCCGACCACGCCTCATATACAGGTTTGGCGGGGAATCCTATAGAAAAAATTTCTATCTTGAAATTCTTGATAGCTATCGTTCAAGCTGCCTGTACTCCAGCTAATGACAAAGAGTGGTTGGAATATACACAGGAAGATATAAGCAGCAAAGTTTTAAGTTATCTAGAAACCTACAAAAACAAATTTTGTTTATATGGAGCTAATCCATTTTTACAAATGCCAACATTAAAATCTTTTATCAAAGCAAAAACATTATTGCCGAAGAAAAAAAGCGGATTCTTACCAACTGGAACTACTGAAAACACGACCCTATATTTGGACTCACAAAAAACGAGACCGTGCAGTGATGCTGACAATGCAGTTTTTTTAATATGCCTGTCAGGCTTTGGGCGTGGTGGAAAACAACCAACCAATAAAGTTGTTTTGTCTGAAAATTTTACTAAGAAGACTTCATCTGCGGCAGGCCCTTTTTTAGATAAACGGGGTCTTTTACATAATTTTTTGATCGGGAAAACAATACTGGAAACTATATGGCTAAACATTGTTTGTCTTGATGAAGCAAAAAAATTATATCCTGCTGGTGTAGGAACACCACCATGGGAAGAAATACCTCTTTCTGAAACTTGTGAAACTGCAGAAAGATTAAAAACGAGTTTAATGGGTAGACTAGTTCCTTTGTCGCGGTTTTGTCTTTTAAGCGAAAATACTGAGCAAGCTTATAAAAACCTGGTGTATTGTACCGAAGGAGTGTTACACGCTAGTTATAGCAAAGGAATTGACGATAGCACAATACTCGATCCAAATATGTTATCTGTTGCTAACATTAAATTTAAAAAAGTTAGAGCAGTGTATTCAGATCCATCTCAAAAGCCATGGTTAACTTTAACATCAAATGCAAATTCTTTACCAATCAAACATATTAGCAGAAGTGCATACCCTTCTGTCATTTTGTGGTTTGGAGGACTTAAAATTAGCAGTACTGCTGGAGAACAAACGGTATCAGGCAGTGATGATTTTGTTGAGTCTGAAATTGTGATTAATAAAGATTTTAATATAATTAACGATAATTTAGAAAGTTTAAAATTGTTAATAAAAAATCTAACGAATACGTTAGACAACTTTTTTAAAGATGTTGGGATCGTACAAAAACAAAAATTAAAAATCAAAATTGGTAACAACACTACAGGTCTGGCAATTAATGATTTTTGTCAATTGGTTGAAAAGTATTTTAAAAAATTAATAATAGTTAACACAGAAGATGATGATGCTATTATTAAAATTAAAAAAGAAATTGGAAAGAGTGCTGAAAGCATTTACAATATATATTGCTTTAAAAAGAAATCACGCAGCATTGATTTTTACACTAAAAGACTTATAACGTTAAAAAAATATATTAAGGATTATATATATGGTGCTAAAATTGACGGAGCAAAATAACAAAACAATCTTTACTCAAAAGATAATACAAACAATTATAGACGACATGCAAAAAAGCAAAAAAACTGCTGCTGCTTTAAAGTGTGCTGACAACAAAAACTTACAATATAAATGTCAAGAATATTTTGTAAGAAAAAAGTTTTTTAGTTTGTTTCAAGCTAATCTTAGTTTAATCTATTACACTATTGTTGCATCTTTAAGTAAATCTAAAGTAGAACAAGATGGAACTTTAAAATTTGGTGAAGCGTTAGCAAAATGTGCTTTTAATATAGATAAAATAAACAAGTTGTTAAGTTGCAATTCTGTTAAAGAATTATGTGGCAATTTGAAAAGTATATTATCTATAATTAATTCTAAAAAGATCAATTTACAATTCTCGAGTCTTTTGCTAGACTGCTGTTTATTTAACACAACCAAGAGAAGGCTAGAAGTTAAAACCAGATGGTTACAACAGTATGTACATCACAACCACTAATTATTAGCGCAATATCAATTAACAAAAAAACAGTTAGCGCGTTAAGATTGTTCAAGCATCACGCTGTTCACGGTTTTGTATACCGTCTTTTTAGTGATGTTAAATTTGAAAAATGTATAAACAATCGTATTCTTTTTGTAGACAAAACAAACAGGCAAGGCAAAAAAATTATAATATTATCAGATTTAACACCTAAAAAAATTGAGGGCATAGATATAGTTTGCAAAACCTTACCTCAATCTTTTTTGGAATATGATAGATATGCTTTTGAAGTTACAGTAAATCCAGTAAAAAGATTTAGTGAATACAAAGACGCCAGAATAATCTTAAAAGATAACAAGGAAATATTCAAATGGTTTGTTGAAAAAGCAACAAGCAGTTGGGGTTTTACAGTCAGTTCTGAATTACAAATACATATAAACAAAGTTAAAACAATCTATGGCAGCGGTCATACTATTTTTTTACATAATGCAACTATCAAAGGAACACTTGTCGTTATAGATAGAGTTAAATTTATAAATAGTATTACGCGCGGAATTGGGCAAGGCAAAGCGTTTGGGTGTGGATTATTACAAGTACTACCAATTATAGATAATTTAAACAAAAGAAATAAAAGGAAAAATTATGATAACTAATCAATTTAAAAATACATTTATAGAATTTCATATATTACAAACTTTCCCGGTCACTTGTTTAAATCGTGACGATATGAACAGTCCAAAAACAGCGATGATAGGCAACACTATTCGGGCGAGGGTTAGCTCTCAATGCTGGAAAAGACAAGTTAGATTAATAATGCAAGAGCTAGGTGTAAATTTAGGATATCGTACAAAACATATTGGTCAGTTGATTATTGATGCGTGCATCAAAAAAGGTGCTTCGGAAGAACAAGCCACGCTTTGTGGGGTTGAAATGGCTAAAATATTCGATGCCTCTAAAGAAGCAGAAGAACCTACTGAACAAGATGAGGCAGATGGTGCAGAGGGAAAAGACGAGAAAGAGATAATAAATAAAAACTCAACTTTGTTTTTCTTAAGTCCAGGAGAAGTTGACTGTATTGCCAAAAAATTAAAAGAAAAAAACTTTATAATTGAAGATGTTTTAACTGAATTAAAAGACAGTTCAAAAAACAAAAAAACAGATCGCAAATCTAAAGCAGTAGATAAACCAATTACTCTAGAAGTATTAAAAAAGAAGTGGTTTAGCTCTTTAGATCATGCTGTTGATGCTGTAGACATTGCTTTGTTTGGCAGAATGTTGGCTAAAGTTCCGACTATGACTGTAGAAGCTGCTACTTCATTTGCACATGCTATTTCTACCCATGTAGTTAACACTGAATTAGATTTTTTTACTGCAATAGATGATTTTGATACAGAAGGGAAAGGTGCGGCACACCTTGGAACAATAGAGTTTAATGCTGCTACCTATTATAGATATATTAGTTTAGATCTCGGACAGTTGTGGCACAACCTAAATTGTAATGATTATTTGTATTTTTCTGATAGCATAAAAAAGTTTATCATGGCTTTGTTTATGGCAGTGCCTAAAGCACGCCAAGCGACACAGTCTGGGGCGTGTCCTTGGAACTTTGCTAAAATTCTTATACGGAAAGGGCAAAGAGTACAGGTGTCGTTTGAAACTGATGTGACAAATGTAAAATCATTAAAAAAACAATACGATATTGATGCTAATGACAGCGTTTTACAATTAAGTACCTCTGTTCTTAAACAGTTTTTAACTAAGCAAGAAAAGCTATTTACAGAAAAGCTTTTTAACAAGTTAGCTGAGTATACTTATGGTGAAGATCAAAACGTAAGCATTGTTGATATAACAAACCAAATAACAGAACAATTAAAAAACAGTTGATTTAAAGGGAAAGATATGAATTTAGAAGCACATTCACATTCAGATTTTTTACTGTTGTGGCTTGAAGGCCCATTTCAGTCCTGGGGAGTTAATAGTAAATTCAATCGTCGTACAACATTAGAATTCCCGACAAGATCAGGAATTCTAGGTATGTTATGTTGCGCATTGGGTAAAGGTGGAACACAAACAGAATTATTAAAAAAAATGTCAACGTTTTCATTAGAAGTGTTTTCTTTTACAAAAAATGAACAATCCCATTTAGA
>Ga0114951_10006375_pt1 | contig 10449 bp, 10 predicted proteins | sample AM7aDNAmetaG_FD_88677 | JGI IMG/M metagenome (GOLD analysis project Ga0114951, IMG submission 88677) | Freshwater microbial communities from Finland to study Microbial Dark Matter (Phase II) - AM7a DNA metaG | ecosystem: Environmental > Aquatic > Freshwater > Lake | place: Finland: Lake Alinen...
ATCTCCATAATTGGTTTTTGATTGGAATTTCGAGAGATAGAGATCATAGTCGTTACCTGAATGTCCGAACTGATCATCCCACTGCAAAGTGATATCTACCGATGAACCAGGAGGTAGATCTACATAGAGACCCTTGGATGTTGTACTTTTTCCATGGCTGAAATCATTGTATCCCCCACCCCCATCCAAAAATTCTCCTTGATAATGTCCGATAGAATATGACTTATTATCTGCAAAATTCCCCGCTGAAGAAACATGAACGATCTGATTGCCAGATAAAATTTTACTCACGTGAGAAGCAACAGGGCCATCCTCAAAATAAGGTTCATCAAGGAAGAACACGTCATCACATATGACCGTGCAGCCATTCGCCTTCAGTTCGTCGATGGCAGCATTAAATTCGATTGTGCTAGCTCCATTATCATGAAAATATAGTTTGGCATCCGGCACCATATCGTAAACTATCTCCAGCATGGCAGTGCCTTCGTCACCGCCTTGGGTATTACTGAGTACGACAACATTGGCAGGGAGATTACCACGGGCTTGGGAGTCAACCATATGATCGACCCCGTTGGATATGATACCGATCTTCATCCCGGCACCCCTATAGCCATAGGTTGAACGCACGTCCGCAGTTTTATGGATTATATCTCCCTGGGTTGTGACCGAACCCATATTCACCCCAGGTGGAATAACTTCTCGAATTTTCCGTACTCCCTCAAGATCGGCAATAGTCTGAAGATTTTGAATATTCACCCATGCCACTGCAAGGTGATTATCTTCCTCCCTACCCTGTACTTCAGGAACATACGGATCAATGATATGCGTAGAATATTCAGGGAATACAGAAATGTACACATAGACGAACTTTCCGGATGGGGACGTATGCATGGTTGCATTTGACACGTTCGAAAAAAATCCTGTTGGAACTGTTTTTATCATTAATGAATCTTCAACTGTGATTTCATTCTTCGAGGTATTCGGTGAGGGTTGCACTGTTTGCATAAGTAAGGATGTTGAGAGTTTTTGTTGGCTACGGGTTAGATTATCGTTGTCGGGTATCTTTTGTACCTGAAAATTAGGTGCTTCCGCATATTCAGAGGAGGGGGATTTCAGAATGTAGTTCGTACCTTTTATCTGCTGGCCTAGATTGGGACTCTCATATCCGTTTCTTGTTATAGTGCTGGCTCGACTTATGCCATCTGAAACATTGTCTGCAATTCCGCAAAAAACGGAAACGACCATGAAAAATAGGAGTAAGGCCAATATACGATAAAAATTAAATCTTGGTTTCATTTTTTTCACCCATTTAACGGAAAAACTCCTGGCCACCCATTTCGTTTAAGGCAGGATATGATTAAAGTCCACCTTTCATCATTCAAGCAAAAATCTGCATACGATTGGTTAACTGATCCCACAATCATTCGTCTCAATTTGTCTAATCCAATATCCTCTACTTTAGTCAGGGGGAATAAATACTCATGTAAATTTTGTGCTTCCATGATATTCACCCTAAGAAAGAACCAGATCTGCGGTGTTCATATTGGTCGAAGGTGGAATTACCGTCCTGACTCGTAAAACGGAATCAAGTGATGCCAATGGGGTCAGATTATTAACCGAAACCCAAGATACAATAAGATGGAAATCCAGGTCAGTACCCGTAACTTCCCATAGAAAGGGTTGTAAAAGACTCTCGTCAATTGAGTCATTAGTTTTTATATAAACATAAACAACAGCGGAATCTGATTTATTTTCTGTTATTGAGCCGTTCTCATCAACCCACATCAATTGATGATTATTGTGCATCTGGTATTCCAGGGCATCGTGAGATATCCATTCGGGAAGGAAACGTTCATCAATTAATTGGAGGAGATCGATGGAGAGTTTTTCCTGGGCACTGGTAAGGACGGGTTCTGATAGAGGAATTGTCAAGTTTGAGTAACTATTATGATCAGTTCCCGAACAATTCCATCTCGCATCATATTTACAATACGAAAAATATTGATTGAAGTCTACCCTGCGACACGGTTTCATAAAAGTCGTTAGATACTCATATACGTCATCCCTGCCCGCTATTGGGCAAAAATGCACAGTAGGCTGATATATCGAGAGAGTCTGATTACCACAAAGACCTGGCTCCGAACCCGATTGAATAACAGTTCCATTTTCAGCAAATACAGGCAATATAAACACAAAACAGAGTATAGATAACATAATGAGCATATAACCTAACTTTGTAAAATCCATCCTTGGCCTCCCCAACCCTATCTGAATCAGGTGGTTTGAGGTACATCTACCGTAGAATCCAAGGTAATGCCACCACGAAGACAGGGCTTAATTCGCTAATTATGATACCCTCAACGATATATCTTTTCATATTTCCTGATTTTCCAGGCATCACATTCCTAAGGATTAAATTGGAAACCGGGTTCTTATACCCCCTTGAAAAAAATTTCCACCATTTTTTAGCCGTTTTATCGCAAAAATAAGCCGGTTTTTTCCATTATATGGCCATTCACCCACCCCATTTATTATGCCCCCCATATTTTGGGTTTGTAACTCTCGCATTTCCGCCCGTTAATAGAAAAACCCAATAATTGGCCATTTTCTAACACATCGTCTATATAGCCCTATTTCCCACGGATCCGGGCCCGGAATGGCGTTGGTTGGCCTTACCCTCGCATAAACTGACTGCCGTTATGGCGGGGAAAATTGGGGCGTTCGAGGTGGGGATGCATAGCGAGTCACAGGATTTTCACGTGCATTCCAAATAGTCCTGTAAAAGGGTACCCGAGGAGGTCCCGTCCCGAAGGCATATGCATCGAGATAGCGAACGGTCGCGTGACCCGGTAATTGAACGTAAAGGGGGGCATAAGGCTTTGAAAAAACCGTAAAAACCATTCAAGCGGAAAAAGGACAGAATGATGGCAGGTATTTTTCCACCGCGTTGACAACCGGCATGATGGGTTACTAAAAACACTATACTATTTGATCAGGCACGGAAGACTATTCACAGGAGTAAATTCCGTGATAACCAGGAAAAATCCGGACTCCATTGATTGAGGACCCGGGTCCTTTCAGGGGATAGGCACCGGCAGGGGCCAGGATTGACAGCAGAACCAGGAAACAGGAGACAAAAACCAGGAATCGAAAGTGTTTCATCGGACAACCACATCACTGGATACGTTCGTATACGGAAACATGATACGCAGGTTTCTATTAAAGCCTGTGTATAAGGCAGTTTCACGGTCCTCGAGAAAAATATGGATCCTGTTTCACCGTCTGCCAGACAAACATCTTTTAAACAAACTATGGGCAGGAATTCAATGCACAGGGTTGAAATCTTCATCAGGTGTGAGTGGTTTGTAAGAGATGAAATGTGGTGCAACAGCGTCTTAACAGGTTATATTGCAGATTCGCCTGACCTTTTGAAAAAAGGCTCCTTTTCGATTACGTGATAGTCCCGGTTCACCGTTCATCGGGACACCCCATAACAAAAAATCGGGGGGAAATCACTTCGACTACTACACCAATCGCCAACACTATTCAACAAAGTACTGCGACAAGTCGTTCAAATAGGCAAAATTTTAGCACCCTCGTTATAAGAGCCCTTCAAGTGTGTCATTGGTATTCATCTGGAGCCAATACCCCTTTGTGGGATAGGTGAGTTTGGAGTCTGAAAAGGCCGGGTTCGAACTGCCCCTGATGTATGTTTCAGACAGGTGTGAAGAGGTATTAATGCCAATCAACGTGTCCCAGTTTCCATCGAGCTGACCAACCTGTGTGAGTAATTCACGGGCTGAAATTGCATCAACCCCCGTCTCTCCGATTGCGTTCCATCCCGTATACACGGGTTTGCTGGGCGGTAACGGGATACCGGTGGTATCGAACTGCAGTGGTATATCAACAGGGAACTTTGAATACACCCAGATGCCATCGAGGGGTGTCATGATCCCGTTGGTGTACTGTATCCAGGTTTTGTTCTGGCCATTGTAGAGTAACGGAGAATGATGATCAAAATCCAGGTTTGAAAAGACTACATCAACGGTATTCGACATCGCTGAAAGCTTTTTAGGGGTTGAAATGAAGTTCCAGCCCGGGTAAATCTTAATGATGTTTACCTGTACTTCAGACGCGGTCCTCGCTGTATTGTTTACCCAGGTCTCGTTGATAAGGCCAGTCCTACTGACAGTATGAGTGGCAATCGTATAACTGGTATCAGGTTGGAGTGCAGATGCCCTATAGGTCCTGATCCCTTTGGTCATGTTGTCCCTGAACACCCCGTCCAGGTAGATCATCACGGTGTCAAAGTCTGCAGAGGATGGATCGGCCCAGGTCCAGGTGATACTGTTCTGCTGCAGGGAAACGGGACCGAGGTCTTTTATACTGTCGGGCGGGTTAACGTTTGTTTTGTTAAGTATCATCTGAACAGATGTCGTTTCACCTGCAATTACCGTAACTTCCCTGGATGAATCCCCATAGCCGTCCAGACGGCATCTGACAACATGGCTACCCGGGGTAAGGCCCGGCAGGGTGGCAGGTGTAACATTCCCCGTATCCATATCATCGCAATAGATCTTTGCAGCCGAAGGATTGGATTCGATGAAAATCGAACCATTGGTGGGCGGTGGTTCCAGAGATTTTAATGCGTTATATGCGTTGAGTCTTCCACCCGTGGTGACTTTTCCCGCCAGGGACGGGACGGGATCAACAGTATTTAGAATTGCAGATTTTATTTGTGCGTTCGATACTCCCGGATATTTTGATCGGATTAATCCGGCAACACCGGCAACCATCGGAACGGCCATTGAAGAGCCACTTTTATAATCATAGCGACTATTTGAAATTGAACTTAAAATATCAACGCCAGGCGCCGCGACATGTACGGAGGAGATCCCGTAATTTGAAAAAGAGGCGAGGTTGTCCTGCTGATCTGTTGCCCCGACTGATATGATGTTATCCAGATCATAGCACGAAGGATATTGAGGGGAATTGTCAGTATTGACTCCGTTGTTCCCTGCAGAACATATGACCAATGCATTCGAACGTGCAATTGCCGCTTTTTCGGCAGGATCATACCCACCACCGAACGAACATGAAATTATCGATGCATCATGATATTTTGCGTTAGAGAATGCAATAATTTCTGAATTCGAATTTGAAAATTGATAGGGCAGGACCTTCGCGTGCCACATCACACCTGAAATGCCAATCCCGTTATTTCCTTCACCTGCAATGATTCCTGTGCAGTGTGTCCCATGATCGCCAAGATAAGATGTGGATGAAATGTCCCAGATATTGTTTTTCAGGTCAGGATGAGCAATATCTACTCCATCCGGATCAATCACAGCGACAACGGTGTCTGGAGATCCTGTCGATATATCCCATGCATTCGGTGCAGATATTTTTGGTAACGCCCATTGCAAGTAATAATCAGGGTCATTTGGCAGGCTGTCTGTCGCACGAGATGATGGTGACTTTTTCTCCTGTTCATTCATACCGGAAGGTAATGTGGGATCAACCTTTTTGATATAATTGGGCTGGGCATATTCGATATAGGTAGTATTCATAAAGGATGCAATTGCAGAATCAACCGTCATATTGCCAGAAATTTTTACGAGCATAAGTCCTGTCAGGCCATAATCTCCATAATCGAAGGCAATTGTAGAATTTGTTCCTGCAAGCGTCTGTTGTGAAAGATTTTGGTACAGGTCCGGCTGATCAATGATCTCCTGTTTAAATTGAATAATGACCTCGTCTTTCACATATTCGTAGGTGGTACCATTGATATCGGTAAATGTTTCAGTTTCATATGGAACCGTTAAATTTTCGGGGATGGTGGTATTGATGTGCTGGTAAGCCTCATCCGCCGGGACTACGACAACAAAAAATAAACAACACAGGATTATCGCAACAAATCGTTTCAATCAGAAGACCCCCGGACTATTGGTCAATGATGCCATCTTTGATTGAGAAGAGCATAAGTGTTTGGTTTTCATCCGGTATTGATACTGATGAGAATCATTCCGTCTGGAATTGTATTCAGGAAAGGATAATAACCGTCAATAATGTGATCGATACTGTCAAATTGTTTTTTCAGGTCATGTCCAACGCATTATTTACCCTAGGATTCGGCTGAAAACCCTGTTCTATGCAAAATATAAATTCCACCATTTTCCAGCCGTTTTATCGCAAAAATAAGCCTGTTTTTTTTGTTATATGACCATTCACCTGCCCCATTTATTTTACCCCTCATTTTTTGGGTTTATACCTCTTGCATTTCAGCCCGTTAATGAAAACACCCAATTATTGATCATTTTCTAATATATTGTTTATTTGACCGTATTATCCGCTGATCAGGGCCCGTAATGACGTTAGTTTTGTTCATCTTACCTTGACTAATCAAGGGGAATCGCTGAACATAAGGCTATTGGCGGTGGGAAATGTGGAATTCGTTGAAGTATATAGTGGGTGATGAACTTCAAATGTTAACTGGCTTGAGGTGATCAAAAAGATGACTCAATGTCGCGATTACCAGGTAACCTGGTTGTCGATATAGGCATTAAAAGGAGAAAGCAGAAGTGAATACCGATGCCGGGTCCTTGACATGGTTACGGGATCTGTTAGTATTCCATAAGATAATTGAAATTAATATGAATGGGATATTATTGATAAAAGCGGGATAAAACCTATTAATGAAGAATAAATAATAGTGTACCAATAACCGGATAGAAGACGAACCAATGATGAGCAACCAGGGAAAAGATTCATGTTGGTGGTGCTCCACAATAGCCAACATCGGGGAATCTTCATCATACTTTAACAAGATCCCCTATGCGGACCATTAACTGGATGGAATAATTATTGGTTTTCGAAATGAAATGCAAAGTATCCCCGGGAAACGTATGACACGAACCATACAGGAGGTTTGAGATGTCGAAATTCGTTCTTAAACGACAACTTATCACAGACGCTGAGGGTATCCAATCGGCGTCATCCTACCGATGGAAGAATACCTGATAATCGAACGTAGTCTACCCCGGGGGGGCATCCCTGATAATCAGTCCGGGAAGTTGGATCTCATGAAACATGCAGCAAACGATACGCTCTTCATGGCAGATCTGGTTGAGACAATGCACTCCTTCTCGACAGTAGACAGTGAATGGTGGGAGCATGAAACGTGACATATCAATGGCATATTTTCCTCGCATCGCTCGAGCCTGTTTGTGGGTCTGAACAGGCAGGTCATTGACCCGTGCTGGTAGTGAGCCGAGAACAAGTGAATCAAATTCTTCCCGTAGTGAATATCGTACCATTACCATCACGGAAATCTGCGACACGTGTAATTTACCCAAATGAGGTGCTAATTCCCCGGACATCAGGGGGTTTACCCCGGGAATCAATTGCATTGTGTTACCAGATCCGGACCCTGGATAAACACCGGTTGGAACAAGAGATAGGTGAGATTCATGATGTTGCATTGATGCATCAGATTCACGAAGCAATTCGCTTTCAACTGGACTTATAACCCAACAGCACTTTTCCTACCCCATCATTCATCCGCCCCCGTTACTGTACCCCCCCTTATTTTTGGTCTGTTCCTCTCGCATTTCAGCCAGTTAATAAAAATAGTCAATAATTGGTCATTTTTCAAAGTATCGCCCATCTTGCCCTTTTTTCTGCGGATCCGGGCCCGAAATGGCGCTGGTTTGATTCACCCTGCCTAAACCAGACTGTGGGAATAGATGGAAAATGGGTGCGATAATAGTTTGAATTAGATATTCGGCAGGGTTGAATACGGGAGATTAAAACTTTCAGCATCAACTACCTATTAAATAAGAAATGACATAGAGATAAATTGGGTTTAACAATGCGGGATATTATCACAACAGTGGAAATCTGGGAAGAAGGGGACATGTTCACCTCATATTGCCCTGAACTCGACATAGCAAGTTGTGGCAGGACAGCGGATGAAGCCAAAAAAAATCTTCAGGAAGTAATAACCATCCAACTGGAAGAAACGGTAAAACTTGGTACGCTAGATGACCTGTTACGTGAGGCAGGGTATACAACAGAGAACAATCTAGTACGGACCAATAAAAAAATCGTTTGTTTTGAGGAGATCAGGTTTCCAATTCCTGTATAATAGGAAGGTGTTTGCTTCCAAAAATTACCCGCAAATTATTCTCTTATAATCATGTATTTAAGGTGATACTTCCTGAATAAAATTGCGCCAGCGGATTGGCGGACCCAGGTCAGAATTTTTGAAGGTTTCGGCTGTACCTTTGTCCGCCAGAAAGGAGATCATTTGATCTTTCATCATCCTGACGCAAAACGTGCCGTCGTAATCCCACGTTATGATGAGATTCCCGTAACAGTAATTCTGAACAATATGAAAACTGTTGGAATGTCCCGTGAAGAATATCTGGAAAGATTGTAATGAAACAACCATTTGAGGGTTTATTCGGCGATACTTGCGAAACCCGGATTTTGCAGTTCCTGTTGCCGATGTATGGGATTAAATTTGATGTGGCTGAATTGACAGAAGAAGTAGGATTAACCCGGCAGTCAATTTCAAAGGTCATGAAAAAATTTTTAGATTGGGGAATTATTACAGCACGGAAAGAGGGCAGTAGCTATTGTTATTCAATCAACGAAGCTTCACCCATAGTAAAAAGAATCGAAGACCTGGACAATGCAATAATCGAGTTGATGCTAGGATATGAAGAATTCCTGGATATACATGAATCATATACCGGAGTGAATCCATATCTTCGCAATAGGTAACCAGATAAGTTACTGAAAATAGCACACCCCAACAAGGCAAGTCAGTAACAGGACCACAGCCATAATTTTTTTGAATCCTCTGGTCCACCGTGATATTTTTCAAAACCATCCGGTATTTCCGGATTTTGGATAATTGTGACGACCCGACAACACTTTTCTGGCCCCGCCATTCACCCACCCCTTTATTATACCCCCTTTTGAAGGACTTCTTCGGTTTGCCGTCATGGACATCACGGACTCGATAAACATATTTCCCGACCCGAATCCGACAACAGGTCATTGACTCATCTCCACCGATCCACCTAGCGGCTCTCGGACACGTTTGACTCCAATGAATTATCGTTGGTAAGGTCATTCCTTATCAACAACACGGGTCCTCCTTCGGGGCCATCATCACCCGGGAAGGCATCACTGGCGATCCTTTTCGCCGGTCAGATTTCCGTCGCGCAGTCTCGATCATCCTGAGGTACTGTTCTTTGGTGAGTGGGAGATTTGACCTGTTTGCGAGAAGGGCATTGATTAAGGCACATTGTCTTTCACTCCACACTTCATTGGGGACAGACCTCACCCAGTCAGCCGATTTTTTGACGAACAAGATCCGCTCTCTTCTGTTCTGCTGACGAAATTCTGGATCCGGAGGTATCATTCGTTCACTCCGAAGGATGAGCAAAATTCTCGTAATAGGTCTTCATCTATGAAATCACGGGAGATTTCGCGGATATAAATTGCATCCTCAATATCTTTCTCACTACCAAGCCAGAATTTATACGCAATCTGCATTTCAAGAGGTCCAATCCAGAATGTCCGATCATTCATAATGAGGGGGATTCGGTTATTGAATGAATAGGCATCGGATTCATTCCTGGTAAACTTCATCTCAATGCTAGGTATGAATATATCTTTATCAGATAGACGGATTCCGGATCCAGAGGTAAGGATTGAGTGTAATCCATATCCATCTTCAGCATTTTAAAATTCGTAACCCTGTTCCATAAATTCATCATGTAATAAAAGAAATGCGGATACATCGCAGACCGGTATCAGAAGATCAACATCTTCTGTGCTCCGAGTCCTTCCAAATAATATTGCCACGTATCCGCTCATAATTACGTAGGGGGTGTGAGAGGTTAGGATATCCAGAACACGGCATACAAAAAGGTCCATCTCAGAAAGACGGCGACCGGAAATCACAAGAGATGTTCCCGTTTGTATGATTTCCATATAATTTGATCGGATTGAAAGATAATAATACCACCAGACTCTTTTTGGATTTCCAAAAACCAACCTTCATCCGCATCCAGGAGACCGGTTACCCTTACGATAGAATAAAAGCAAACGAAACAAGCAACGTTTCGGACATAGCAAATATTTCCGATGCGTTCCCTGATTTTAAAACGAGAGTAATTCCCGTCGGATACCAGGTGTGGGTGGCAGGGGTCAACAAGTTATCTGCTGCGAATCAGAAAGGATGTTTGATGATAGACAAAACCCATCAGGAATAGGATCAAAAGAAAAAGGGAAACGCTGTGGAGTAAATTATGCGCTTACCCTGCCTAAATCGTCAAATCACCCGGGGTATGGCATGAATACCCAGAGGTTCTTAACCCCGGCGGGAAGGCAATGGTATCATGTGCGGAAGGTGGCAGTCTCACACTAATATAA
>Ga0114951_10006376_pt1 | contig 10446 bp, 20 predicted proteins | sample AM7aDNAmetaG_FD_88677 | JGI IMG/M metagenome (GOLD analysis project Ga0114951, IMG submission 88677) | Freshwater microbial communities from Finland to study Microbial Dark Matter (Phase II) - AM7a DNA metaG | ecosystem: Environmental > Aquatic > Freshwater > Lake | place: Finland: Lake Alinen...
CCTGATGAAGAAGGGGGCCACCGCTGGGTCCGCTTGGGCTGCCGTCAGCAGTGATACGGCCACGCCGGTTCATCGGGTGTTCGCCAATCAACAGGCTGCCGAGCAAGCCGCCAAGGATGGAGATTTGAAGTCGGGGACTCGCGTGACCATCGCGGGCGTCTCCGGAACCTGGAAATAAAATGCCCTTCGTCCCCGACCAAGTTTCGCCCGATCCCACCCGGACCTCCGCCACCGGAGGCTTCCAGCCGGACAACCCTACGGCCACCTCCGCCCCCACCGCAAGGATGTTTGCTGCCGCAGGCCCCATTTCCCCCATTAAGCGTGCCTTGGCGCAGGCGGGGATGGTTGGGGCTGGGGCGACCATTGGGCAGTTCCTTGGGGCTCCCGCTGGCCCGATGGGCATGTCTGCGTTTGGCGGTATTGGCGGTGGGCTGGGCTCCCTTATCTCCCAATTCGCCCTCTCCGAACCCGGAAACCGTCAGGTGAAGTGGGGGCAGGTTTTGGGTGATGCCGGTGTTTCCGCCGTTCCGCTGGAGGGAACCTTTGGCAAGGGGGCGCTTGGCCTTGCGGAGCAGGGGGTGAAGATGGGCGCAGCCAATCTTGCCGCCAAAACCGCCCAGACCGGAATTGATGAAGGCAGGCTCCCCACCGCAGACGAGGCCAACACCGCCGCCATCACCGGCATGGCCGCCCCGATCATTGTCAAGGCGATAGACGGGGGCACCCAAGCCGCAGGCGTGGCTGGAGCCAAACTGCGCGGCACCGTGGAGGACGCCACCCTTTCCAAATGGCGGGCGCTCGGCGGGGTGGTTCCCCCCACCATGGTCAAGATCACGGAGCAGAACCCCGGCATGTTGAATGTGGCGGGCGAAGCATTGGCCGGGGCCAACCTCACCAACACTACCGCGATCATCAAGAATCAGGCTGCGACCAATAACGCCGCTCGGGCCTACGCCGGTCTGCCCAAGAACGCCCCTCTGCTCGGAGTGGGTGAGGACGGCTCTCCCATCGCCACCGCCATTGCCCAGAAGGAAAAGGCGTATGAGGCGGTGGCCGCACTTAACCCGCAGGCGGCTTCGGATCTCCAGGGACTTCGTGAAGCCCCGCCCTTTCCAAGAAATACTGGCAGGCATATGACCGCCAGCAGATGCCCGACCTTGAGACGCAGGCCAAGGGCTATGATGACTTGGCGAGTGCCTACGAGCAGGGGCTGGAGCAGCACGCCCAAGAGGCAGGCAAGCCCAAGCTGATTGACAACATGCGGCAGGCGCGGACGGATTTGGCCAAGCTCTACATGGTGGACCGCTCGATCATCCCGGGCTCCGGTTACGTCAATGCGCGCATCTTTGGCTCGGCCCTTAACTCCGGCAAGGTTCCGCTGACGGATGAAGGGCTGACGATTGCCAAGGCCGCGCTCACCTACCCCAAGTTCATGCAGCCCGTAACGGGGCTGGAAGACTTGGGCAAGGCCCGCATCCCGATGGCAGGCAACGCCGCCAACGGGGCGATGATGAGCCAATTCTACCAGAAGAACTTTGCGGGCCCGAACTATGCCGCCTCCCGCCCCGACCTCCTCGCCCTCTATGGCAGAAATGCCGCAGCGGCGGTTGGCCGCAACGACCTCAACCAATGAAAAGTTGCAGGGGTGCCGTTCCCGTAATCGTCCTCTATGTGGTCGGGGCACTCGCCCTCACCCAGTTTGTCCCCAACTGGAGATTAGATCATTTGTTCCAGAAGGGACCGGAGACCAAGCAACTGGCGGAAGCGCAGGCGGCGCTGGAGAAGGCCAAGGCGGACGCCGCTATCGCCCTAGCGAAACTTCAGGCCGAACAGGCCCTTGCCGCCCAAAAGACGGAGGAGCAGGTAAGATACTCCCAGCAGATGGCCACAGGAGCCAATCTAGCCCTCAAGAACGCCCCTAAGTCCCCCGAGGTGATTCTAGCCTCCAGTTTGCTGGACCGGGCCGCTATTGGCCTTAGAAATGCGATTGGCGACCTCCCGGCAGACCGTCAGGCGGAAATCGTGGCCATTGTGAACGGGGCGCTGTCCGCCAAACAGGCGGAAGTGGATGCGGCCAAGGCCGCTCTTGCCGTCCGGGACCACGACTTGGAGGTTGAGACCAAGGCGAAACAGGAGGCTTTGGCCCAAATCCCCGCCCTGGAGGCCCAAGTGAAGGCCAAGGACGCCGCCGTGCAGGCCACCCAAGCGGTGGTCACGGCCAAGACGCAGGAAGTGGTGGCCTACGCCAACAAGGCGGCGGAGCAGGAAAAGCAAAACGGTAGCCTCTCCGCCCTGCTCAACAAGCTCATGTGGGTGGCCGGGGGTGTCGCCCTCCTCTATCTCTTTGTCCACGTCTGGCTGCCCATCGTCTCCCAGTCCTACCCCCAGAACAAGCTCCTTCAAACCCTCTCGGCTGCCGCCGTGAACCTGACCACCGCCCACATTTCCGTCCCTCCAACCTCAACCCCTTGATTCCATGCTGTTCTCATTCTTTGAGCTTATCATTGTCCTGTCCCTCGCCCTCGTTGGCCTAGAGGTGTGGCGGGCCCACAAGAACCACCTCTCCCTGAAGGAGCAGTTTGCCGCCGACAAGATTGCGGGCAAGGCGGAGCTGGATGCCCTGAAGGCGGAGCTTGCCGCCCTGAAGGACAAGCTGAAGCCATGAGCATGCACACCAAGGAATCGGCAGAAATGGTGAAGGTGGGCGGGGTTGGTCTCCTCGGGGTGCTAACGTCGATTAGCCTATCCGATGTGGCAACCATTATGCCTATCGCGGTGGGCGGAGCTACCCTGATCTATATCTTAGCCAAGACCTACTTCCTTTTTAGGAACCACGGCAAGCCTGCCGACGACTAGACGGAGAAGCCCCCCGCTTAGTTGAACTCGCTGGGGGGCTTCCGGTCGTTCCCCGTTTGGGGTGCGCTCGACTCTTGGGCAAGAGCTTATGGGTTTGGAAATTATTGTCAATCCCTAACTGCTGCGGGTGGTGGAGTGGATCTTGATGACCAACTCATCATTCCCATCCTTGCGATCCCTCGCCAGTTCCAGGTCAAACTCGATCCACCCCAAGGCGCAGGGGGAGCGGCACACGTCCACGTTGTAATTGACCATGCCGGGCTCATAAGCCTTCAGGAATGATCCGGTGCGGCCCAAGTGCGGCGTGCGCTCCTTGACGGAGATGCTTCCTCTTCCTTGGGTAAAGCGCAGCCGGGGCTTGCCGGGAATCGCCCCCTTCATGTGGTCGTGGCCCATGAGGTAGATGTCAGCCTCCATGACGTTCTGCATCTTCTCCACGGTGTTGAAGGAGGAGCCTGCCAGCATCCCGCCGCCCTTGCCGTGGTGGGCCATGATGTCGATGGATGTGCTGCTCCGGCCACATTCAAATGTAAGGCGGATCAGGGAACACACCCCAAGATACTTGGCTCCGAGGGCGGCGGACAGAACGTGGTCGGAGGTGTCCCCGTCGTGGAAACAATAGTAGTGGTTGCCCCCGATCATTCCCACAAGCCGTCCCTTCATAAAAGACAACTCGTTGGCCAGGGTCTTGACGATTCCCTTGGCCACCCCGTTCAGGGTGTCGCGGGTGGACTCGTGAAGTCTTTCATCGGAGATCACCGTGCGCTCCGAGGTGGAGGCGAAATCCATGTAGTCCCCCATTCCAAGAAACAGGGCTTTCTTGTGACCCTTGGCATACTTCAGGAAGTCCTCCCACTCCCGATGGGCGAAGGAGGAGGAGTCCCGGTGAACATCCCCGAACGGGATGAACTTGAACACGTCTCCCGGTTTCGCATTGACCGTCACCTGATGGACCGTGAACAAACCAGAGGTCTTCATTTGTCGCCCCTCCCGCTGCGGACCCGTTCCACCAATGCAATCTCATCCTGCGAGAGGTAATGCTTCCGCACCCCCACGGCTTGCAGCGCCTTGATGACTTGGGCGGGGTGAAGGTGGTGGTCGATTGCGAACGCCTTGGGGGTGCCCCCCGACAAGACAAACCGCATGGCCTGTTTGCTGCGCTCGATCATGGCTTTTCGTTTCTCGGTCATTTGTTCAGTTCCTCCACAATGTTCCCCACCCGCTTCGCGTATTCGTAATCCGTGGTGCGGAGCCGCTTCTCCAGGCACCGGCCATATCCTCCCTTATAGACCAAGGCGATGAAGGTGGGCGTATCGGGGAGGTGGAGGAGGTGGAGGCGTTCGCGTATCCATGCGATGTGGGCCCGCACCACCCGATCAACCTCCTTGACGCTCGCGGAGTCCGGGGATGAGGCAGAGGAGAAGGGGAGGTCCGAGAAGGCTTCCCACAGGCTGGGGGTGATTTGGTAGCGGGAGCGTTCCCCCATCCGTCCAATCTGGTAGAAGGGGGTGTTCTCCACGGCGGCGATGGCCGTCATCACCTTGGACACGTCCATGGTGTCCTTGGCCTTGGCAGGCACCAGCCCAAGGAGCATGGCGAGGAAGGAAAAGCGTTTCATTTGAGTTGGGCCAGTTCGTGGGAGCTTAGGGAAAGTCGGCCCCACCGCTTGGCGCGGGTGACCTGATGGGATTCCAGTTTCATGGGGTGAAATTCGGGGTACTCCTCCATCCAGACCTTCCACCTTCTTCCCATGGCGCGGGCGTAGTGGCCCACCCCGCAGATGGTCTTCCCGTCCCGCGAGCTGCGCTCCAGCTCGAACACCACGGGATCAGCGCAGTACCTTGCATAGATGACTTGGATTTTGATTTTCATCGGGGGGAGGAGCATGGGGCGAGGTGTTGGCGCAGGAACTTGGGCAGGAACGCCCACCACCAGCGGAGCTTCCCCTTGCCCAGATAGGCGTAGCTATCGGTAAATTCCGAGTAGGGGAGGGTGAACAGTTGGCCGTCCGCCCAGAGATTGATCCGGCGCAGTTTGAAGGAGTTGATCCTAACCAGATAGCGGTAGGAGACGAAACTGGACGGGAGCCATAACTCCAGCCAGTCGCCGGGGCGAAGGGAGGACAGGGCGATCTTGCGCTTCCCCACCCCAAGGATCTTGATGGTGGGCTCATAGAAGTCCCCCTGGACCTCCACGGGATAAACTGAGGTGCGGGTTGATTTCATGGCATGGCTAGGGGGTTGTACTGTTCGATGAGGTTATCAATGTCCTCCGCCACCTTCACCTGGCGGTCCTTGTCGAGGGAGAGGAGGAAGAAGGTGGTCATGTGCTCCCGAATGAGCATTTCCACGATTTCGTCACCTAGCGTCTTGGGTTTCATAGTTGGGTTATTTCGATGATGGTTTTCTCTTGGTCTTTGCCTTTGACCTTAACCTGGCTGACCTTGATTTCCGTTTGCTGTGGGCCGTCTCCAGGTATGAGGCCAGCGTAGCGGCAAAGGTTCATTTGGCCCAATCGGGAACAATGCCCGAGACTTGTTTTGCTAGTGCCTTGTATTTCGGGCCGTCGATTACCTTGAGAACCACTTGGGGGTGATATTTAGCCATGCGGCGAATCTTGGTTTTACTGCGGGAGTCCATCCATCCTTTGACCTCGTGAAACTCAATCCCGTTGGCCGTTACCTCAAAATCAGGGAGATACGAGACGCAGCCGCGTTTGATGTTAGGAAACCAGAAGGTTGTCGGCTCGTGCCGCCATGCCTTGATTTGGCCTTGGGTCTTAAGCCATTCAAGATAGCGACCGTAGTTGGCCTCCCAACGGCTACGGGCATAGAATTTCTGGCCGCCTATCTCAACCCAACCGGCCTTCCATGAGCACCCCAATCGTGGCGGGAAAAGCGTGCCATTGGCGGCTTTGGTTCGCATGGCCTTCTCGACGCGCTCACGGGGGATTTTCTTCCCGGTGTGATACGCGGAAATGGCGTCCTTGGCGGCCTGCCCGTGATGTTTGCCCAGCATGCCCCTTGGGTGGCCGTATTTGGCGTGTCCTTGGATGGCGTGCTGCCGCAACTTCTCTCGCTCCACGGGATTCTTCATTCTTTCTGTCTGGGCCACGGCTATATTCTCCTTGTGGGCAGACGAAAACACACGTTTCCCTCGCGGCATAGTGTAGCCCATCTTGGATGCCTTAAGCGCAATAGCGGCTTCTGTCCTGCCTAGTACCTTAGCGGCGTCTCTTAGAGAAAACGTCGATGGGTCTGATGCCGCATAGTAAAGCTCAAGAACCTCTAGGTCGGTTTCTGTCCAGAATTTTCGCACGGCCTTTTCTGGCTGTTGGCTCGCGCCCTGTCGAGGATAATCTACTGCCAATGCCCCATCCCCAGCAGGGCGTTCCACGATGGGACGGGGTGCTTCACCGTCAAGGTGAAGGGATAGGAAGGCTTCACTGGCGTTGGGAAAGAGTCGCTTGAGGTCATCGCGGGTCATTGGTGCTTGGCTTGGTCTTCTAGGATTGAGACGAGGAGGTGGCGGGAGGCCGCCAGCACATGCTTGCAGGCGGTGGCGGGGGTGAGCTTGGGCTCGTTGCGGTAGATGGCCCCCTGGCAGCGGTAGCCGTGATAGGGGCAGTCGCACATCCCGGCCCCGTGGTTACGGAGGAGCCACACCTTGTACCGCTTGCCCGGCTTGGATGATTCAACCTCATAGACAAAGGGTTCATTGGTATCCCAGACCTTCATTGGAGATAGCCTAGCCCACGGGCTTGGGATGGATGGTCGTGTATCCAGCGGTGGTGATGGCGGCAGAGCCCCATGAAGTGGTCGGAGACGTTAAGCCATTTGCCCCTTCCTTTCTTGTGGTGGATGTCTTGGGCGCGGGTGGCGCACCCCGGAAACTCACAGCAGGGATGCTCCCGCAGGTATTCCTCGCGGAGCACCCGATAGACCTTCAATTCCATTTCCCGCTTGCGGGACACCTTCCTGATGGCCGTCTTGCGGAGCAGCTTGGTCCTTCGGGTTTTCATAGGGGTTGGGCCTTCAGGACCTCCGCCCGGACGGTGATGGAGATTTGGAGCCACGGCATTTCCTCGTAGGCGGGGCGGTCTGGCATCAGTTCCCGGGGCCATTTGGTGGCAATCAAGCGCCTCCAGTCAAAAGCGGGCTCCTGGTATAGGTTGGTGTGGCGAATAGGCTCCTTGGCCTTGGAATCGCCCAATGAGAGGGGTCTGTCGGCCTTCTTCAGCCAATCCACGAAACGCTTGCGGGTAAGCTGCTGGTGGTTCTCCTCGAACCAGACCTTGGCGCGGGCATACTCCACCCGCACATTCAACCCCATCTCCCCCTCCTTCTCCTGCAACTTCCCCAGCCATTGGTCATCACTCAGGGCCTTCTCCTTGGCCTCTAGGCTTTTGGTGTAGGCGTCGTAGGTCCGCTGGGCTATGTCCGACAGGATGTTCCGGTTGAGACTGCCCAGTGAACTTAACTTGTTCTGAGAAAGGTAGTCGGATACTGATGAGGCCAGGGTTTCTCCGTAGTTCATGGGCGGGGTTCCCTGTCCTGGTTCGGTTGCTCCGCAACCGCCGCGTGGTAGCGGGCGAGTGCTTCGTTTGAAGATTTTTCACAGCGGTCCCAGCCCACCCCATACAGATCGCCGTAATTTGCGCGTATGTAGCGCCAACCCGAGCGCATATCTACGAGCGCCTCCGACAGCCCGTCCGCTACGGCGCGCAGGGCTTCACTCCTAGCAATAATTTTCTCGGCTTTCTTGTGGTCTATTTCGGTGAAGAACTCGCAGAACTCGGGGCCGCTGCTTGTATGGTTCAGATGCTTTGCCACTGTCAATCGCTCCACCTCCCGCTCGGCTCGCTCTGCGCGCTCGGTGGCGGTCTGGAGTTGGGTGCGAAGGTCGGTCAGTTCAGACAGCAACCGCACAAGCTGCAATTCAACGTCCGTTGCATCGGGCAGTGTCATGTCGGCGGCCTCAAAGATACGCGACATAAGCCGTCCGCCTACCGCGCCGAACATTACCGCACCGCCCAACTTAGCCCGCGCCTCATCCAGCTCCGCGTCACGCGCGGCGAGTTTGGCTTTGACGATCTGCCACTGGTCGAAGGCGTACTGCGGGTCCACCTGCATCGTGCGCCCAGCGTGCTTAATGGTTGCCAACCGCTCCCGCTCCTTCACGCCCTGCTCGATGAGGGCGATGGCTTGTCTGATGGCGCTGGAAACGTCGTCAGCAACGGGCGCTTCGACGGCAATGTAGATGCACGTAGCTATCTTTTTCAACCGCTCCATCACTTCGGCGGCGCTGGGGGTGGGGTTGGTGGGGATCATAGTTGGTGATGTAGGTTGTCGGTCGGATGCCAGTAGCGGAATAGCGCCCGGCCCTTCGCTCGCTGTTTGTGGTGCGTCATGGGGTGGTTCTTCATACTCCACACATCCCTTCGCATTCGTTGTGGAAATGGAGCGCGCCTTGCGCCGTGTCCTCGCTGAAATCCACTTGCCCAAGCGGGATAAGCGAATTGTGCAGGAATGGGACACCATTCATATTGTCCGATACCCGCTTCACGGCTTGCAGGTCTTTCTCGAATTGAACCGCTCTTTCAAACTCGGAGGGCTCGTCTATTTTCAACCGCCTCCATTCATGGTCAGAGTGAAACGGGCAATATACACAGGCCGAACGCGGCGGCTTCGGATAGCCGTTCTTTTCCATCCAGCGCAAGCAGTCGTGGCGCGACATTTCCATCTCGATTAGCGGCCAACGATTCTTTGCCCAAAAGTTGCGGCTTGGCTTCATGCGCGAAACCTCGTCCAGCGAAATACCAATCCACGAAACGACGCCGACGGTCTTTTGCCCGCGCTTTATCTTCGCTATCTCGCGTTGCTTCTTGAGCAATGGCGCAATCTTGAAATCTGCCGTGCAGGATCGGCCCATAATGCCGGACGGCTTCGTGTGCGCCTCAAACCAGTGTTTTTCAGTTACGGTGCTTCCGTCGTCATTCTCAGACACGACAACATCCCTAAATCCGGCCGGCACATCCGTCTTAACAAAGGCCGGAATTAATGACTTTGACCACGGCTTTCCGACCGTCTTTGTCCGCTTGCGAATTGTTAGCGAGACCTCGGTCATGTTCCCTTTGGTGACTCGGTAAACCGGAAACGGCAGCTTTGTTTCCAGCCAATCAAGCCACTTGTAAACGCTCGCCGGCTCGGCCTGCGTGTCCGCGAAGATGGCCGCGATTGGCATCGGCGTGATCTCGCCAGCCGCCGCCATCAGCGCCATAGTCGATGACTGAACGCCGGCCCCCAGCGAAATAATGTGCAATGGTTCGCTCACTTCGCCCTCCCTTTCTTGCGCGCCTTGCGGACGGGCGCGATGCGGCGAATGACTATTTCCCAGCGCATCCAGTCGGCGGTTCTCATGCTCCCGGCTGTGTGAAATCTTGCCCCGTCGCCATGATCTGCCCAATAGCGGTCGGTTGTGCGCACACCCTTGGCAATCTGGCTATCGGTGAGTCGCCGATAGCCGGTGGGGATCGCGGGCGCGCTCATGGCGTGCCTTTCGCGGTGCGGGCGCCTAGCTTGTTGTTGAGTTCGTCAAATGTCATGGGAGTAAATCAATTTTCTGTTCTCGGCTGCGCCAGGGTCGGCGGGTTAGTCCACCACGTTTCTAACCATGTCCTGGAACCAGTCCTTTTCACGCACGATCCCGATTTGGAAGATGCCGGGCGGGACGCTGATGGGCTTGTGCTCCTGATGGCGCAGGGTGGCGGCTTTCTTGCCGCTATTGACGATGAAGCGCGCCCCACTCGGAGCCTCCATCAAGGCCACGCCCTCATCCTCAATGCCGTGATAGTGGCCGGTGATTTCACCCTCGGCCAACACCACGCCACGCTGGTCCTTAATCTGCTTGCTGTCCTTGGGGAACGACTTGACCGGAAGGAGGAGCACGTCCCCCTGCTGCAACTGTGATTTATTCATGTGGATTGTTTGGGTTGAGATTAGGTGAGCTGGGCTGGGGACCATTGGACATTGCCGAGGGAGCCCGCCCGCCAGTTGATGGCCTGCTCGACGGTGTTGCACCCGCGCTCCACGCCCTCCAGGTGCCACACCCCAATGCTGGGATTTAGCATCTTTAGGTAGCGGGTGTCTTGGGCGAGGCCGGGGAAATCAATCTTGAGCAGTTCGTAGTCGCCCTGCCGGTCCAGAACGGTGTTGGGTAGGTGGGAGAGCATCATCTCGACGCCCACCTTGCGGATCAGCTCGCGGCGAACATCCACGTTCGTTTCCCGAAGGATTTCCGCGGCATCCAGTTTTTCGGCGGGAGTCATCACATGCTGCTCCTTCATGCTTACGCCGTGCAGCATCCACAGTGGCCAGCCGTCCCGACAAAGCAGCGCGGGACCGTTTTCGCAATGCAGCCGCCCGTTGCTATCGACCAACTGGATGGCGGGACGCTCACACATGAACACTACGTTCTGATATGGCTCCCACCAGCCAGTCCCCTCCGCCAACGTAATCCACAGGTGGAGTTTCTCCCGATCTGAATCGCTGTAAATCTTGCGAAGCTCTGCGTCTGGAAAATTGTAGTATGC
>Ga0114951_10006377_pt1 | contig 10446 bp, 7 predicted proteins | sample AM7aDNAmetaG_FD_88677 | JGI IMG/M metagenome (GOLD analysis project Ga0114951, IMG submission 88677) | Freshwater microbial communities from Finland to study Microbial Dark Matter (Phase II) - AM7a DNA metaG | ecosystem: Environmental > Aquatic > Freshwater > Lake | place: Finland: Lake Alinen...
AAAGATGATAAAAAAGTGATAATAAACTAGCTAAATAAGAATTTTTAACTTATTTAACAAATACTCCAATAAACCATAAAGTTAAAGAAAAATCTCAAAAAAACCGAGCATTTGCTCATTAAAACTATTAATATGAAAAAACCAATTTTAAATCTGAGCATCATTGATACTCTACAAAAAAGAGAAATTCGTAAAAATGAATTTAGAAAAAAATTTAATCTTCTTATTGTAAATGCAGACATAAAAGCAAATAAATTTGATGGAAAAATTTTATTTTCTGTACCACTTCTAAAAAAAACAAAAGTTCTATTGCCTGAACAAATTAAAAATGTTAATTCACCGGATATAAATAAGTCCAATTTAATGTGCGTTGAACTCATTGGACTGAACATTATTACCAATAAAAAACCTGAGAGAGCTTACGGATCGTACACCACTAATGAAAATCTGAAATACATATTTGAAGATAGCACTTTAAACAAAACTGTTCCAATCCAAGAATTGAGATTCTCTGATGTAAAATTACAAATTGAGGAACATACCACCTACAACTCTGTGATTCCACCATTTAACGTGACTTTCACAAATAAAAAGCAATATGAAAATGTAAAAATAGCAATCAATAAAGCAATTGCTATAATCGAAAGTATCACGCTTAAATAAAACAGCTAAACGAAATACTAATAAAAGTGCGCCATATCAATGGCGCCTTTTACTTTTAATGTTTTATTTATTATGTATAAAACTTTTACGATGGATTGGAGACTGCCCATGAATTTTAACTGCACCATAATGGGCTTTCGTGCCGTAACCAGAATGATTTTCAAAACCATATTCGGGATATTCTTTTGCATAGTTTGTCATAATTCTATCTCGAGAAACCTTAGCCACAATTGAAGCCATGGAAATTACCGGATGAAGCTCATCTCCTTTTATTATTGTTTCTTGATTTATGTACTCGGAAGGTGCATGTAATCCACCATCTAAAAAAACAGATACTTCTTCGGGGTTTAATTTTAAATCCGTAAGGGATTTATTTAGTGCCTTTTGTATACATTTTGCAATTCCAAACTTATCTATATTCTCTGAAGAAACAAAAGAAATCACATAATTGCAATTGCCTTCTTCTTTTTGTTTCTTTAAAAATTTAAACCAAGTTTCTCTCTGTTTTTTTGAAAGTTTCTTTGAATCTCTAAGTGGAATTTTTAATTCTTCTTTGGCTTTTTCAACTAGTAACTGGTAATTAGTACTTAGTAATTGGAAAGCTGCCACGGCTACGGGACCAGCTATAGGACCACGTCCAACTTCATCTATGCCTACCGTATATTTTGTGGTGTTTTTATCATCCATATAGAACAATAATACCTTATTTGCTATACTAAACAAATGGATCCCGTAGTAGAAAATGACATTGTATATAAACGGGAATATTGAAGATATAACGATCGGTATATACCTACATATTTATTAAATTTTAACAAAGAAATGATTAAATCATAATGTCATTTCTCACTAACCGGATGGAAAAACCAGAGTTAAATTCAAAATTCATTCATCTACATACTCACTCCCACTATTCTCTACTCGATGGACTATCTAAAATTCACGATATGGCCAAAACTGCCAAGAAAAACGGCATGAATGCGATTGCAGTAACTGACCATGGAAATATGTATGGAGCCATTGAGTTATATAAAGAGTGTCAAAAGGCTGGAATTAAGCCAATTATAGGAGTAGAGGCTTACATTGCTGAGCGTGGACGCAAAGACAAGGAGCCTGGGGTAGACAATCGAAGATATCACTTAACTTTACTAGCTCGTAACAAACAAGGATACAAGAATCTTATGCGTCTTGTTACCTTAGCAAACCTTGAGGGTTACTATTATAAACCAAGAATGGACAAAGAAATTCTTCGAGAATTTCACGAAGGAATTATTTGTTTATCTGGTTGTATGGGTAGTCAATTATCTCAAGCTGTTCTCGCAGGCAATACAGAAAAAGCTGAAGATTTTATAAAAGAGCATCAAGATATTTTTGGGAAAGAAAATTATTTTCTTGAAGTTCATTCACATCCACATGTTGAGAATGACAAAAAACTCAGAGATGGAATTATTGCATTAGGAAAGAAATTTAATATCCCAGTTGTAGCAGGACAAGATTCTCACTACCTATGTATAGATGATCATGACGCACATCACACACTACTTGCAGTAAACACTGGAGCTGATGTTAAAGATTCAGGAAACTTTGAATTTCCTGATGATGACTTTTCACTAATAGATGAAAAAACTGCATATAAATATTTTAAAGATATTCCCGAGGCTGTAGCAAACACAAAAATGGTTGCCGACTTATGTGAAAATTATGATTTGGAATTAGGCACTGCCTACTTCCCCGATTTTCCAATTCCAGAAGGAACAACTGCAGACCAAGTTTTAAAAGAAATTGCCTATAAAGGTTTTGAATTTAGAGGAATAGAGCCCACAAAAGTTTATATTGATAGATTGGAATATGAGCTTGGTATTATTAAACAAAAAGGATATCCTGCATATTTCTTAGTGGTTTCAGACCTTCTTAAATATGCTCGCGAAAATGGAATTTATACAAACATCCGAGGATCTGTTGCAGGATCTCTTACAACATATCTTGTTGGAATTACGAAGGTTGACCCTATCGCTTACAAATTACCATTTGAACGTTTTTTAAATCCTGAGCGTCCATCATTGCCCGATATAGATATGGACTATGCCGATAATCGGCGAGATGAAATTATTGCTTATGCAAAAAGAAAATATGGAGAAGATAAAGTAGCACAGATTGGAACATTTGGAACTATGATGGCAAAAGGTTCTATTCGTGATGTGGCTCGAGCTCTAGGATATCCATACAACGTTGGTGACCGAATATCATCAATGGTTCCTCTTGGATCACAAGGAACAGCAATGACAATTGATTACGCAATAAAAATTGTTCCTGAGTTAAAAGCTGCATATAAAAGTGAACCCGACACAAAAAGAATTATTGACCTAGCTAAAAAAATGGAAGGCTGCGTCAGACATATTTCTGTTCATGCTGCGGGTGTTGTTATGGCACCACGACCACTATATGAATTCACACCTGTACAGTTTGATCCTAAAGGAGGAAATATTATTACTCAATACGATATGTACAGTATTGAGGATGCTGGATTACCAAAGTTTGATTTTCTCGGAATCAGAAACCTTGCGATATTAGCTGAGGCAGTTAGGCTTGTTAAAATAATACACAATATAGATATTGATATTGATCGAGTGCCCCTTGATGATAAAAAAACCTTTGAGATGCTGGCTCGTGGAGAAACCATGGGACTATTCCAATTAAATGGCTCTGGAATGACTCGCTATTTAAAAGAACTTCGAGCAACTACAATCCATGATATAAATGCAATGGTTGCTCTTTACCGTCCAGGTCCAATGGAATCTATTCCTGAATACATTAAACGTAAACATAACCCAAGATCAATAACATATCTTGATCCTAGATTAAAGGACATTCTAGACCAATCATTTGGTGTTATTACCTATCAGGATGACGTCATGATGATTGCAATAAAACTTGCAGGTTATTCTTGGCTTGAAGCAGACAAACTCCGTAAAGCGATGGGAAAGAAAATTCCTGAAGTTATGGAGGCAGAAAAAAGTAAATTACTTGAAGGATTTGTAAAAAACGGAATGACAGAAAAAAAGGCAAATGAATTTTGGCTACTGATTGAACCATTTGCTGCTTATGGATTCAATAAGGCCCACGCTGCAAGTTATGGACTAGTGGCATATCAAACAGCATACTTAAAAGCAAACTATCCTGTTGAGTACATGACAGCGATAATGACATCTGAATCCGGAGATATTGAAAAGGTTGCAGAAATTGTCCATGAATGTGAAAAAATGGGCATTAAAGTTTTACCTCCTAATCTTAACGAAAGTTTCGGTGGGTTCACTGTTATTGTTGGAAGTGATAAGCCAATAGGCAGAACAATACGTTTTGGACTTTATACGATAAAAAATTTAGGTACAGATATTGCAAATGCAATTATAGAAGAGAGAAAGAAAAATGGTAAATATAAATCACTTGCAGATTTCTTTGAACGTATTACTCACAAAAATCTAAATAAAAAATCTGTTGATGCTCTTGCAAAATCAGGTGCTATGGACGATTTAGCCGAAAGAAATATGATTATAGGAAATCTCGAAACTCTTCTTGCTTTCAATAAAGAAACAAATGGCATATCAAACCAAGAGTCACTTTTCGGAGCAATAGGAGGTATTGAAGTTAAGCTTTCGTTAGTACCACAAACAGAAGCTAATATAAAAGAAAAACTTACCTGGGAAAAAGATTTACTCGGGCTTTATATTTCAGGACATCCACTTAATGCTTATAAAGAAAAAATTGAAAAATTTGGGACTTTAATAAAAAAAATTCAAACTGAAGTAAAAATTAATACACCAGTAACAGTGGCGGCTATAATCGATGACGTTAGAATAGTAACAACAAAAAATAACGCAAGAATGGCATTTATTAAAATATCTGATTTTACTGGTACTATTGATGGTGTAGTATTTAGTAAACTTTTTGAGACAACAAAAGATATACTAGTAAATGATACAATCATTGCCCTTCAAGGGAAAGTTTCCGAAAGAAATGGAGAGAAAAGTATAATGATTGAAGGACTTAAGATAATATAATAAAATAAATACCCTCAGGACTAAGTCTTGAGGGTATTTATTTTGTTGTCTTATTAAACCACATCGTCAGTATCATCTATCATTTTCATTATTTTCACAACTTGTTTTGAGTAAGATGGAATATATGAATTATATTTTTTTAAAATTTGTATTGTAGTTTTTCCGTCATAATGTTGAGCTGTATTAGGATTATTACCTCCTAGACTTGCAGCAACTACTTCAATAGACTCATCAATTGACTTAAAACTTATTTTACATGAACCGTAACCAAATACACTGTTGGTAACTCTTTTACAAGCTTGTTTACCACCCGTACTTTCACGCATAGCAATTGCTGGAAGAAGTCTCCAGTCTAAATCATTTTTCTCGGCTTCAAGGACAAATTTCATACCATATCCTTCAAGTGGAGCGTCATGAGATGCAAAGAAAGCATCAATAGCGTCTGCCTTATCTTTACGAGCTACTTCTTCTTGTGCGGTTATCACAGAAGTTTCTATCGTAGTATTTTTATCAAGTGTCGTAGTCGCTGCAGGAAGTGATCCTAACCCAGCTGTGGGTATTACTATCGCAAGCATTGGGATAGCTATAAACGACTGCAAGAACTTGTTAACTTTTTGTTTATTCATATTAAGCGATTTCGGTTCGCCAAACGCCTTGCCAAAGGGGATTTTTTTAATTTAGCTTTTACGATAAATTAAAAAGCCCTTATATATCATCAATCGATAACATAGTAGGACGTACTCAAATAGTAGCACGCTGGGTACTAAAAGTCAATGGTTATAACACGGTTTTTACTGTCGTCAAATACAATAAAACCTTATTTTATAAGGGTTTATTGTTGTGTTATTCTTGACAAATACCACTATTATATTGTCTAATTTGCCTTTAAAATAGGCTTATACGGGTATTTTTGACAAATAGAGCTTTTTGTTTTATATAAGCCCTTATTATATAAGGATTTTTGCTATTTATCTTTACTTAAAACATTATTAAAATGTTTAATCAGCATGTAAATTTTAATGTAAAGTTACTTATTTATCTCCTAACAATTCTCGTGTGTTGGCCTGTCAAAAAATACCATTGTCATATTATTCCCCTAATTCGGTACCACCCCATTCGACAACAGAAAAACCGGTACGTTTAAAAGATTTAATTTCTTGAGGCTTCATTTCTACGGTCTCATTTAATGACTTAAATACCATAAATACTCTTAACACAGAATCAGGAGTTGGTGTAATTACAAGAGGTGCGGTATCGGTATACTCCTTACCAGCAAAATGAATAAAATTATATTTATTATCCTTCATTTTAGGATACCAATAAACGATAAACTCATTATACTCCTTGGGCGTTAGACCCATTTTAGACAATGTATTTTGCAAAAATTTTACAGTATCCTCCCCTTTTACAATAAAACCAGTAGACAAATCAAAATTTACAGGGACGGCAGGTTTTCCCTCCCAAAACAGATAACTATATTCCTTTCCATCTATGTTAATTATTTTTCCATCAGGATATGCCGTCACTTCCCATCCTTTTTTAGAATAATCATAAGTAGGATAATCTGCTATTAATCGCCCTTTGTAGTCTAATTCTATTTTTACTTTTTTTGCTTGAGTTGGATAAAGATATACGACTGGCTTATAAGCAACCATTCCCATATTAGGATTTTGTGAGGGAAATATATTATAGAATTCTTGAAGAATAACAGGTTCATATCTAGGCTTAAAAGAATACATACGAACAACAGGATCGTTGTTTGATGAATTCTGAATATACTCATTTTTTATTTGAACATATTCAAAAAAATTAAAAATCTCAAGCCCTACCCAAATGATGGCTATAATCAATAGAATATACTTAACTATTTTAATTAAAAGATGTTTTTTAGGCTTTAATACAACTGCCACATTTACAGTCTCATTTAATGAAGAATCTAATACATTTTTTGGAGCTGGCGTTGACACATTAACAGTATTAAACCCTTCTTGTATGTCTTTCTCTGCCCATCCACTTCCCAATAGCTCATTTAAAATAATTTCTTTATCTTCGCCTTTTAATAATTGCTGTTTAATATAATCTAACAATTGTGAATTAATCATACTCGATATTATACTACAAAAAATACCCTTACGGGTATTTTTTGATCAAATATATAATTATTATTTTCCGTGACAATTTTTGTATTTCTTACCTGAACCACATGGACATGGATCATTTCTACCAATTTTAGCTTCTGCTCTTCTGGTAGGTAGGCTATCACTTCCATCCGATGAATTCAAAATTAATGCGGGTCTCTCCTCTTCTACTTGTTCGTTTGTGCTTGGCTCCCCTACATTCATAGTTTTGATAAGAGAAACTACTTGGTCTTTAAATAAAATTTCCATTTCTCTAAACAATCTCAAACCTTCTTTCTTATATTCTATTAGAGGTTCACGTTGACCATAAGCACGAAGATTAACAGAAGATCTCGTATACTCCATTGTCTCCAAATGCTCAACCCAAAGAGTATCTGTGACATACAAAGCAATCCTGCGGACAGTCTCAAAGAAAGCAGCATCTCCTACGGCAGCACGCTTATCACTTATGTACTTTTCTAAATCCTTATACTCTAAAGTTAGCTCTGAAAGAAACTTTTTAACTTGTTCAAAATCCCCAGAAAGCATAGTTCGTCTACGTTCGTAGATAACCTTCCTTTGATGGTTCATGACATTATCATATTCAAGAGTATGCTTACGGGCATCAAAATGAAAACCTTCTATCTTTGCCTGAGCGCTTTCAAGGGTATTGGAAATAAAACCATTATCAATAGGTTGATCTTCGGGGATTCCAAAACGTCCCATCATCTTTTTAATACGATCTGATCCAAAGATACGCATCAAGTCGTCCTCAAGAGAAACATAAAAAATAGTTTCCCCTGGATCTCCCTGACGTCCAGAACGACCTCTTAGCTGATTATCTATGCGTCTTGCTTCGTGACGTTCAGTACCAACAACAAACAATCCACCAAGAGCTTTTACTTCTTCATATTTAGAATCATCGTACGGAACACCGCCTAATTTAATATCAACACCACGTCCTGCCATATTTGTTGCGACAGTTACGGCACCTAAACGCCCAGCATTTGCAATAATCTCTCCCTCGTTTTCATGGTTTTTTGCATTAAGAATTGTGTGTGGTACACCAGCTCGAGTAAGGTATGCAGAAAGGAGTTCATTTTTTTCAATGGAAACTGTACCAATTAAAACAGGCTGACCTTTTTTATGAAGCTCCTTTACTTTAGCAGCAACAGATTCCAACTTCCCTTTTTCTGTCTGGTAAATTAAATCATTATGATCAATTCTAAATACAGAACGATGAGTAGGAACAACAAGAACATCTAGGTTGTATACCTTTAAAAATTCTTCTTTTGAAGTTTCGGCGGTACCAGTCATTCCCGCAAGTTTTTGATAAAAACGAAAATAATTCTGGAAAGTAATAGATGCCACAGCACGAGTTTCTTTTTCTATTTTAACTCCTTCTTTAGCTTCTATGGCCTGATGAAGACCTTCACTCCAACGTCTTCCCGGTTGTAAACGTCCAGTAAATGAGTCGACAATAATAACCTCACCATCTTTAACAACGTAGTCTTTATTATTTTCATACAAAGCACGAGCTCTTACTGCAGTCTCTAAATGATGAACGTACTTAATTCCTTTTTGCGTATAAATATCAGAAATACCTAATAAAGTTTCAGCCTTGGTAATACCTTGATCTGTTAATGAGATTGCCCTTAATTTTTCATCAACAGTATAATCTTCTTCAAGAATTAGTTTTTTTGAAATATCTGCAAAAGTATAATAAAGATCTTCTGAATCTTCAGCCTGAGACGAAATTATCAAAGGAGTTCTAGACTCATCTATCAAAATTGAGTCAACCTCATCGACAATTGCGAAATAGTGACCACGCTGAACAATATCATTTATATTATTTGCTAAGTTATCACGAAGATAATCAAAACCAAACTCATTGTTTGTTCCATAAGTTATATCACAAGCATAGGCTTCTTTTCGTGAGCATGGCCGTAAAAATTCATACTGCACTTTGAATGCACTTACGCCTTCACTTTCGATTTCTTCTTTTGACTGATGAGATGGATCATAAATATATGAAGTATTTTGTGAGTTAACAACAGCGACAGTTACTCCTAGCATTGCATATATTGGTCCCATCCAAACCGCGTCACGACGTGAAAGATAATCATTTACAGTAACAACGTGTACTCCAAGCTCTGTTAATGCATTTAAATACGCAGGTAGGGTTGCAACTAAAGTTTTTCCTTCACCGGTACGCATCTCGGCGATTCTACCATTATGAAGTGCTAATCCTCCAATAAGCTGTACATCATAATGAGGTTGATTACGAACTCGAAAAGACGCCTCTCTAACTAAAGCAAATGCTTCAGGAAGAAGACTATCGAGTGTCTCCCCTTTCTTTAATCTATCCTTTAACTCGTTTGTTTTAGTAATAAAATCATTTTCTGAAAGATTCTTTAAAGAAGGACCCATGGAGTTAATCCTCTCAACAGTTGGCTGCCATTTCTTTATAAGCTTTGTATTTTCATCTCCAAATATACTTTTTAACATCATAGTCCTTGTATTTTAACACTCAAAAGTAAATTTTGCTAGTAAATTAATGGCTCTATAAATATTTGATATTGAGCAAAATTATTGTAATGCAGACAAAAAGAAAATCCCCGATAGAGAGGGGATTTTCTTTTTAAAAGTTTAGAATATTACTTCTTTCCTTTTTTTGCTACTTTCTTAACTGCCTTTTTTGCTACTTTTTTAACTGCTTTTTTAACTGCTTTCTTTTTTGCTGCCATATTGTTTAAAAAAATTATTTTTAAAAGATGTGTGATTATCCGACCTTACAAATTTATTTTTTAAAAAAATATTTTGTAAAAAAATTTTCTATCACACTCACACATATATTATCTTACATAAATAATATTACTGCAATACTTTTTTCAAAAAAAGTGTGGATAACTTTTTAATTTTAAATTTTATTTAATTTTATTATTAAATAAATATTTTAAAAATTGTTAGTCAAACTAACAAATAAAAAATAATAAAGTTTTTTAGAAATGTTAGCTAATCATAGAATTATATTACTAATATTTAAAATCATTTTAGTAAACGATAAAATACTAATTTAACAAAATCTCCTACCAAACAAAAGCTTACTTGTGTTTGAAATTACAATGAAAAACACCTTGCTTTGGACAAGGTGTTTTTCATATATTTAGTTTGTATCTATAAGCCGAATTCTGTGCCACGTGAGATAATAACTCTAAATTTTATAATTAAATCAAGTAATATATTATCAGATGACTTAATCATTAAAATATAGATTTACTATCTCACGTGGTGATAGATATTTATCTAGGTTTTACATTACTGTAAAACTCAAGCGATTCTCCACGTGAGATAGTACTTGCGTAGCATCTCATGTGGCACGATCTTGCACACATGTAAGGATTTAGCCGTTTCACTCTTCAATTTCATTTTTACAAATTTATATGAAGACTTATCCAAAAACTTACGCTTATGGATACTAAGTCCTTTCGAACAATAGCGTCTCTGCTCGCACCTCGATGATTACTCACGATGGGTATTACCCACTACAATTGTCTAATTAAATAGACCATGTGTTCGGACTTTCCTCACTCAAACTAAAAGTTAAA
>Ga0114951_10006378_pt1 | contig 10444 bp, 9 predicted proteins | sample AM7aDNAmetaG_FD_88677 | JGI IMG/M metagenome (GOLD analysis project Ga0114951, IMG submission 88677) | Freshwater microbial communities from Finland to study Microbial Dark Matter (Phase II) - AM7a DNA metaG | ecosystem: Environmental > Aquatic > Freshwater > Lake | place: Finland: Lake Alinen...
AAAAATTGAGGGAAATAAAAGCATTGTTGGTGTCATGATAGAAAGTAATCTCTTTTGCGGCAATCAACCTTTTCCCGAGGATCCCGAGAAGCTCAGGTATGGGGTTTCGATAACCGATGAGTGTCTTTCATGGGATGAGACCGAACGCATACTTCGTGAAGGTGCAGAAGTCTTGCATAAGCAGGTTTGATAAAATCTTTATATCGAACATTGTACTGTGCATGTTTGATTAATAATGTTTTGACTGGAGGAGGGACGTATGGCTATAGAGATTCGGCAAGTCCGGAATAAAAAAGAAAAAAAGCAGTTTATCACTTTTGCGTGGCAGATCTACCGCAAGGATCCTGAACTCAATAAGTACTGGGTACCTCCGGTTATTGACGATTATATGAAAACACTTGATACGAAAGTGTTTCCCTTGTATGATCATGCGGATCTTGCCCTTTTTACAGCATGGAAAGACGGGGTTATGGCTGGTACTATCGCGGCAATAGAAAATCGTCGTCACAACGAGGTGCACTCTGATAAAGTAGGATTCTGGGGCTTTTTTGAGTGTATCAATGACCAGAGCGTTGCCAATGCCTTGTTTGATGCCGCCGGAGGATGGCTGAAAAAGAAAGGGCTGAATGCCATGCGCGGCCCGATCAGTCCCTCCATGAACGATCAGTGCGGTATGCTTACCAAAGGATATGACAGCCCGCCGGTTTTTCTCATGCTTTATAACCCTCCGTACTATAATGACCTTGTCTTGAACTACGGTCACCATATTGGTCAGGAACTGCTTGCATGGTACATTGACCAGAAAATTATCGATATCAAGCGTCTGCGCCGTATTTCAGAGCATGTCAAGAAAAGGGAGGGACTGACGGTACGGATTATGAACATGAAGGATTTTAATGGAGAAATTGAGCGTATACGGGAAATTTACAACAAGGCATGGGAAAAAAACTGGGGTTTTGTTCCCATGACCAACAAGGAGTTTGATTTTCTTGCAAAAAGCCTGAAGCCTCTTGCAAATCCACATTATATCTACTTTGTCGAGGATCGAAACAAGCGCACGGTAGGTTTTTCACTATCACTTCCGGATGTTAATCAAGCACTGAAACATGTCAATGGTAACCCCTTTTCGCCCATTGGTCTGCTGAAATATCTCTGGTACAGCCGCAAAATTTCAATGGTACGTACTATAACTATGGGAGTGCTTCCTGAATATCGCAACAAGGGTGTCGACAGTATTCTCAATACAGAAATTGCTGATTATGGAGGCAAGCACGGGCTTTTTGCCTCTGAAATGAGCTGGGTGCTTAAAGCAAATGAAGCCATGAGCAAGCTGGCTAAAGTAATCGGGGGAAAGCCTTACAAAGAATATGTTATTTACGAGGCTGATCTGTAGGATCCAAGACTGGGAGGGGGGGAGGTCTGAGGCTGATATGGAAGCTCTTGTAAGCGAATGGGTTAACAAAAAAAGGAGACTGTTTTTCCAGCAGTCTCCTTTTTTTGTTGTCAGGCACCTCTTTTCTGTATTGTGAAAGATTGCAGACTTATTTGTCTGGAGCAAAAGCCCCGTAGGGGCGATATCTTGGTAGCTCAGGGCGAAGCCCTGGGACATCAAGATATTCTGCACGTTCAGAACGATGCCATAAAGACAAGGTTAGATTTTTCAGTGTCGGGGTTGTAGACGTAAGAGGCACTATAGCTCTCTTTGGTAACTGTCACGCCCACATTAACGACATTAAATCCCGTTCCTTTATCAGGGGCATATTGTTTTTCATTACCTGCGCCGATAAATGCTTTTGCTGTGAATTTATCCTTATCGTAGACCTTGTAGCCTGCTTCAAAATATTTCGCATTATCATAATCATTTCCAGCAACATTAATAGCCGCAAGCAGACTGAGATTATCTTTTGCATATCCTGCGCTGATCTCAACGGTGTTTGGTCCATCGCTGGTGAAATCAAACGTTCTATTGTTGTCTGGTACCGGTACATAATAATCAGTTACACTCAGGCTGAACGGTCCTGCTGGTACTGTCAGATAGAGATCGGTTTCATGGTACCTGCTCTTTCCATTACTTTCACTAAAGGCATACGAGCCCCAGGCACCTAAAATGAGGCCAGTATCAGGGCAAGTATAGGAAAGTGCAGGTTGAATTGCCGGAGAATCACCGCGACCATTATTAAAATAGCTAATATCGCTTCCTCTCCATACATAGCTGCTGACGACATCCGCACCGATTTTAAATCCTTCAGCCTGGGCGGTACCGCTCAATCCTGCAAAAAGAGCTACAGCGAGGCTTAAAATTTTTGCTGTTTTTTTCATTGGCTTTCGTTGTTGTTGTGTTGTATTGACCATTTTTTTTGAAAAACATCACGTGGTTAATATAAATAATTGATAATTTTATCCTATACCTAAAATAGTTAATAATTGCTCACTTTACTTCTAATAAAATAAGGTCGTTGCTTTTTGTAGAGTTTGACTGAACCGTAGCTGCATCGTAAATTATAAGCTTAAATCATCAGGTCATTATAAAATCTGATTTGTCAAATGAAACGAGCTGATATTGTGCTTCAGGGCAGGTATTCGGAATACGAGTCATTGCGCAGGTTTATTGCTTCATTTGCAAAGCGGGAAGGGTACAGCAAGCCGTTTGTTGAAGGGCTTCAGTTGACCATGAAGGAGGCTTTTGTCAATGCCATCAAACACGGTAACTGCGGGAATGAGGATTTGCCTGTATCCTGTCTGCTGATTTCATCCGAAAATACTCTTTTGGCCTCGGTAAGAGATTGCGGAAAAGGGTTCAATCCTGATGATCTGCCCAATCCTGTGAATCCCCGGAATCTCTTCAAGTTATCCGGGAGGGGTATCTATATTATCCAGAGCATTGCTGAAATAATTGGTATTGAGAGTGATAGAGAAGGTTCTACCCTTACGTTGCGCTATATTATCTATTGATTTGATTCAGCCATACCATTCATGTCAGACTTAAAACTGTAAACAGGTAAAACAATATCATGGATTTGTCACAAAGCGCAGCATGGCGCGAACTTCAGGCACACAAACTTGAGATCGAGACATTGCAGATGAGGGAGATGTTTCTCGAAGAGAGTAAGCGGTTTGAACGCTTTTCGATCCAATGGGAAGGTTTGATGCTTGACTATTCAAAAAACAGGATTACAACCCGAACCATGGAGTTGCTGCTCAATCTGGCACGCAATGCCGGGCTTGAAAAAAAGCGGGATGCAATGTTTGAAGGTGGGACCATAAACGTTACGGAACACCGTGCAGTATTGCACACCGCACTCCGCAGGCCTTCAGGCTACTCTCTTGAGGTTGAGGGGCTTGATCTTTCAACGGAAATCGCAGACGTGCTTGCACAGATGAAGGATTGTTGCGAACGGGTTATTTCTGGAACATGGAAAGGATATACCGGAAATCGGATGACCGATGTGGTAAATATTGGTATTGGCGGTTCCGACTTGGGGCCTTATATGGTGACGGAGGCGCTTCGCCCCTTTGCCCATGGTCGGCTTCAGGTTCATTTTGTCTCCAATATTGATGGTACCCATATCAGCGAGACCCTGAAAAAACTGAATCCTGAAACCACCCTCTTCATCATAGCATCCAAAACATTTACTACCCAGGAGACACTCACCAACGCGATGACGGCCCGTGAGTGGTTTTTAACTCATGCCAGGGATGAATCGCATATTGCAAAACATTTTGTGGCCGTTTCAACCAATCGAACAAAAGTTGTCGAGTTTGGTATTGATGAAGCCAATATGTTCAGGTTCTGGGACTGGGTTGGCGGACGTTATTCCCTCTGGTCTTCTATCGGCCTTTCCATAGCACTCTTTCTCGGCTTTGACCATTTTCAGGAGTTGCTCAATGGAGCCAATGCTATGGACGAGCATTTTCGTAACGAGCCGCTTGAACGGAACATTCCTGTTCTGCTTGCACTGCTTGGAATCTGGTACAATAATTTTTTTGCTTTTTCATCACATGCAGTTATTCCATACGACCAGTATTTGCATCGTTTTCCTGCCTATCTTCAGCAACTTGACATGGAAAGCAATGGCAAAAGGGTCAATTGTGAAGGAAATACTGTGACCTGTGCAACTGGACCAGTGATCTGGGGTGAACCTGGTACCAACTCCCAGCACGCATTTTTTCAACTTTTGCATCAGGGTACGGAAGTAATCCCCGCCGACTTTATAGTTCCGCTTAAAACACAAAATCCTGTCGGTGAGCATCATGATATTCTGCTTGCCAACTGTTTTGCGCAGACCGAGGCGCTTATGAAAGGCAAAAACGAGCAGGAAGTACGCAAAGAACTGGAGGCTATCGGTTGCGATGATGCAGAACTGAAGATGCTGCTTCCGCACAAGGTTTTTCCGGGCAATCGTCCTACTAATACTATTCTTGTTGATGAAATCAACCCATTTACTCTTGGAAGCCTTATTGCTATCTATGAGCACAAGGTTTTTGTACAAGGCATTATCTGGCAGATAAATTCATTTGATCAGTGGGGCGTTGAACTTGGCAAACAGCTTGCAAAAGCTATTTTTCCTGAAATCCAGGGAAGTGAAATTGTAACTGCTCACGACAGTTCAACAAACGCTCTTATTAATGCCTACAGAGCATTTCGCGCAAAAGGTACCGAGTCGGAGAAGGTGCAGTTATCGTTCTTTGATTGATATCGGGTTATGGTTAATTTATTGTGCAATCATGGACACGTCCCTGTTCCTTTTTCTCGTCAGGGGCGAAATTTTCGGTAGTCGATGTCGAATTTTTTGATACGGAGACCCATGATTCTGTCGGATAGGCCTAGTTGTACTGCAGCACGGGACATATTTCCTTTGGTGCGTTTGAGTGCTTCCATAATCATTTCCTTTTCAATGGAATCCAGTTTCTGCAGCAGAGAGCCTGTATAGGGTGTGCCGCTGGATTCAGCAGTCTGGAGCGTTGGAGGGAGGTGATAGCCGTGGATAACGTTATCTTCGCTCAGAATGACCGCTCGTTCCATGCAGTTCTGAAGTTCGCGGACATTGCCTGGCCAGTGATAGCGCATAAGCATGTCTATAGAGGTTGTCGAGATGCGCCGGATTCCTTTATGGTTTGCGGCGTTATATTTTTCTACAAAATAATCAGCCAGCAGCAGAATATCTGTTTTGCGTTCACGGAGAGGTGGCACGGTTATGGGAAAGATATTGAGCCGGTAATAAAGGTCTTCTCTGAAAAGTCCGTTTCGTATCAACTCTTCAAGATTGCGGTTTGTTGCAGCAATGACCCGAACATCAACCTTGATAGTTTTTGATCCTCCGACCCGTTCAAACTCCTTTTCCTGAATGATTCTGAGCAGTTTTGCCTGTACAGGCAGGCTGAGTTCACCGATTTCATCAAGAAAGATAGTGCCGTTATGGGCAAGTTCAAATCTGCCTTGACGAGTAGCCAAGGCTCCGGTGAAGGCCCCTTTTTCATGTCCGAAGAGCTCGCTTTCGACAATACTTTCCGGCAACGCTGCACAGTTGAACTTGATAAACGGCTTGTCCGTTCTTCGGCTTTTAAAATGGATAGCACTTGCAACCAGCTCTTTGCCAACACCGCTTTCCCCCAATATCAGAGTTGTTGCGTTTGTGTTCGCGATTTTGTCAATCATTTTATAGAGGGCGATCATCGGTTTCGTATTGCCGATAATATTTGCAGGACGCTCGGCTATGGAGATGGTTTCATCGTCGTGCTCTTCTGCCTGGCGATTCTGTCGTGAAGAAGACTTTTCTGTGATTGTTGTCTCGACAGGTATTTTTGTGTTCTCCTCATGGGCAAGCTGCTTGAGGCGCACAGCCTGTGAAATCATGGAGGCGATAATAGAGAGTTGGTCAACATAGTACTGTAACATGTCGATACGCTTTTCTCCCGCTTTTGTTTTTTTTGTACTCTCCTCCACCAAAGCCGGTTCAAGCTGACGGTCTGCGCTCAGGGTGCCTATTATCTCAGTACCCGCTTTGATTGGAATACAGATAAAACAAAGATTCTCTTTTTTCGCCTTGCTCCGCGACCTGGTTCGGTCGAGAAAAAGTGGTTCGTCGATAATCGAGGGGACAATCACAGCTTTACCAGTTTTAACAACATGTCCTATAACTCCTTCCCCGATCTGATAACGGCCTCTCTCTTTCTCTTTTTCCGTCAGACCAAAGGATTCGTTGATCACAATTTCCCCGGTATCACGGTTAAGAATTGTGATCATTCCCCTGAGCATGTTCATATTTTCAGACATTATTAAAAGAACAAGCCTTAATACCTTGTTGATATCATCTTCATTGGTGATAGTTCTGCTGACTTCAGCAAGCAGGCTGATACTGTTATGATCCTGATTTTGTGTTATAAGCATGATGTATACGGTCTGATTCTCAGCGTTTAACGAAGAGTGTGCTGTAAATGCTATCAAGCTCTTCCGGGAGTAATGCTCTTTTCTTTTCGGTGGCAGTTGTGCGCACAACCTCCAAGAGATGATGTGCTTCGTTTCTTGTTATCATGATTCCTCTGCCTGAATAAAAATGCTGTAATGAAGCACTTCCTGAATGTTTTCCGATCACCACTTCATGTTTGTCACGACCAACCTGATCTGGAAGAAACGGTTGATAGGAAAGCGGATGTTTTAAGAGTGCTGCACAGTGAATACCCGATTCATGCTGGAATGCTGATTTGCCCACAACTGGTTTCTGAGTTTCAATGGCTCTCCCCGCTGCTTTGCTTACAGTATTGCAGAGGTGCGATAGCTGCCTGGTATCGATACTTGTCTTGTACTTTTCCGATAATTTCAAAGCTATGGCAAGCTCTTCAAGCGCAGCATTTCCCGCACGTTCACCAAGTCCGGTTACCGAAACACTGACTGCATGACATCCTGCCTCCAAAGCCGTAAACGCATTGGCTGTTGCCATGCCAAGATCATTATGAGCGTGAAATTCAAGAGCCGCAGGCGTTATTGATTTCAGCATGCCCACAAGGTTTATCACCGATGGAGGTGTTGCAATTCCCACAGTATCAGCAATTCGTATTCTGTCTGCACCGCATTCCGTAGCATCAAGCACAAAACTTTTCAGCAGTTCAGGCTCGGCGCGTGTTGCATCCTGCGCTCCAACGCTTACAAACTTGAAATATTTTTTTGCCTTTGGAACAAGTTCCTGCAACTGTTGCTGTACCCAGGCATAATCTCTTTGCATAAGCTGCAGGTATAAGTCGGAAACAGGAAAACTGATATGAACCGCTTCGGTGCCACAGATGCACGCATCTTCAATGTCCTCCCATTTTGCCCGGGCCCAACTGGTAAGTCGTACCGGCAGCTTCATGGCGTTAATTTTTCTGATAACGTTCCGTTCATCATGACTTATGGCAGGGTAACCGATTTCAAGTTCGTTGACGCCAGCATCCGCAAGCAGAGAGGCGATTTCTATTTTTTCTGCAGTGCTGAAGACAACGCCGGGAGCCTGCTCTCCGTCTCTCAGGGTGGTATCGATGATCCATGGCTTGATCGCCGAAGGGGAAGATGTCCTGCTCTCTATTCGCATATCCTTGAATTTTTCTCAATAAAAAATAATACAGTAAGAGTAGTTGTCCTTTATGTTTTTATTTAAGTAGATACAAATCTTATCCTAAATAAATAAGGTTTTCATAGTGAAATATAACAATATTTCAGATATTTTAGTTGCATCGTTTTTACATCTATGCCAAGCTCCATGATTGCAGGATACCAGATATTCAGGCTATGCAGCATAGCAATGGTGCATAGATCTTCTCCTTCTTGAGAGATGATGGTCTTTTTTTGTACCTATTTTTTTATCTTAAACTTCGGCTTTAAGTATTTTTTTTCTTGTGTTACATTAATCATTGCCAATGGTAATTTCTTTATTACTTATTGATATATAGAATCTTAACGGTAAACAAGGAAGCTTTTATATAGCAAATCGATTAGTTTGGGTTATATCAATTCCTGTTGGAACAGTATGTTATTTTTCACGATCTGCTTTTGCCGTTTTCGCTCTTCTTTACTGGAGTTGACCAGCCCTCTCTCTTCAAGATCAATTTATTACGCAGTGTTTAAGCTGAGGTCACCAACAAATAAATGAATCACATGAAAATCATCCGATATCTGTTCTCTTTTCTTGCCATCATCTTGATGACACAGCATGGGCTCATTGCCGCACAGGAAATAGTTAATTTCTATAAACAAGGCAATGACAAGATGGCCGCAGGTGATTATAGCGGTGCTATCGAAGAGTACACGAAAGCGATCAATCAAGATCCGAAAGACGCTAAAGCCTATAATAACCGTGGTGTTGTAAAATTGGCTCTCGGTGACCGCAATGGTGCGCTGGAGGACTATGAGAAGGCTGTGATCCTCAAGCCAGACTATGCCGAGGGTTATTATAACTATGGAGTCTTAAAAAATGAACTTGGCGACTACTCCTCTGCTATTGTAGCCTATAATAAAGCGTTGGAATGTAATTCCCGTTTTACAGACATCTATTTCCGCAGGGGTGCAGCGAAAGGTCGTGTTGGCGATAACAACGGTGCTCTTGCAGATTATACCAATGCAATTCAGGTAAATCCTGAAAATATAGACGCATACAATAATCGCGCTATAATCAAAAATATTCTGGGTGATAAAGAGGGGGCAATAGCAGATTTTCTTCATGTTGTTAATGGCTACTTCAAGGCTGGGCTTGCCAAAGCTGAGAAAGGCGATAAAAAGGGCGCAATAGCAGACTACACGAAAGTAATTATGATAAGTCCCAAAAATGCTGACGCATATACTAATCGTGGAAATGCAAAAAATGATCTTGGCGACAGAGAGGGTGCTATCGCTGATTATTCGAAAGCTATCGAGATCAACCCTACGCACACTCTTGCCTATAGTAATCGTGGATTTGTGAAAGTTGCTCTTGGCGACAAGGCAGGTGCTCTTTTCGACTATACTAAAGCTATTGAACTTAATCCAGCATCTGCCGATCTCTATTTCAGCCGTGGGATTGCACTAGCAAAATTCGGTGAGTATCAGAAGGCCATAGCTGATTACACGAAGGCAATCAAGCTCAATCCAAAATCAGCATTGGCATACCTGAACCGGGGGAATGCTAAAGTCAGGATTGATAACAGAAAGAGTGCTCTTGATGATTATAACAAAGCTCTTTCAATTGATTCAAAAAATGCAGACGCATACTTCAATCGCGGTTTTGTAAAAGCTAATCAAAAAGATAAACAGGGTGCTATCGCCGACTTCAGCAAGGCGATTGAATGTAACCCTGATTATGCAAAAGCCTATTATCAGAGAGGAATTGCAAAAAGCGAGCTTGGTGATGAACAAGGCTCCATTGAGGATATGAAGCAAGCGGCAAAATCAGGATTAAACCTCACTCCTAAATTTTGATATTGTTTTGATTCCAAAATAATGCTATTATAGAACCAAAACAGTAGCTAAACAGATTCAAAACATGATTATTCTTGTCGGTAGTCAAAAAGGTGGTTGTGGTAAGTCGACGATAGCGGTTAATGTTGCTTGTGCGTTGGCGCTTGATGGAAAAGCGGATGTTTTGTTGGTGGATTCTGATCCACAGGCTTCTGTTGCCCGCTGGGTTCAGGATAGGCAAGGTCATCCGGAACTGAAGAATATTCCTTGTGTCCAGGTTTCTGGAGATGTTCGAGTAACGCTCAGGGATTTGGCGGAAAGGTATCAATATCTTGTTGTTGATGTCGCAGGCAGAGACTCTGTCGAATTGCGGTCAGGATTATCTGCAGCCGATATTCTGCTCAGCCCTATCCGGCCGTCGCAGTATGATCTTGATACCGTACCGCATCTGGCTGAGGTGTATTCCAAGGCCAAGGATTTTAACCAGAAACTTAAGGCGTATCTGGTGCTGAATTTGTGTCCAACAAATCCTGTCGTCAGGGAGGCGGAGGAAGCACAAGCCTATCTTAAAGATTTTTCTGAATTCGATGTCGCTCAAACAAGGATTTATGATCGGAAAGCTTATCGCGATTCAGTTGCAGAAGGACAATCCGCGATAGAATGGAAAGATAAAAAAGCTGCTGATTCAATTCGTTTATTGGTTAAGGAGGTCGTGAAAAATGATTAAACCACGGTCACGAAATCAGGCACCTGCACTCCCTTCTCTTGATGATTTTATCAGGCAGCCTGAGCAAGCAGTTACCAGGGAATTAAACCCTAATGCGTCCCGGAAGTTTAAAACTATCACGTTGCCTTTGAATGAGCATGAGTATTCTTGCTTGACAGAAGCTTGTAAAACAACGGGGAGAAGTGAAAAAAATTTTCTTCGATTTGCCATGATGCATTATGCCAAAGAACTGCTCAAGTGATACTCTTTTGATGACAAAACAGTATTGTTCTGAATTCAAAACAGAATCATATATAGCGCTATTCATGGCTTAC
>Ga0114951_10006379_pt1 | contig 10444 bp, 9 predicted proteins | sample AM7aDNAmetaG_FD_88677 | JGI IMG/M metagenome (GOLD analysis project Ga0114951, IMG submission 88677) | Freshwater microbial communities from Finland to study Microbial Dark Matter (Phase II) - AM7a DNA metaG | ecosystem: Environmental > Aquatic > Freshwater > Lake | place: Finland: Lake Alinen...
ATCGCACTGTCGCTTCTGGCGGGGCTGGTGGTGCGGCTGATCTGGCGTTTCATCTTCCTCCCCATCGCGCGCCGGACGCCGACGGCCCTCGACGTGCTGATCCTCGAACGCACGGAAAAGGTCGTTTCCAAGTGCGTCGTGGTCTGCGCCCTGTATCTCACCTACGTCGGCAGCCTGGAACTGCTTGAGATACTCCCCGGCAAGTACGACCGATGGACCGACGGCGTCTTCTTCGTGATCGCCGTCCTGCTGGGATGCTCGGTCGCTTACGAGGTGGCGCGCGCGGGCGTCGAATGGTACATGCGCGATTTCTCCCGCAAAGGGGGGAACCACCAGATGCCGGCGCAGTTCACGCCGATCATCGAGCGCGTGATGAAAGCCGTCATTCTGGGCATCGGCCTGATCATGCTGCTGGGCTATTTCAACGTGAATGTCAGCGGCTTGCTGGCCACGGCGGGCATCGCCTCGTTGGCCGTCGCCCTGGCCGCGCAGGAGACCGTCGCCAACGTCATCGCGGGCTTTGCGCTCATGGCGGACCGCACTTTCCGGCCGGGCGACCGCCTCGAATTGTCCACCGGCGAGGTGGGGGACGTGGTGGATATCAGCCTGCGCACGACACGCATTCTCACGGGAGACGAAACGTTGCTCATTGTGCCCAATTCGGAGCTGGCCAAGGCCAGGGTGGTGAACCAGTCCTACCCGACCGCCCGGATGAAAGTGACGCACAAGCTGGGCGTCGCCTACGGCTCGGATATGGTCCGGGTCAAGAAGGTGCTGATGGAGATTGCGGCAGCGGAACCGACGGTCTGCCGCGAGCCGGAGCCGGTCATCTACTTTACGGGCTTCGGCGATTCCGCGCTTGAGATTCAGTTCGTCTTCTGGATCGGCGATTTTCGCCAGAAGTTGGCGATTCTGGACCGGGTCAACATGGAGATTGACCGCCGCTTCAGGGAGGAGAAGATCGAGATCCCGTTTCCACAGCGCGACGTTCACGTCCGCACTATGGCAGAAAGAACCAATGCCCAAACGAAAAGTTAACTCGGAAGCACCCGTTCTGTTCGACGCGTTCCCCGTCGCCTGGGGCTGGTGCGCGGCGGCAAAGAGTTCGGCGGGGCTCTGCCAGTTCGTGCTCCCCGTTGGCGACGAGGCGTCCGCGCTGAGGGAGATCACGCGGGCTCAGCCAAAAGCGCAGCGCGAGCGCGCCCCGTTCAAGTCGCTGATCGCCGCCGTCGAGCGCTATTTCGAGGGTTGGACGACGCGCTTCGACGATTTCGAGTTGGACCTGTCGCGCGGTAGCGAGTTTCAGCAGCGCGTCTGGGGGATTATCGGCCGCATTCCGTACGGCCATGTGCGCAGCTACCGCTGGATCGGGCTGGAGATGGGCCGCCCGGACGCCGCGCGGGCCATCGGCGGCGCGGCGGGCGCAAACCCGCTCCCCCTGATTATCCCGTGCCACCGCGTGGTCAGCGAAAGGGGTGAGATGACGGGGTTCTCCGCCGAAGAGGGGATCGCTCTGAAGGCGAGGATGCTGGAGCGCGAGGGGATTCCGCTCTTCCGCGCGGGTGCAACGGTCCGCGTTATGGCGCAGACGACCTGCAAGTGAGGGGGCGCGACGCGGGGAATGAAGTCCGCGGTGGCGGGCGGATGCGTGTTACGGCTGCGCGGGTTTGATAACCCGCGCTACACGGGGTGGGTATTCCGGCGACGCCCGATTACTCAAATTTGCGAGTGCGGATAGGTGGATGTGACGGCTACGCGGGTTTGATAACCCGCGCTACACGGGGCGGGTTATCCCGGCGACGCCCGAGAACTGAAGTATGCGAGAGCGGTTAGTTGGCTGTAATGGCTACGCGGGTTTGATAACCCGCGCTACATGGGGCGGGTTATTCCAGGGACTCACGGTCGAGCGTTTCCGCCACGAGCCGCATGAGGCGTGCCGTTACGGGCCCGGCCTTGCCGGAGCCGACGATTCGCCCGTCCAACGTTCCGATGGGGCAGACGTCGTTCGTCGTGCTGGCGAGGAACATCTCCTGCGCGCGCCGCAACTCGGTGAGGGTCACGGCGGTCTCGGAAAGCGGGATGCCGTCGGCGCGCGCCAGTTCCAGGACGAGCTTGCGCGTTACGCTGGGGAGAATGCGGCAATCCGCGGGATGCGTTCTCAGCGTCCCATCCAGAACGACGAACAGCCCCGTGCTGCTTCCCTCGCGCACGACGCCATCCTCGGCGACGAAGATCGCCTCGAACGCGTGCGCCGCCTCGGCCTCCGTCTTCGCGAGCGTGTTGGCCAGGAGCATCGTGGTCTTGAGGTTGCAGCGGCCCCAGCGCGTGTCGGCGAGGGTGATGACGCTGACGGCCTCGCCGTACTTCTTCCAGCCGGGGAAATCGGCGGGGGTTGCGACCCCCATCACGGTCGGCTTCAGCCCCGGCGTCGGGGCGTGGCGGCGCGTGGCGTCGGCGCCGCGGCTGACTTGAAGGTAGATCGAGCCCGTCGTCACGCGGTTTCGGAGGATCAACTCCGCGCAGAGGGCGTCGAACTCCGCGCGCGAGAAGGGGGGGGATATTCGCAAGGAGGTGAGGCCGTTGAGCATCCGTTCGTAATGGTCCTTGAGCCGGAAGGCGCGTCCGCGGTGGACGCGCAGCACCTCGTAAATCGCGTCTCCGAAGAGGAAGCCGCGGTCGAGAACCGAAATCTTCGCTTCGGATGATTTGCAGTAGGAGCCGTTAACATAATATAAAGTCTGCTCTTCATGTCGAGCCATGACAGGTCGCTTTCATAAGAAGGTCGTGAACGCACAGACTCTACGCCATCCCGGCGGACTATTCAACTGTGGTTGAAGGAACGGAACGCAAATCGGCATGGATCAGACGACGCGGGTGATAATTTCGATGGCCATCCTCTACGGCGCGCTTGCCGCAGGGTATGTGGCGCGCCGGCAGAGGCCGGGGCTGACCGCCGTCACACCGAAGATTCTGCGCTTCGCGCTGCTCTTTCTGGATACTCCGCTGATGGCCCTCATCTTCTGGCTGATGAAGCGGGAGCAGTGGACGGGGGCCTGGAAGCTGCCGTTGATCGGCTTCACGCTGTCGACGGCGCTGCTTCTCATCGGGATTGCCGTCGCGCGAATGATGCGGCTCAAGCGCGCCGAGGAGGGGGCGTTCGCCTGCGGCGCCTCCATCAGCAACATCGGCTTCAGCTTTGGCGGTCTGCTCTGCCTGATGATCCTGGGGGTGAATGGGGCCACGTTGAGCCAGGTCTACACGCTCTACTTGAACCCGTTCGCGTTCATGATCCTGTTCCAGGTGGCGGCGTGGTACTCCGGGCAGGTACGGCCTTCCGGGCTGGTACTCGGCTTCTTCAAAGACCCCGTGCGCTCCGCGCCGGTGGCGGGGATGGCTGCGGGAGTGCTGATGAACCTGTACGGCCCGCCGCCCCCGGCGTGCCTGGAAGCCATCGTGACGGTGTGGGTGCTCGTGGCGACCGCCGCCTACTCCTTCGGCATCGGCGGCTCCGTCTTCGTCCGAAAGATGCGCGAGCAGGTGCGCCCCTGCCTGGCCCTCGGCGCGCTGAAATTCATTGTGACGCCGCTGCTGGCGATGGCGCTGGCAAGCCTCTTCGAGCTGACGCCGCTTCAGCGGCAGGTGGTGTTCATCGTGTCGATGATGCCGATGGCGATCTTCGCCGTGGTGATCGCCGGGCTGACCAACCTCGCGCGCGATCTGGCCAATTCCTGCTGGCTATTTACGACCCTTGCCACGCTTCCCCTGGTCATCCCCATCTACCTGGTCGTCACGCGCTTCATCCACTGAGGCTTCGGGCCGGCGCAGCGCCGCCGCGAAGAGCAGCAGTCCGGACGCGGCCAGGACCGCGAGGCCGAAGAGATCCCCTCGCGCGGTGTAGAAGCTGCGCATGTTGCTCAATGCCACCTGCCCGAGCAGCGTTCCCTTGACCTCGCGACGCCGGCCATCGGGAAGGGTCAGCGTCTTCATCCGGCCCAGCGGGTCGATGATTGCGGAGATGCCGGTGTTGGCGTCGCGCGCCAGGCCGACGCGGTTCTCGACCGCTCGGAAGACGCTCACCGCGAGGTGCTGGTCCAGTTCCGAGCTGTCCTTGAACCAGCCGTCGTTGGTCAGGGTCACCATGAATTCCGCCCCATCCCGCACGAACCGCCGGAAGAGATCGGCGTCGGCATCCTCGTAACAGATCGTCACGCCGAACCGCGCCGTGCCGCCCGATTTCAGCGGCAGGTCCAGGAGGGTGCGCTGGATTCCCGGACTCAGGTCCTCTCCCATTTCCGGCGGCCGGAATGTTTTTAGGAATGGGAGCGCGTCGAGCAGGGGGGTGTACTCGCCGAAGATGACGAGGTGAATTTTGTCATATCGCCCCAGGACGTTCCCCTGCGGGGTTAGCAAGTATGCGCTGTTGTAGCGCCGCTCCGTCTCCCGGTCATTCGTCTCGGAGCCGATGAGCAGGGTCGTCCCGCCGCGCTGCGCGACCTCCAGAAGCGCCTCGCGGCAGCGCTGCAGGAAAGCCCCGTATTCGTGGATATCCTTTTCGCGCTTCGCCCGCTCCTTCGGGGAAAGGTCGGGATTGCTGTACGTCAGCAGGCGCGAGATGAAATCCGTGTCCTGAACGAGGTTGATCGGCGCGGGGAACATGGTCTCCGGCCAGAGGATGATCTCCGGGCGCTCCCTGGACTGGAGCGTCAAGTCGATGTGCGTCCGAAGCAGGGCGTCCGAGTCTTCGTAGGAATTGGAATGCTTGATGTCCTGCGGGATATTGGCCTGCACCAGCAGGGCGGTGACCTCCCCGCGCGGCTGATATGCGTTGAGGCGCATCATTCCATACGTCAGAGCGCCGACGACCAGAAGCAGCGCCGCGGCCGCGCCGCCCAGCACGAGGGCGCGTCGCCGTCGCCAGGAGAGGACTCCCTCGGCGATGGCGGCGTTGACCAGGATGACCAGGAAGCTGACGCCGTAAACCCCCGCGAGGTCCGCCACCTGGATGATCGGCAGGAAGCGGTATTGCGTGTGCCCCATGAAGATGAAGGGGAAGCCGGTCAGCAGCCGCGAGCGGAGCAGTTCGAGCGCCGTGATGAGGAGAGGGGCGGAGAGCAGAACCGGCACGCGGCGCGTGCGCAGCCAGGCGATCCCCACGCCCGCCACCGCCCAATACAGGCCGCAGTAGAATGCCAGCGCGATCCAGCCCGGCGGGGTGACGAATCGAATCCAGTGTATGGAAAGGAGGAAGAACGCCCAGCCCAGCGCGAGGGACCAGGCCCCGGCTCGCAGGGGGCGCTGCCGCCCTATGAGAATGAGCCATGGAACCAGCGCCACCCATGCCAGGGGGGCGAGGTCGGCGGGGGGAAACGCGGCCCAGGCCAGAAGCAGCGTGACGCCCGACATTGCCGCGCCCGGCAGCAGGCGGCGCAGCCTGCTCTCATTGCGCGGCGCCGATCCGATCTCTGCCGCGGGGGTCACGCCTTCTCCATCTCCTCGACGAGGGCGGCGTATTTTTCCTGGAACAGCTTCCGGTCAAATTCCGCGAACTGGCGGATGATCCCGTCCTGCTCCGCGGCGGAGAGATAGTCCATCGCCGGAGTGAAGAAGTGATTGTCCTCTTTGTCAATGTGCTTGGGGTAGAAGGCCGCCAGGCTGTTCAGCACGCCGACGGCCCCCGTCACCCCCGTCTTGTTGCCGTGCAGGAACGCTTCCTTCTGCAGCGCCAACTGCGCAATCTGCTTGCGAATGTAGACGTGCTCCTCCGCGAGATCGTTCATGCTCTTCCGGTGCCGGGGGGAAAGCTGCTTCTCCGCCAGCGCGCGGAAGAGGATATCCTCCTCCTTGCCGTGGTGGCAGCGGTCGGAGTAGCTGCGGAAGAAGTCGGTGATGCGGTCAATGAACACCACGTCCACCTTCTCGGATGAGGCCATTGTGGCGGCCCCCTTGATGAGGACGGGGATGATCCGCTCAATGACGCGGTGCTCGTTCGTCAGAAGGACGGTTGCGCTCATTGGAAGCCCTCCGTTGAAATGGCCTTTTCAGAGCCGGTGTCTTCCGCATTCCTTCGTCATTTCGGCCCTCGACCGGCCGCCGCAGTCCAGACTAACATGAGAAGCTCAGGGAAGACACAGATTTGCCTGCCGCACAGTAAAGCATTTCTTGACACCTTCTTGCAAGCGCTGCTAGAATCCAAAACAGTCCGGATGCAATGCGCCAGGTCTCTCAGGATTCCATGCCATGTCCGCGCCGCGATTCGAGCCGTCGATCGAGCAATTTACGCAACTGGCCGCGCAGGGGAACATTGTCCCCGTTTACCGCACGTTGCTGGGCGACACTCTGACGCCGGTGAGCGCGTATGAGAAGCTCGCGCGCGGCAAGCATTCCTTCCTTCTGGAAAGCGCCGCCGGGGGCGAGAAGCTGGCCCGCTACAGCTTCCTGGGAACCGACCCGTTCATGACCTTCGAGGCCTGCGGCCCGCGCGTGCGAATCACCGCCGAGCAGAGAGAGGGGGGGGCTGCTGCGCGCCGGGAATTCGAGAGCCGCGACCCGATCTCGGAATTGCGCTCGCTGGTGGGCCAATTCCGCGCCGTGCAGCTTCCGCGGCTCCCGCGCTTCTGCGGCGGGGCGGTCGGCTATGCCGCCTATGACGCGATCCGCTATATCGAGCATCTCCCCAACACCCCGCCGGACGCGCTGGGCGCGCCCGACATGTTCTTCGCCTTCTTCGACCTCATGGTCGTTTTCGACCACCTCAACAAGACCATTCTGGTGGTCAACTCCGTCCGTCTGGAGGGGCGCGACCCGCGCGCCGCGTACGCGCAGGCGATGCAGCGCATCAACGAGGCCGTCGAGCGCCTGCGCACTCCCGTGACGGAACTCACCGACGATATCGCCCCGCGCGGAGAGATCACCCTGCCGTTCAAGAGCAACTTCAAGAAGGAGGAGTTCTGCGCGGCCGTCGAGAAGTGCAAGGAATACATCCTCGCGGGGGACATTTTCCAGGTGGTCCTGAGCCAGCGCCTCACTGCGCGCACCAGCGCCGCCCCGTTCGACGTCTACCGCACGCTGCGCGTGATCAATCCCTCCCCGTACATGTTCTATCTCCACCTGGATGAACTGCGGCTGATCGGCTCCTCCCCGGAGGTGATGGTGAAAGTCGAGTCGGGCAAGGTGACCGTCCGCCCGATCGCCGGTACGCGCAAGCGGGGCGCGAGCGACGAGGAGGATGCCGCGCTGGCCGCCGAGATGCTGGCCGATCCGAAGGAACGCGCCGAGCACATCATGCTGCTGGACCTCGGGCGCAACGACGTCGGGCGCGTGGCGCGCTACGGGACGGTGCGGATCGAGGAGGAGATGATCGTCGAGCGCTTCTCGCACGTCATGCACATGACCAGCACGGTCAGCGGGATGCTGGAGGAGGGGAAGGACTGCTTCGACGCTTTCCGCTCCTGCTTCCCGGCGGGGACGGTCTCCGGCGCGCCGAAGATCCGCGCCATGCAGATACTCGACGAGGTGGAGCCGGTCAAACGCGGCGCCTATGCCGGCGCGGTGGGCTATATCGATTTCCGGGGCAACCTGGACACGTGCATCGCCATCCGCACCATCGTGATGAAGGGGCAGGAGGTGATCGTTCAGGCCGGGGCGGGCCTCGTGGCCGACTCCGTCCCGGAGCGCGAGTACGAGGAAACCCTCAACAAGGCGCGCGCGCTGCTGCGCGCCATCCAGGTGGCCGAGGAGGGATTCCGTTGAACGTGCTGGCAATCGAAAGCAGCGGCCCGATCGGCTCGGTGGCCGCCTGCCGGGACGATGAATTGCTCGTCGAGCACGCCCTTCAGGTCGGCATGGAACATGGCCGGATGCTTCTGCCGCTCGTGGATCAGGTGATTCGCGAGGCGGCGTGGGACAAGCGGCGGGAGATCGACCTCATCTGCGTCAGTCAGGGCCCGGGCTCCTTTACCGGCCTGCGCGTCGGCGTGGGCTGCGCCAAGACACTGGCGACCCTCCTGAACAAGCCGCTGGTGGGCATCTGCAGTCTCGACGCGATGGCCGAGAATGCGCCCGCGGAGTATGTTTCCATCCTCACCGCGCTGGACGCCAAGCGCGATCAACTCTATGCGGCGGCGTATGAGCGCCACGGCGAGGCGTTGGAGCGCAAGGCGGGGCCGGTCATTATGTGCGCGCGCGAGGCGCGCGACGCGCTGGCCTGGCCGGTGTACGTCCTGGGGGATGCGCTGAGGCAATACCCCGGGGAGTTCCAGCCGCCGGGGTTCGTCGCGGCTCCGGAAGAGCAGTGGCGCATTCGCGCCTCCGTGATCGCGCGGCTAGGACTCGAAGCCTTCCGTGCGGGTCGCACAGATGAGCCGGTGAGTTTTCAGCCCGTCTACCTCCGGCTGGCCGAGGCCGAGGAAAAACGCCTTGCGCGGGAGCGAAAGCAACCGTGAACAACATGGATCTGCGCCGTTTCGCCTCCCTCTTCAAGCCCCGCTGGTGGCCCGTCCTGTTCGTCCACTGCCTCGCCGGGTTCGCCGTGATGGAGCGGGCGGAGCTGCTCGATATGGGCTGGGGCGCGTGGCTGCGGGCCGGTATGGCGGGGCTGATCTGGACGGTTCTCCTGGCCGGGCCCGCCTCCGCTCTGGCGCTGGTCTTCTGCGACGGCGCGGAAGGGGAGAGCTCCGGGAAGGAACGAGTCGGCTGGGTGGCGATAGTGATGGTCCTTGCCGGACTGCCGCTGGGGCTGCTCGTTTCGTGGGACTACTGGGACGCTTACCGCGTGGGGATCATTCTGCTGGCCCTCTATGCGGCTCCGCCGATCCGCCTGAGAATCCGGCCCGTCGCCGCTGCGCTCGTGGAGGCGGCGGGGCTGGGCGCGCTCACGTTCTTTGCCGGTCTGGCCACTCTCGGGCGCATCTCGCCGGCGGCCGATCCCGCCATCCCCACCTACCTTTTCGCTTTCATATTCCTCTACCTCGCCGGGCGCATCGCTTCGTCGGACGAACAGGCGCGCTCGACCCCCTGGATATACTGGTCCGCGGTGGGTCTCGGTTTTGCCGCGCTGGCCGTTGCGGGGGTGATGATGGGGAACCGGTGGGGCGCGGCGCTGCTGCTCATTCCGCTTTGCGTCTGGTGCGTGGCGGGGCTGGATCGGTTCGACCGGGAGTACCGCGAGCGCGGCGGACGCTGGATGACGCTGACAGGCGCCTGGCTCCTCACGGACGTCGCCGTGGCGTTTGCGGCGATCCTCCGCTAGGCTGAAGGGGGCAAGTCGTACCCAAGCCCCTGCCTCCGGCCAAGATTCCGTCGCCCCCCTCGGGGGCTCTTAACACCCGAAAAGCAGCTTGCCCCCCACGACTCGCTTCGCTCGCCGTGGGCTACTATCCATCACCCCCTGCGGGGGTTCGCAGAATGGTTTCAACAGAGAAAAACAGCGTCTAATCGCAAATCGGTCGTTCGTTACCCCGCCACGACGAGTCCGGTCAGCCACACCAGTATCCTCAGTCCCACACCGGCGAAGATTGCCGCCGCCACGTCGTCGAACAGCACTCCGGCCCATCCTCGGATACGCTCGATGCGGTCGATGGGGAACGGCTTGGCTACGTCGAAGGCCCGGAAGAGGAAGAACCCCACGGCCATGTATGCCACGGTATGGGGCGAGGCCGGAATGAACAGCAGGGTGAGCCACTGCCCGACGACTTCGTCCAGCACAAACTGCCGGGGGTCATCTGTGGCGAAAATCTGGCGCGCCCATGGATAGGTCTTCGCCACGAGGACGGCGCAGAGGAACGTCGCCGCCGCCATGATGGGCAACGTGTGCTCGCCGGCTGCGCACCACACGGCGTAGTAGATCAGCGCGGCGCCCAACGAGGCGTACGTCCCCGGCAGCGCCGGGATCAGGCCCAGCCCGCCGAACGTCACTGTCAGTTTCTTGAACATATTCCTCCGCCATGGAAAAGTTGGGACACAATACTATCTTCAGGGGGAATACTCAAGCGCTGCGGGAGTTTCCCGGCGACATAAAGTATTGTGTCCCGACTTTTCACTCCGAATCAGAGCCGGCCGCTGCGCCAGATGGCGATGGCCAGCAGGAGACCGAAAATGCCCGCTACGAGGAAGCCGGCCAGCCCAAGCACGGAGATATCCGGCATGGTCTCGGCGAACAGGCGGCCCAGCCGTCCCGGAAGCACCGACTCCATGTGCGGCGGAATCTTGGCGTGCAGCAGGATGCTCGATGCCAGGACGATGGCGCTGACGATGATGCTGAAGGCCAGCCGGTTCGTCGCTTTGTCCAATTCCTGCACGAAGCGGTCGAACTGGTTCCAGCGCAACGAGAATTGCAGCGAGCCCACGAGCAGCCGGCGCATCACCGAGCGCAGGTCGCGCGGCAGTTTGCGCAGGGAGTGGCCGACGTTCCAGAGTTGCGAGAGGGCGTCGTGGCCAATGGCCGCTG
>Ga0114951_10006380_pt1 | contig 10444 bp, 13 predicted proteins | sample AM7aDNAmetaG_FD_88677 | JGI IMG/M metagenome (GOLD analysis project Ga0114951, IMG submission 88677) | Freshwater microbial communities from Finland to study Microbial Dark Matter (Phase II) - AM7a DNA metaG | ecosystem: Environmental > Aquatic > Freshwater > Lake | place: Finland: Lake Alinen...
AAATAGCTCCAGAAGCTATAAGGTTTAAATGAAGGAAAACAGACTAAAAAGACACGGCTAGAAAAACAGTGGTTAATTGCCGGGGTAGCCTAGCCTGGCTAGGGCGCCAGACTCATAATCTGGTAGGACAAACCCAGATGAGAAATCTGGAGACAATAAATGGGGCTAAACGCCTGTTGCCAGAAGTCGCGGGCTCGAATCCCGTCCCAGAAGCAGAATTAGCGTCTGTTTCGACGAACGGCACCAATTCGACCCTGCTACCCCAACACAATCCCCAAAAGCCCCAAAATAGGGGTATTGATAACACCATTGATAACAAAACTGCTAAGAATCGCCCACCGCAATTAAACATAGAGGACAGAAAGCGTTTATTCTACTCAATCCTATCTGAAGGGGTTCACCAATGACACAAAATGAAGACGCATTCACTAAATTATTTACTGATTGGCTACTAAACGAAAAAAAACTCAATGCTAAAGTTGTATACGAATATGCTAGAATATCCTTCAATTTTACGCAAAAAGCAAAGATAAGCGAATTTAACCCAAATGAAGACCCACAACAAAGAAAGCAAGAAATTCAAGAGAAAGTAAAAACTTTCCTAGACTTAGAGAACCCTCATAGCTACAGAAATAATTTAGCATCTTTAAAGAAATTATTTGAATTCATTGGCGAACCTGAAGTTATGGAAGGTTTCAAATATAAAGCGATAATGCCGACTTTTAGCATACAAACACCTAGCATAGATGATATGGTTAAATTTGGTAAGGCAATAGAGAACCAAAAAATTCAAGTCTATTATTATTTAGGGGTAGTTTCGGCAATTAGACCTGAACACCTTCTAAGACTTAGAAAAAAGCTATTTGACAAAAACAATAATATGATTAATACATGGATGAAAGTTTTCGGCAAAAAGAACTTTTTCTTCAGTTTCTACACTAACGAAACTAAGCCACTGATTGAAGAATATCTTAAGCAGATTCCAGATAATGAAGTGCTATTTGATTTCGGCAAAAGATACATATGCAAAGAATTCTGTAAAGCGTCTGAAATTAGCGGTGTCAAAATCGTGCCTAAAATGATGCGAAAGTTTTCTACCAATTGGTTAAGACGGCATGGCATGATTAGCGAAGACGTAGACGTTATAACTTCTCATGTGCCTCAAAGCGTAGTAGCAAAGAACTATCTAGACGTTAGCCGAATTCACGAATCATATAATGAAGCCACTGAAAAGCTAAAGATTCTCTAAGGTTCCATATCTCTTTTTAATCTCTTTTTATCGCCAAGTTTCTAAGTTCTAAAATACATCAAATAAGTGGACTCTTTGCTTCTTAACAAATTAAAAACCGTTATGGATGTTATGCATCGCGGAAATATACATTAATAGTTAACGTGGGTTTGCATGGTTTAGGTTGGCTAAGGATGGTGTTATCAATCACCAGATGTTAAGTCTGAAGATTGTTAACAACATAGGTCAGTTTTTGCCCGCCGCAAAAAACCCAAAGTTAATGCGTCATAAGGCATGGATAAATTGAATGAAGCATGTTCGATTTTTTTCGGCTTGTAAATGGATTAATAAAGTTAAATAGGATAAAATATCCCCGTACCAGCCTAAATAAGCCCAAAACGTGACCGAATAGACTCCACTCTAAACTTATCGCTGAATAAAAATAAACTTTGGCATACGTAAAAAAAGAAATGGGTTTAGAGGTTTTCTAATTCTTTAGGATACTTATTGAGAAATCTAAAGCGAAGGCACAAGTTAATTTCAGGTTTTCTATATAATTCGTAAACTGCTAAAGTTCTGTAGCTATTGCTTAAAACAGCATAATCTTTTTTGTTAATTGTTCGACACTCTACTGTTTGACTAGGGCAATCAGCTTCTTTACCGAACCTTTGAACATACGCTTTGAATAATCTTGTTTCTAAGTAGTCCATGTTCAATCACTTTTTTGTGGTATTCCCCATGCCTTGTTTAGAATATCGGTGTCTTCTTTTGTTAGCCCTTCTATAACAAAAACAGGGTACAATCCGTTATCATTTGCGTTTGTTGAACCTAGTATAATATCGTCTTTATCACTAGACCATATCTTAGCGAAAGTTTTTGCTTCTTCCACTGTTTTGCATTCTTTGATTAATCTATGTTCAAAGCTGTGTAACTTTCCGTTTTCAATGTAGCCGTCTGGAATTATTCCCTTTTCTCTAGGGTCATAAATCATTTTTCCTTGTTTGCTTTTCTCAAGCATTGGTGTATAGCCCAAAATGATGTTATGCGATGATAAACACATGAAACCCCAAAACGCTAATTGTCTAGCATTGGGATTCCCTATTTGGCAGAAATGATTTTCGCAAATTCCACAGCCCACTATTTTACAACATTTATCGCCGTGTCCATGTGTCGTATGTTCTTGATTTGTTAAAGGACATTTAATAGTTAGTTCTTGCATGGTCAATCACTTTCTTGGTTTTCTGCGTTTTCGACAATATCGATAAAATCGTAAGTGATTGCCATAAGTTCTAGGAAATCAGTTTTGTTTTTTAGCTTTAGCTTTGAAATGTTGTGTTCACTTAGAATCTTCCTCATTATCTTGCTACTGCAATCTTCGCAAATATTTGCATAGCCATCTTTGTCGTAAAATGCATTATATTTTGTTTCAGTTTCTTTTTTGCTACGGGACTTTGGGTTCGTAGCCTGACCCTTTAAAGGTTCTTTAATTTGTGTCATAATCGCAAGAGTATACAAAATCACTATTTATACGTTGTTTATCTGAAACAATGTACCTGCAAATTGATTAATTGATTCATTTTTAGTTTATTTTTGAATTTAAGATACAGTTATATAAAAAGCTAGCGGATAGAGAAAAAGCAACATATAATAGCATCTAGGTCTTAATTCAGAAAAAACAATAAAATCAAGCTTAAGGAATACTTCTTCAGAGAAGCAAAAAGAAGCTTGAAAAGAGAAGGCAATTTAGAGTAAAAAACTTAACTGAGCAGTATTCCCTTTCCACAGTTCTTCATGACACAATTTGAAATTGTTATCCCGTTACCTATTATGAGACCGTTTTTTGTTGCTACAATCGGTAATTTGCCTATATGAAAGAAACCGTTAATTTCAATGTTGTCTGGTGTGTGTACTATCAATTCAAAGAAGAGTTTCTTGTCTGATTTCCGAATCAAAGAAAGGTTCTTCACTTCGCTTCCATCGTGTTTCTCAATTGTCTCATAATCAGAATGAACAAAAACGAAAGATGTGGATTTATGAATCTTACCCAAGAGTTTTCCAAATTCATCTCTTACTTCTACATCTATAAGTGGCTTCGAATCCGAACTTCTTAGTTCATATTTGAAAAGTTCTTTTTCTCTTCCATTCTTAACGTAATTGATTATTCCATTAGTGTCTATGTATTGATTGCTTCCAAGAGTAATATTGACCAATTCAATCAACTTACTCTTCTTGTAAAACTGCCTGAGGTTTTAAGGTTTTGCATCGCTTGCTTTTGTAGATTAAAAAAATTCTTAAAGAAAAGAATTATGCTGTTTAGCTTTTCTTATATTGTTCTTTCTTATAGTGATGGTTACAGCGAAAAGCGACAGAATCACGAATATGCCTAAGACGGCTATGGCTGGAAACTCTGGAACAGTAGGAGTTGGTGAAGGTAAAGTGGATGAAGTAACAGTTGGGATTGCTGTTGGGTTTGATGAGGTTGGCGAAGTTGTAGGTGATGATTTTGGACTTGCTGTTTGGGTTGGATTCGCAGTTGGTGAAACAGTTGGTGAAGGAGTAGGTGTTGGTGAAGGAGTAGGTGTTGGTGAAGGAGTAGGTGTTGGTGAAGGAGTAGGTGTTGGACTTGGAGACGGGGTTGGAGTTGGGTTAGGGGCAAAAGTTGCTGAGATGGTAGTTGCACCATTAACGTTTTGAACAGTATAAGAATTAACTGTACCCACTGAAGTTCCATTAACCAAAACATTAACTATGTAATAACCAGTATTTGGCGTTATATTGAAAGTTTGACTGCCGCCATAGTTAATGCTCATAGTTCCACTTGGGCTGATAGAACCACCCGTACTATTAGAAGCAGTAATGTAGGTTGGTGCTTGAGAATTTGGTGCATTCAAAAATGGGCTGTATGTAACTGTACCTAAGTTGAAATCATTTTTAAAATCATAAATAGACTGGCTGATGGCTGTTGAATTAGTTGTTCCCCACCAATTATAAGTAGCATTTACGCTGATTGGAATATTTGATTTGAAATTATAGTTGCTGTTATTGTAGATATTATTATTCAGAATTGCTGGTTGAGGTGCAGTAATTCCAATCCAATCAATATAAACGCCAATTGTGTTGTTTGTGATTGTGTTATTTCTAACTAATGGGGAACCAAGATTGGAACCTTGCCATTCACTAATTCCTATGCCTGCTGTATTGTTGATTATTACGTTATTTTCTATGACGTAAGTAGGATTATCTGAAAAAGATGTAAAGGAATGGATTCCGTCTCCGCAACCTGATATGATATTACTAGAAATTGTTGTATTGCCAGTAGCAACGGGGTTTTGCCAGAGAGAAATTCCCTGATTAAGGATAGTGTTATTAGAAATCGTGGCTATTCCACCCCATTGAACACTGATTCCATTTGTTATAATATTGTTTGAAATTACAGATGTTCCATTTGCCCTTTGCAATATGCTTATGGCGTTATTGATAGTATCATTATATATTTTGGCTGAATTACTTAATGCTAAATCAGAATTCAAAACCGCATTCTCTATTATTGAACCTGTGCCAGTAGATTGGTTCCAACCAGCACCGAACTGGGTGAAAGTTATTTGTCCTCCGTTGAAAGTGATGGAGTTGATACTGTTCCCCAATGCTTGCATTGTGCCATTAACCATTATGTAATTACTATTGAGGTTTACAGTTACACCTGACTGAATTGTCAAATTAACGCCATTGTTTACAAGAAGGTTTCCAGTTAAAATGTATGGGCTATCTGCTTGTGTCCATGTAGTGTCTGAAGTAATTACTCCACTTACGTTTGTAGAAGCTTGCACTAAATCAAAATGTATAGTGCCAAATAAAACAACTGAACTAACAATTAATGTTATTAAGAATATGCTTAACCGTGTTTTATTCATCTTCAATCTTCCACTAAATCGTATTACCGCTTATTCGCATGCCATCTTTTAAACTTATGTTAGTTTTTGCCTTTGCTTTTTACCTTATGTATACGGATGAATTTTTTTGGTTTTTATCTCTAAAGCATCAAACAAGTCTATGCGTCTTTTGCCGTCAACAAACCTATATGTGAATAATCTTTGTAAGGTGTCAAAGTCACTTACTTCCACATATTGGCATGAAACGTCTTTCTTGCTCCATGTTTTATCTAATAGCTTTTCAAATGGCTCTCTAAAAGTCAAATACTGAACATTACCGTACAGGGTATTCTTGTTGTATTGTATAATTTTGAAGCTGTTGTCAAAGTGTATGTATGTATATTCTCCAAGTTCTTTAGCCCATCTTGTTTTTCTGCCTTTTTTCGTGAATTCGGCTGACTCTACTATGTCGAATAGTTCCCATTTTAATGGGATTGTATGATGATAAAATCCATAGGGGTTAGTTATTCGCTTCTTTGTTTCATTGTCATATCCAACTATCTTGGAAGATGCGTGTTTATTCACTGGTAGACAACTTTCGAATATATTCCCGTTTTCAAAGGTAAGTGTTATGCTTACTAAGCCTTCAAAAAATGCTCTTACCCATTGAGCATGGCTACCCATTTCAAATTTATGGAATTCCACTTTAGCATTAACTATCTTTTCAATAGACTTAACAGCGTTCAATAACGGCAAATTGAGTAAATCGAAAAAGTCAATCTGTAGCCGTGCATATTCGCCAAGTAACAGATAAGTTTCGTCTAGGTCTCTGAGAGCTTCCAAGAATGGGTTAGCTCTGTAAGTTAATGCTCCACCTCTACCAAACGGAACTATCCATTTCAATTTAACTAATAATTGCATGTTCCGCTTTAGTTGTCTCTTGCTGACTCTATTTCTTAAATAATGTTCCAAGTCAGTAAAGCTTGCTATTCTAAAGTGACCTACATAAAACACAATCTCAGGTAATACTAAAAATCGTGTGGTCTTAGGGGCAGTATGTAAACGGTCTTCTCTCCCTTTTACTAGATAAATTTTTGAAAAAGTTAATAGGTCATTTAGGCTCATTATGAGCTTGTTTTTCTGTTCGGTTCTATTATCGTCTTGAGTTAGAGTAATAAATAATTGATTTAACTCTCCTATTTTGCTACTAAAAAAGCTGTTTTTTATGTCATTGGGCTTTAGGTTTTTTACCCTATTTTTATTTAAATTTTCTTTATTTGCCCTGTACTTCTTTCTTCTATTCTTATTGATTCGTTCTTTATTCTTGTTATAGTAACTTTGCTGTTTACTGATTTTCCTTATGTCAGTATTTACTTCTGAGAGTAAACTCATATAATCTGTTTCCCGTTCCTAATCAATCTAAAAATTAGCAGTTTTGGCTAACTAATTTATCACTTGATTAAAGTATGGTGTCGTAAGCTATAATATAAGCTTTATGCACTGTGCTTAACAGATTTAGTTACATGTCTTTAAAAGATATATTTGCTAAGAAACGCATCGAAGTGAAAGGAGAGTAAATAGGAAGGGAACCGTCATAGGAGACATTATTATGCTGACGGCAAGACATAATTAGGTATATATAATGCAATTTCAAGTAATTAAGTATTTTCTTTAATGTTACGTTTATACATATAAAGTTATATTTTATAGGAAGTTATAAATAGGTGAATAGCAAATTTTTGATTATAAAGTAGCAAATCGTAAGTGATAATATGAGAATAAAAACGTATCATACTGTTTCTTTGGAAACGGAAAATAAAAAATTGTTAGAAGAATTAACCGCAATTATGGAATGCTCTAATCAAAACGAATGTTTAAGTAAAATCTTGAAACCAATGTATGAAGCCTTCTCATTCTATAAGACAGGAAAATTAGAATCGTATCCGTTAGCTTCACGGGCACAGATAGTTTTTCAGCTTTACCCAAAACAAGCCTATGTAACTTTTGGTCAAAACCAACCCATGCCAAACGGAGACGATTAGATATGTCTAAAAAAATTATAAAAGATTTAGAAAACAAGCCTAGCGATTTTACGCATGGCATTGATGACAGAGATTTTTCTAAACATACAGAAACCGAACCCGAAATTTTTCCAGAGATGGAACCATTCTGTAAAAGTCGTCAACCTCAAGATAGACAGAAATTGATTAGAGAGTGATTGAGATGACAGAGCAACCAATTATACCAATTAAGAAAGAAAATAACATTCGTGTGATTCTGGATGCTAGTCCACAACTTAAGAACGCTAACGACCAAATTGAAAAGCTGAATCAAGAAATCGGAAAAAAAGACGAATTACTGAAGACATTCATGGCTCAAACTGCCGAATTCGAAAAACGAAAGATTGAAGAAAAAAGTACAGAATCAAAACATTATATTAAAAGAGAAAGTGAAGAGACCGCACGATTAGAGACCCCTGAACCCCAAAAGCAGACATATGAGCTAGACCCCGAATGCGATGTTCCAAGAACCCTTAAAGGTGAAAGCATTTCTGAGGTTATAAATTTCCTTAGTGTGAATGCTAAACGGGGAAATTTGGATTCAAAACGTATTCTGAATGATTTGACCAAAAAAATAATTCACAACACTAAACCGCTAGATTTTGAATTTCATGGAGATTCTAAGCTTCTATGGAAAACCCCACTTCCTATAAGCGAATTTGATTCAGATGAAAGAAAGAAAGCTGTAGCGAATTATAATGAAAAGTTACGTAAGAATCGCACTGAAAATTGGAGAGTGAATTAATGAGTTTGCCTAGAACACATCATAAGCCAATTTCGGGTCAATGGAAGCAACTTCCAAGTGGAAAGGTAATATGGCGTGAATTTCTTTCAACGTTCGGTGATAACTTTAAGGATTTTGACCCACTTGATTTAATCGGCATAAGCAGAGAAGCAGATTTTAAAATTGTGTTTGTAAAAACTGACCCTGACCCAACTAAATTTAATTCAAGAATATCTAGGTTTTTCTGTCAAGATGTACACATGGAATTAAGAGAGGATGTAAGCGAAAACATTGTATTGAAATTCGGTTCTGACAAGTGCTATTATATTTCAGATTTAACTCCACTAGGAAAAACGCTTAAAGCAGTTTTAGAGAGCAATCCCGAATTAATTGTTAACATTTCAGAGCCTTACTTAATTTCGCAAATTCAAGCAATCGCATTTCTAAATCAATGGAACTATGGCTATGGTCGTGTCGAAGTTTCTGCTAACGGGTCAATTGAATATTATAAGACGGTTTAGCTTGGATTTGATTAAATAATGAAAAATGATGATTTGTGTCATAGATGCAAAAAATGTAATGTGACCGTTCTTGAAATTCGTGAGGACACAGCATATTTTGTGTGCGATATATGTGGACTAATTAGGTCGAAAGACAAAAACCTCTGAAATAGCCCCTACCAGTACAGAAATATTGACTTTTGGAAAAGTAGTCTGAAAAATAGGGATTGCCAAAAGTAAATTGAAGTTATGTTTAACTTTCTGTTTATTTGAGATTTATATTTACTATTTTTAATGGTTCTTAATTTGTAGTTAAGATTCGTTTCTGCATTCCAATAACCTGATAATTCCAAGTTTGGCGTTAATAGAAAAGCAAAATTGCTAAACCTTTTAATGCTAATAGGTTCCTATGTACGATTTTATGGCTTTTTTGCTTCAAAAAAGTCGAAAAATGGCACAAAAAAAGCGAAATATTTCGAAGATTTGCTATATATTTGTCAATCTAGTTCATCATTCACCACATTTAGAAGGTGAAAGCACGGAAAACAACCAAAACCAAAACAATGAAGGGATTCATAGCGATTTAAGCAACATCTTAACCGACATAAAGCAACATTTAGGTTTAATTCTAGTCGCTGAATCGGGACACGGTAAAAGTTTTACAGCGTTTAGCATAGTTAAAGAAGCACTAAAAGACCAAAACATGACAGTGATAATACTTAGCCCTAGCTCTATTTGGAAAAGAAATTATGGCTTTATCAATTGTGTTCAGGTTGGAACCTCAGAGTTTAACCCCATTGTGGCAATAGATAAGACCGACATCGAAAACGTTCAATTTCTCAGAGACACGATTCATATAAACTTAGACAAAAAATACAGCTACATTAAATCTCAATGGCTAGAAGACCTTTTACGTTCTAAGGCATCTTTGCTTTTTGATATTCACTATTTGAACGGTAGACGCATAAAATATTTTGAATCGGTAGTTCTTGAATACATCTTTAAAATGCAAAAATCAGCAATTGATAAAGACCCAACATACAAACATCATTATTTGATAGTTCTAGAGGAAGCACAAACAAGTTTTGGAACTTATTCAATGAATTCAGATGATTCACTAGAGCTATTTTCACTTTTTACAATTTCCCGTTCGGATGCCTTCATTCACTACCTAGTTTTAGGTCAACGACTAAACGATATTAGCTGTAAAATTGTTGAACGCCTAAGAGTTTTTTGTGGTCTTACGCTAGGCGAAAATAGTTTAAGGAAATTAAAAGCCATGATGCCGAATGAAGAGACTAAGAAGAGAATTCAATGTTTGCCTAAACGACATTGGATTTATTTAAACGGGTCAACGAATCCCGAACTAGTAATTTCAGAGTATAAGAAAGAAGGAAGTGTAAAATATTTAAAACCTGAGCCGAACCCAAAAAGAACAGAGCCAAAACCAAAAGAGTCTTTGGTTTTAAGGTATATGAAATTCGTAAATAAATTCAATCCATTCGGAACCGAACCAATGACCGAAAGCATAAACCTAGACCCGAATACTTACGACACTGAGAACAAACAAGAAAGTGAAGAGGACGCTTTAGAGGAAGATAACGCACTTCTAGAAGAGGAAGACGATTTATGGTAAATTCTCAAGTTTGTTTGAATGTTAGAAATTATGAAAAACAAAAAATTTGGAGACCTAAAAAAATATGAAAATGATTTGTCCCGAATGTGGAATTATGGGTTATACCCAAATTAGAAAACAATACGCAAGAATTGCACATTATAGAGGTTTCAAAGGAGAATCTAGACTAGTCGATTGGCACAGTACAACCATTGAAGAACTACAGAAAGTTAACCCTCAAATTGTTATCAATAATGTTATCAATGAATCTCAAGTTTTTGTTATCAATGGAAGAAAAGCAAATTCAACATTGTTAACATCATATCGCCAGACTCATAATCTGGAGTTTGAAGGGCCAAGCGCCTGCAACCAGAAGTCGCGGGCTCGAATCCCGCCCCCGGCACCACTTTTAAAATATTTTTTTAACAGCTCCTTCTGTTTTTTCTGG
>Ga0114951_10006381_pt1 | contig 10441 bp, 12 predicted proteins | sample AM7aDNAmetaG_FD_88677 | JGI IMG/M metagenome (GOLD analysis project Ga0114951, IMG submission 88677) | Freshwater microbial communities from Finland to study Microbial Dark Matter (Phase II) - AM7a DNA metaG | ecosystem: Environmental > Aquatic > Freshwater > Lake | place: Finland: Lake Alinen...
CAGAATGGTGACGGTTGAGTTGATTCGTTCTGGCAGATTGGTCGCGCCGGAAAGACAAACCTTACTTGAAAATCATTCCGGGCGCGCGCGGAGTTTTTGCCGGATGCGTTCCCGCGCTTCCGGGGAAAGTTTTTGCGGCGTGGCTTGCGTCAATTCGTCGGCATGTGCGTGCGCCGCGTGCCGGAGAAAACGGATCTGCTGCCCGTAAAAACGGCACCATTTGCACAAGAGCAGGTGCAGCCAAAGACCCGGGCGACGGGTCGGCGGCAGCGGCTGTTCGAGCGCCTCCGACTGGAGCCGGAGCGCCTCGCGGCAGGAGGGCATGAGCAGGCGCCGGCCGGTGCTGAGCGCATCTTTGACTGGGTTCAACAAATTCATGGTTCGTCGCTGGTGATTACACTGCTTCAAATGGTTGGTCGTGCCGCCGCGTGAATCCTTACAAATTTATTCGCGGGGCGTTCAGGCCTGCTTTCCAAACCAATTGGTGTCCAGACAGCGGCGCAGCGCCATGCGCGCCCGGTGCAGCATGACCCAGAGGTTGCTTTCGGAAATGTGGAGCAGCGCGCAGATCTCCTTGCTTTCGATACCGTCCACCTCGCGCAGGCTGAACACGGCGGCGACGTTCTTGGGCAGCTTGTCCGAGCAATCGCGGAAGGTTTTCCAAAACAGTTCGCTGTCCAGGCTCGCGCCGGGACTCGCCCACTCCGTCGGCCCGAGTTCGTGAATCCAGCCATCCTTCAGCAGGCCATCCGGGACGAAGCGGTCGCTTTCCTCGTCGCTGTAAAATTCCAGGTCTGTGAAGGAGGTCTCGCGGCTGGCCTTGCGGTAATGGTCGTAAATCTTGTTTTTCAAAACGCCGATCAGCCAGCTTTTCTCGGCGGAACGACCGGCAAAACTTTTGCCACCTTTGAGCGCCGCAAGAAACGTCTCCTGCACCGCATCCTCGGCTTTGGCCGGGTCGCGCAACCGCATCAGCGCGTATTTGAAGAGATAGTCGCCATGCAACTCCACCCACTGTTCCGGGTCGGAAAGCCCGGGCGGCAACGGGTTCGATGCTGAAGCATTATCCTTTTCCATGCGAAAATTGTGGTGATTCGTCGAAGAAAAGCAATCTCCCATCGGCCCCGCTTCGGCACGGCACCAAATTAAGTTGTAAGGTTTCCCCGGCCGACGCGACCATACAAAATATGATCGTCATCATCAGCGGAACCAACCAGCCCGGCAGCAATCCGCGCAAAATCACGCGCAGGTTGAGGGCATCTATCAATCACTTGGCGTGAAAACGAATCGGTTTGATCTGGCGGAGCTGTCACCGGAAATATTTTCACCGACTGCCTATGCCGAGAAGCCGGCTGCGCTCAAGAAATTCACCCATGCGATTCTCGCCGCCGACGGTTTGGTGATTGTGACGCCCGAATATAACGGCAGCTTGCCTGGCATCCTGAAGTATTTCATTGATATGCTGCCGTTCCCGGAAAGTTTCGAGCCGCGGCCGGTTTGTTTCGTCGGGTTGGCTGACGATATTGGGGGCGCGCTGCGACCGGTCGAACAGCTTTAGGCCATCTTCGGTTATCGCAAATATGAAATGTTTCAACCACAACTCAACGGATGCCGTGGCCGTTTGCGCGCATTGCGGCCGGGCGCTTTGCCCCGGTTGCATTCCGTCGCCGCCGCCGTCGCGCCTGGTTTGTTCGGGCGAGTGTGCGACCGCGCTCGGGCGCAACGAGCGGGCGCTGCAACAGTTGCTCGACAAAAGCGTGCAAAGCGCTCAGCCGGAGTCAAATTTGTCGAGCGAGCTAAAGAGCGGCTTGCCGGAGACGACATCCACGTAAATTCCCGGGGCGTGATTGTTCCAATATTCATTGGCAAACGGCGGTTCGGTGGCGGCTTCCTGCGTGACGCGATACTGCATATCAGTAAGTTTCTGTTTGCGTTCGGCTGGTGGGATGGGTTTGTAATGATTCATGGTAAAATCAGTTGGGGTTAAATTGCTGGAGGTATTGACGCTCGGGCGGCAGCCGACAATCGTCAGCGTCAAAATCGCGGCGGTGCATAATCTAATAATACTATTTTTCATAACCATGCGTCGCGCCGGACTCGATTTCCTTACAATAATCATTGCGATGTAAGGATTGCCGCCGACTGCCGACCAATGGACATGAAACATATGAAAATCATCCATTACGTCTTTTCGCTCGCCGCCATCTCACTCGCCATTTGTTTGTTGGTTGGTGGAAACGATTCGCGGGCGAGCGATACGAATCAAATGGAAACCCTCAAGCCCGCCCCTGGCTGGCAATTGAAGGATTTGAACGGCAAAAGCGTTCGCTCCACCGATTTCAAGGGCAAAGTCGTTGTGCTGGATTTTTGGGCGACCTGGTGTCCGCCATGCCGCGCGGAAATTCCGGACCTCGTCGCATTGCAGAAAAAATACGCGGCGCAGGGGCTTACGGTCGTTGGCGTTTCCGTGGATCAGGCTAGCGCAGACAGCGTGAAGGTGTTCGCCGAAAAAAACAGCATCAATTACCCCATCGTCCTCACAGATAAAACAGTTGAGGATGCTTTTGGCGGGATTGATGCGTTGCCGACGACGTTTATCATCGACCGTTCCGGCCATATCGTGAAACGGCATCTGGGTTTTACTGCGCCGGCTGAATTTGAAAAGGAAGTTACTTCGCTACTGGCTCAATAAGATCGGTCGCGCCACCTGATAGCGATTAGATAGTTTAGATCGCCACCAACTTCAAAACGCTTTATGCATAGCAACCTTTTCGCGAGAATTCTTGCCGCGTCATTGTTAACCGAAATTCCCGCAAGCGCCCAAACCAACGTCATCCAATTCCAAAGCGCGCCGGAGCGAACCGCGCTGCTGGAACTATACACTTCGGAAGGTTGCAGCAGTTGTCCGCCCGCCGAGGCTTGGCTGTCAGGTCTGAAAGATTCGCCGCGTTTATGGAGGGATTTTGCGCCGGTCGCATTTCACGTGGATTATTGGAACTATCTTGGCTGGAAAGATGCGTGGTCGGACGCGGAGTTTTCCGAACGCCAGCGCAGTTACGCGCAGCTCTGGCACGCCGAAGATATTTACACGCCGGAATTTGTTTTGAACGGTCAGGAATGGCACAGCTGGTTCACCGGCAAAAACGGGCCGAAGTCCGATGGCGAAAAAGTCGGCGTGCTTACGGTCACGACGAACGACGCGAAACTCTGGCGGGTTAATTTTTATCCGGCCAAAGATTCGGGTTCGCGTTACGAAATTCATGCAGCCTTGCTCGCAGGCGGAATTATTTCCGACGTTAATGCCGGAGAGAACAATGGACGTCAATTGAGACACGATTTTGTCGTCGTGGATTGGTTGCAGGTTGGCATGACGACCAGCCATGGGATGGCCGCCGGACGTTTTATCATCAATGTGGAAAAGTCTGACGTTGGGAAAACTCGCGCACTGGCGGTCTGGGTTACGCTGGCAGATGAAATTCAGCCCATTCAGGCCACCGGCGGCTGGTTGATTGCTCCCGGCAAAAATTGACTGTAAGGATTTGCTGCCGACGGCGACGAACTTCCATGAAAAAATTAATTCTCTCACTCGTCGTCGCAACAATGGCTCTGCCGGTGTTTGCTCAAACCGCGACCAAAACCCTGGTCAACGTGGACAAAACCGGTGTGGCCATTCAAGGCTACGATCCGGTCGCGTTTTTTACCGATGGCAAACCGGTGAAGGGAGATCAGAAATTTCTGGTCAAGCACGACGGCGCGATATATTTCTTTGCCTCGAAGGAGCACAAGGATTTATTCAAGGCTGATTCCGCAAAATACACGCCCGAATTCGGCGGGTATTGCGCCTATGGTGTTTCCCGCAACAAACTGGTGGAGATCGACGTGGATGCGTTTCAAATTATGGACGGCAAGCTGTTGCTCCAATACAGCAAGGGCGTTCGCGATGATTTTAATGAAGATGCCAAGGGCAATCTTGCCAAGGCGTATTCCAACTGGACCGGACTCGTTGCCAAAAAGGGGAAATAATTTGTAAGGCCGCACGCGTAGCCACGACTAGCCCATGACATTTATGAACTCGCTGACCAAAACCCAAAATATTGCCAGTTGGATTGTCCGTCTGACGGCGGCCATGATTCTATTGCAAACTCTGTTCTTCAAATTCACCGGCGCGCCGGAGTCGGTTTACATTTTCACCAAGGTCGGACTGGAGCCGTGGGGTCGCTATGGTTCGGGCGTGGTGGAATTGATTGCCGCCATTCTACTGTTGTCGTCCTGCCGCTGCTGGCTCGGCGCGTTGCTGGCGCTTGGCATGATGGGCGGCGCCATCATGTCGCACCTGACCAAACTCGGCATTGTCGTGCAGAACGACGGTGGTCTGTTGTTTGCTCTGGCGATTACCGTCGCCATTTGCAGTGTCATAACCCTCGCCTTGCATCGCCGCCAGATTCCATTTGTCGCCAAATATTTTCTGAAAAAAAACTCATGAACACCGACCGTGAGCTGATTCAGTCTGTCATCGAAACGCTGCGGCAAGGTGAAAAAATCTTAGCGGAGATTTCCAATGAAACCTACACCCGCAAAATTGCCGTCGCCTTCAATGCCTCGATTGGTGGGCATTACCGACATTGCCTGGATCACTTCAACACCTTGCTCGCCGCTACCGTCGCAGGCGATTTGAATTATGACCATCGCGAGCGCGGCACGCTGGTTGAAAACGACCGATTCGCCGCGCTGAACGCCACGCGCGAACTGCGCGCCGCCTACGAAAAGTTAAATCCAGATTTTCTCGCGCGCCATTTGAACGTCACTTGCAAAACGAGCTATTCCACGAGCGGTTCGCAAGTTTCACCTTCCACCGTCGGGCGCGAAGTCATGTATGCCGTCGCCCACGCGGTGCATCATTACGCACTCATCGGCGTGATGGCCGGAATCATGCACATACAATTGCCGATCGCCTTTGGCGTGGCGCCTTCCACCCTCAAGCATCAGGCGGAAACTGCGCATGCTGCATGATTGAAACCTTGCCCATGTCATCCGGCGCGGTGGCGGAATGGCTGCCATGGTGGAAAGCAGTCGGATTTTTTTTTGCCACGTTTGTATTGGAAGATGTTGCGGCCATCGGCGCTGGAATTCTGCTTGCAGTGGGCCAAATTTCTTGGCCGGCGGCCTTCACCGCCTGCTTCCTTGGTATTTGGCTGGGCGATGCAGGCCTCTATGCTCTGGCTCGCTATGCCGGACGCCATTGGTTTGAAAATTCTTCGTTAAAAAAACACTCAATCAAAGTTGCCCGCAGTGAAAACTGGTTCCGTGAACGCGGGACAATGATTTTGATATTCAGCCGCGCCGTTCCGGGCACACGGTTGCCCACGTATCTTGCCGCTGGATTTCTCCGCGTGCCCATGGCGCGGTTTTTGTTCATCACTGGCGCGGCCGCGTTCGTGTGGACGTTCGTCATTCTACTCCTCGTCCAGACTTTTGGTGCGCAAGTCACCAAATGGTTTAATCATTACAAATTTGGCAGCCGGCTGCTCCTCGGCGCGGGTATTTTCCTGCTAGCTACGCTGCAACTGGTTCGCCGGGCAATTGCGAATTTTGATTTCCGAAAATCCTCCACCCGCCTCGTGCGTTGGACGCGCTGGGAATTCTGGCCAATGTGGCTGTTTTATCCGCCCGTCGCGATTCACTACCTTTGGCTCGTGGTCAAATATCGCGGCCCGATGCTGCCGACCGTTTCCAATCCCGGAATTTTTTCGGGCGGCATCGTCGGTGAATCCAAAATGCAAACGCTGGTGGACCTGATGACCACCAGTCCGGAGTTCACCGCCGAAGCCGAACTGCTCGCGGGCGATTCCGCCGAAGCGCGGCTGATTTCCCTACGCGAAGTATGTGCGCGCAGAAACATTTCCTATCCGTTCATTCTGAAGCCGGATCTCGGCCAACGCGGGGCGGGCATCAAGCTGATTCGCAGCGAATCGCAGGCCGAGGCTTACTTGCAAGAAACCCGGGCACCTTTGCTCGTGCAACGTTTTGCGGCCGGTCCGCATGAGGTCGGAATTTTTTATTATCGTTTTCCCGACGAGCAGCGCGGACGCATCTTCGCCATCACGGAAAAGATTTTTCCAGTAATCACTGGTAACGGAAAATCGACCATCGCCGAACTAATTTGGCGCGACGAACGAGCCCGCTTCATGGCTGATAAATATTTGCAGCGACTTGGCTCCCATCAAAATGAAGTGTTGGCGGAAGGCGACACGCAACCGCTCGTCCAAGCCGGCAACCATGCACAGGGCTGCATCTTTTGCGATGGCATGCGCTGGAATACACCCGCGCTGGAACAACGCATAGACGAGATTTCCAAAAAAGTTTCCGGCTTTTTTATCGGCCGCTACGACATCCGTTTCACGAGCGAGGAAGATTTGCGTGCCGGGAAAAATTTCCAAATTATCGAGCTGAATGGCGCGGCAGCGGAAGCCACCAGCATCTATGATGCGCGAAATTCGTTGTGGTCTGCGTATCGCACGCTGTTCCGGCAATGGGATTTGGTCTTTGCCATCGGCGCAGCAAACCGCCGGCGCGGCTGCGTGCCAATGACCGTCTCCGAATGCTGGCGCGCGTGGCGCAATTATTCTGCGCTTGCGTCCACTTATCCGGCGGCGGATTGAACCATGTGCACCGTCACCTTTATTGCGCGCAAAAATGGTTACGCGCTCGGCATGAACCGCGACGAACAATTGTCGCGCGTGGCCGGCTTGCCGCCGTCAAAAAAGATGATCAACGGCTGCGCGGTGCTGGCTCCTTCCGAATCCGGCGTTGGAACTTGGATAGCACTCAACGATGCTGGTGTTACGTTTGCCCTCATCAATTGGTATTCAATAAACACACAAGTGAACGGTGAACCCGTCAGCCGAGGTAAAGTGGTCAATGCAGCTTGCGCCGCCAAAGCACCTGATCTAGCGGCGGCCGCACTGGCGCGACTGCCGCTCCAGCAAATCAACCCCTTCCGGCTCATCGGCGTTTTTCCCACCACGAACGAAATTGCCGAGTGGCGCTGGGATTTGAAAACGTTGGTTCGCAAAAATCATGGGTGGAGAAATCAGCAGTGGATTTCATCAGGCTTCGATGAGTTGGCCGCGCAGCGCGTCCGCAGCCGGACCTTTCGCGCGGCTTTGAAAGAAAAATCCGCCGGCAGTCTCGGCTGGCTACGCCGGCTGCACCGCTCGCATTCGCCGCAAGCCGGGCCGTTCTCAACCTGCATGCACCGCGCCGATGCGGCGACCGTCAGTTATACCGAGGTGAACATTTCTCCAACCAAAGCTTTGATGAGCTATAATGCTGGACCGCCGTGTAAAGGGACAGAGCGGATTACTTTGCATAACAAGATATGCGGCGCATGAATGCCATACTGTTTAACCCGCATTTTCGGTATGGGGGTTCTCCGCCAAATCGCCCGTGATGTTGTAACGTCTGCACATCAGGGTTTGCGTGATTGAGACGGCAGCCAATTTTCCACCGGCGCACCGAGTTCGTCAAAAAAATACGGGAGCGCCTCGTGCGTTCCGCTTGGCACTGTGAAGAATTTGCTGTCGGGCGATGCGAGCGACTCCAAATCGCTCACTTCTTTTGCTGGTGCAATCGTATCCTGACCACCGGCAATGAACAATGCACTGACGGGATGCTGCTTCATAATCGTGGTCGTATCCAAATCATTAGGGCCCACTCCCAGCACCTGTGGCAGTTTTATCAATCCGTCTTTAATCAAAAACTCTGGGAACCAACCCACATAATCTCGGCGAATGTTCAAAACCGCATTGGAAAGACTTCCGTAGGGTGCAATGGCTACGACGGCCTGAATGCGCGGGTCAACGGCTTCATATCGCAAGGCCAACACCGCGCCGTAGGATTCTCCAACGAGCGATACCGGCCCGGTCAATTTGTGGCAACGGCCAAGTTCATCCAGCAACTTCCTGAGGTCATCGGTTTCCTGTGTGCCAAAGTAGATTTGTTTGCCGGTGGATTTGCCATGGCCGCGCAGGTCAATTAGCACGCATCGCCAACCGTCTCCGGCCAGAGTCAACGCCCAAGGCAGCAGGGAGAATTGTGCCACGCCGTAGCCGTGGAGGAGTATGACGGTGCCACGTGGCTGTAAGGTCCAAGCATTGGTCAGAGCGGGCATCCTGGCTCTAAATGCAAAGCAATATTGCGGTTTTCCTTCTTCAATCCAGTTGGTGGAAGTGGCTTTTAATTGGTAATCAGCCGGTTCAATCACGCGATACATGAGTTTTGCCGGTGGCGTCTGAACCTCGATGTATTGTTTGGCAAAATTCGTCAGCAATTTTGGATTAAAGGCGAGCGTGACTGGAGCCTCAGGCGCGAGCCAGTCGGGATAACGGTTGGGTGAGCGTGCAATCAAGTGCGCGACCAACGAGCCGCAACCAGTGCTGTTTACCGCCACCATGGCCAGCAGCAAAAACCTGAACGTGTTTTTCAAGGCGAGAATCATTCAGAGACTCGCCGAGGATGGCAAACGTATTCTGCCGGATGCACTTTAAATTCAACAATGATGGCGAGATTTGCCGAACTGTGAACAGACCAGCAGCCTACGCCAGATAAAAATCAAATTTCAATGGTGGTCGGCCCCAAGCCGATTGCCGTTCTTTCCGCGCCCCACAACTTAGTTAACTTGTCTGCGTCGTCCGTCCATGCGAGTTGTTCACAGGCCTACGTTGGCAGGCAAGGGCGGACATTGGCTGTCCGTGGCATCAAATAAAAACAAAATTTGAGTGAGGCGGTGTTTTTAGATGGCATGAAAAGCGTGTGGTAAGGCGCAATTGGCGACAATTCGCCCCCGGTGCCAGAGAATATCCGATGGTGCAATGGAAAAAGGATTTGCAAATATCTGAAGCAGGCAGAAAATCTCCTACGCTGGTCGTAGACAATAAACCATCTGGAAGACCCCAGTTAACTATGATGAAATTCTTTGATTGGTGCCGGAATGGACTGGTTTTTTTTGGATTGCTGATTTGTGCCAACGTGAGGTCGGCGGCACCGGAACTGTCCGCGAACGATTACGTTGCAGGTGAAGTTCTGGTGCGCTTTCAGACTTCCCAAACGCTGGCAGCAGCGCAACAGGTAGCCGCCCGGCACGGGCTGGCCATGCTCCGGCATTACAACTGGTTGTCCCGGCATGAAGGGCAGGTCATCGGCTTGTTCCGCTCGACCAAACTCAGCACGGCGGCGCTGCTAAAGGAATTACTGGCGGAACCGGCCGTTGCCTTCGCCGAGCCGAATTACCTGCGCTACACATCGGATCTTCCCATGCCGAACGACCCCAGATTCAAATTCCTTTGGGGACTGCGAAACACCGGACAGGCGGTCAACGGCATCAATGGCACGACGAATGACGACATCGGATTTCTCCGAGCCTGGGGATTCGCGCCGGTGGCGACGAATGAAATTGTGGTTGGCGTCATTGATACCGGCCTGGATGTCACCCATCCGGATCTGGTTAGCAACCTCTGGACCAACCCTGGGGGAATCCCCGGCGACAATTATGTGGGCGACGTGCATGGTTACGACTTCGCCCTCGGCACGGGCGATCTGACGGACTCAGGCTTTCACGGCACGCACGTCGCCGGCACCATCGCGGCCACCGGCAACAACGGCATCGGCGTGATTGGCGTGGATTTTCAGGCGCACCTCATGGGGCTGAAGGCGTCCGACAACGGGAGCAACCTGGCCTCCTCCGCCATCATCGAAGCGATTCAATACGCCACTCTGATGAAAGGGGGCGGCGTCAACATTGTCGCCCTGAATGCATCCTATGGCGGCGGCAGTTACAGCAGCACGGAAAGATCCGCCATGGCGGCGGCGGGCGATGCCGGCATCGTCTTCTGCGTGGCCGCCGGCAACAACGCTACTAACAACAACAAAGTCAAAGTTTATCCGGCCTCCTACCGCCTGACAAACATGATTGTGGTGGCCGCGAGCGATCAGAATGACACGCTTGCCAGCTTCTCCAACTACGGTGCCACCACCGTTGACCTGGCAGCACCCGGAGTCAACATCCTGTCCTGTTTGCCCGTGTCCCAGCCGGGTAACAACACCTACGTCCAGCAGTCCAGCAACGCCATTTCCGGCAATGCTTTGACTTACTCCGGTGCCACTTCCTCCAACGGCCTCATCGGCACGATTTATTACTGCGGCCTCGGCTATCGCACCAATTTTCCGGTCGCTGTCAGCAACAACATCGCGCTTATCGAGCGCGGCATCCTATATTTTTCCGCAAAGGTCACCAACGCCATGGCGGCCGGCGCGCGGGCCGTCATTGTTTTCAACAACACCAACGGCAACTTCAGCGGCACGCTCGGCTCCGCCGGCAACTGGATTCCGGCCATCTCCATTTCCCAGGCCGACGGGCAGGCCCTCCAATCCGTGTTGCCCGCCA
>Ga0114951_10006382_pt1 | contig 10437 bp, 9 predicted proteins | sample AM7aDNAmetaG_FD_88677 | JGI IMG/M metagenome (GOLD analysis project Ga0114951, IMG submission 88677) | Freshwater microbial communities from Finland to study Microbial Dark Matter (Phase II) - AM7a DNA metaG | ecosystem: Environmental > Aquatic > Freshwater > Lake | place: Finland: Lake Alinen...
ATCATTCCATCCGGGCTCCAGGATATGCCTAAAACGGGTCAATCCTTCATGAATCCAAGCTGTGATGAATCCAGCGAAGATGCAGAAGGGCCACCTGATGAATGATACCATTTCAGGGGGTGGATTTGAATAAACTTATGATCAAGCAACGTTTCGCATATAATAACCTGGAATACCTGAGTTCACTGGTCCGGTGTGACGCGAACAGATGAACATGGATTTTTTTATTATCCCCCCTGCCCATTTAGCTACCGAGGAATTGATATGGCAGAGTCCTGGCGGGAAGCGGTAGAAATAGCCCGGAAAGAGGGCAAAGAGCAGGTGTATCATGATTTTGATAGGAAAACGTTTGGCACCTGCATGAAGAATGAACGGGCCGGACATTTTTCATCAGGTTGTTATATAGAACACCTCTGTATCTGCATGTCGGCTTCCCTGAGCCCGGAAGAACTCGAGCAAAAAGAACAGGCATTTTTGGCTGAAAATCCACAATGGCTTACCGGATGAGTATTCGTTGTCGCCCGTTGCAATCACCGGGGCCGCACCTGTACGAGGCGCAGGTTAACACACAATAAGGGTTCAGCTCCAGTCATACTATGGTGCCCGGGTAACCGGGAGAGATGACACGCGGCCGGAAAACACCCCGGGATGAGTATATTTCAATGAAGAAGGTGAACCCCCTGCTCATTATCTCTTCCCGGGTGCACATTTCCATTTCTGGCTTATAAAAGCGTTATTCGTTGCAGACCTGTATACCTGCTCAATGAAGGTTAACCTGGGATAGATCGTGGCCAAATCCGGCCTCGTTAATGCCAAAATTAGCAGGTGATCATATGCGTGCCACCCATTCCAGATACCCCTTGGAAAAGAGCCCTTGCTTTTCGTTGTAAGGTCAGCCATTTACGGTATTTTCTCTAAATAACAAGTATACGCCCATATTTTTAAATACCCCCGTTCCTATCGTATTTTTGTTATATCCAAGTCCATATTGAGCCCTGATACACCGAACATTGCCTCTAATGGCCAGCAGGTGTGAGCTGCGAGGTGTGTGTTCCGGCAACGGATCATTCCTAATCCACCGCTGCATCCGGGTGGTGAAAGATGTACAGGGCAGTGAATACGTCCAATATCCCCTGAATGAAGATTTCCGGAGTTTGGCGTGATATTTGCACCAGTGAAGAAAATATACACAGGGAAATTATCCCGGCGTAACCCGGTACAAATTTTCTCTCCACTGGTAACACGAAGGTGACACCATGGCAGCAGGAGAACAAGCCGGTTTTCCTGGTGGAAAAAAAGGAACCTGTTTATTTGCTACGGCACATGAACGCAGCAACGATCGCCCCGATACCGAGGATAAGACCGAACATACCGAGTACATACGGAAGTAAAAGAGCACCGATGAGCGGGTTGGCAAGCAGGATGATACCAAAGATCAGGCCCAGGATACCGAGGATGATTTCTCCCGAGCCTCCCCCGCGAATGCCGTGCGCAAGGGTGATGCCACCGATGATCAGTCCCCAGACGCCGATGAAGATGATCAGCAGGGACGGTAACAGGATCGTGCTGTAGTAGGGGTACATCATAATGAGGAGCCCTGCGATGATACCCAACAGACCGACGACAATTTTCCAGCCCATGCTACTCTTGTCGTTTGCCAGGCTGATCAATGCAAAAATCCCGCTGATGAACCAGTATGCTCCGATAAAGACCACAAGCACCAGAAGGGTCTGGTACGGGAATGCAAGGAATGAACAACCGAGGATAAGAGCGATGATACCCTGGATCAGGACCAGCCACCAGGGGAGCATGGCACCCGTCGGCAGCAAAAAATTAGAATTCTCTGTTTTCACCATCATTACACCAAATACAGGGTGCAATTACGTGGCAGGATGATAAATACGTATCTGGGTCAGATAGGAAAAAAAGTGTACAATATTTTAGATGGACTATTCTTCCCGACCACATTTTTCGCATGGTATCGCCCGGCAGCCAGCAGGTGCCGTTTTTCCCGGATATTGACAGAGGGGGCCCGGGAACTGTTTTTTATGTTACAGGATTTTTTATGTTACTGGAAAATGGTATTACCCTCCAATGCCAGAAAAACCATTAAAATGCCTGAATCCCCTGCCATATCCTAAAAAAAAACATGATCATTTGGAGCCGTGTGTATCCCCATATCAAGTGGATCCACAGTTACCATGACAATCTGGAAAACTGCTCGTATCGCCTGCAGTAAACCCTGAAGGTCCCGCGATATTTATCCGTATACCCGAATGATATATGCCTGATGACAGATCGGGATAGAACTGATGATTCCACGAAGGAGGCCTCGTGTGGTCTCCCCGTGAACACGAACGGGACTGGCTGGCTGGTCCCCGTGACACTGGCACTTACTGCGGTGGTCGCAGTCAACGCGTATATTGTCTGGTATCTACTTCTTGCCATACCGCAGGGGTGTGCAGACCTTGCCGTCAGGTCGAACGGAAGCCAGACCTGTGGTATTGAACCCGGGGCATATGTCATTGCGGGAATTTCCATAGGTATCATTGTCATTGCACTGTACGCATTTGTCAGGTGGAACCTGGCACGCTGCCGGGAGCGTTAAGCAGAAGAAAAAAGAAAAGCAGCCGGAAAATTGGAATAACCCTGCAATTGCAGGGAAAACATTATTTTTAAATATTTCCTCTCATGCCCCCGACCGGTTTCGGGGCGAATGCCTGTTCAACAAGTTCTTTTGAATAGGCTTCCGGTACCTTCCCGGTTGTTGCAAAGAGATAGAGCGCAGTATTGAACACGCCCTGCAGACTCGAACCAATCACCATCAATATCGCGATGTAAATGATGAAAATCGCCAGGACGATGAAGAACACGGTAGAGGTTCCCCACATCAGGGCAATGGCCACGGGGACCAGCCCGACAACCCCGAGAATGACGAAGACGATTCCAATGGATACCTGGCCTACGAGAGTCTCCCCCCAGGTCTTGCGAAACAGCGACACGGATTCTTTGATCGCCGGCAGAGGGCCTTTTTCCTCAAAAATCATCACGGGGACCACAAAGTACGTGACCAGGCCCCATGCCGCCCCGATCAGCCCGACAACGATCTGCCCGATGAATCCTGCCCTCTCCTGAATTAAATGGAGGACCAGCCCGACGGTCGCTGAGATCATCGCCCAGATAAATATGGGGGCCAGGTGGGCATTTGCGTTCCTGATACCATCCAAAAACACCGGGTTTCCCCCTGTTAAGCGTATTCTTGCGCAGGTGATCAGCGCGGTGTTGAAATAGATCACCACAAAGTAGCAGAGCAGGTAGAAGAGGAAGAGGCCCACCAGAAGGAGGCCCCCTTCCAGGACCGGGGTACTGCTTTTAACATGACTATAGTACAGGACCGGTAAGACAAATGACAGCAGGATGAATAGCAATGCGATTCCGGATAGCACCGGGAAAAGCAGGATCTCCCTATCCAGGGAAATGACCCTCCAGCTCTCCTTAATGAGGGAAAAACTCCGTGATACTGATTCAAACATTATTGATCATATGTGCCGGGGAAGAGATAAGAATAACCGGCATCACCATCAGGCTGGCCGATCCCAGGCCCCTTGCATGATCCTCTCCATATTTATTCTCCTGCTTCGAATATTACGCGAGAATGCGCCCGTCTTATCTTGGAAAAATCCTGCTCAGGTGGTGTGATTCATGTCATACCCCCGTGATGTCGCGCCAGTGCGCCTGCGGTGCATTTACCCGCGAGGTCCCGGTTACCCCTCCCGGGGATGCCAGGCCTGCGTTCAAATATGATATCGACCTGGTCAACCAGGTCTTTTCTGACCATTTCGGTAACCAGTTACTACCCGCCGGGCATATTGCACTCCTGAATAAAGTACCTGACCCGGACAGGATGGAGGAGATTGTCATTGGGGGTGCCGTCGTCGGGTCCATCCGTTATATGCCTGAAAAACGTGCATGGGAGCCGATACCCCGGCCCGAAGCAGCGGTATTGTTAAAACCCACGAAGCGTTTTGTCATTGTTGATGACGGGGCAAAAAAATCACTGATGGAAGGGGCCAGTGTGCTCAGGCCCGGACTTGTTCATATCGATCATTTCGTGCGTGCAGGGGACGAGGTCTTTATCTTCACCCGTTCCGGCGAATGTGTTGGTGTCGGCAGGGCGAAGGTCAGTGCTGCCACGGCAGAATCAATGGAACGTGGTGCAATTGTCAGAACCAGGAGGAATATCCGGTCCGATGTAGTACCGGGGGCCGCGACCTGGGATGATGCGGTCAGGGCGAATACGGCAGTTCTCGAAAAAGCCGAGACTGCATCGGTCCGGTTTATCCAGGAGGTGACGGAAAGAAATGCGCTCCCGGTCAATGTCTCGTTCTCAGGTGGGAAGGACAGCCTTGCCACGCTGCTCGTGGTGATGAAAGCGATTGGGAAAGTGCCAATCCTGTTTGCCGACACCGGCCTTGAGTTTCCCGAAACGTACGAGTGCGTCGAGAACACGATCGATCAGTATGGTCTTACTGCGGTCAGGTGTTCAGGTGAGAAGGAGTTCTGGGAGACGTTTGCCCGCGAGGGGCCACCCGCAGTTGATCACCGCTGGTGCTGCGGTGTCTGTAAACTGAACCCCGTAAAACAGCGGATATCCGGGGAATGGGGTGAATGTCTTTCATTTATCGGTCAACGAAAGTACGAGTCACTGAAGCGGGCGACTTCAAACCGTGTCTGGCGGAACCGCAATGTCCTAAACCAGCTCTCGGCGGCCCCCATCCAGGACTGGACTGCGATGCATGTCTGGCTGTATATCTTCCGGGAAAAAGGGCCGTACAATATCCTCTATACACAGGGACTTGACCGGATCGGCTGCTTTATGTGTCCGTCCAGTGATATCGCAGTGCTTGAAGAGATTGGTCGCAACCACCCGGCACTGATGCAGTCATGGAACAGCCGCCTGGAAGAATGGCGAAAAATCCAGGGATTTCCACCGGAGTGGACGACGGAGAGCCGGTGGCGTAAAAAAGACCAGGGGGTCCGGGTCCCGGACCCGGCCAGGGATAGCGGGGGTGATGTCGCAGATGAAGAAGGTAGCAATTGTTGATTACGGGCTTGGCAACCTGAGAAGTGTCATGAAAGGTCTTGAAAAAGCCGGTGCATCCCCGGTTATTACAGCGGATGCAGGCGAGATCGGGTCGGCTGACGGGATTGTCCTCCCGGGTGTCGGGGCATTTCGCGAGGGCATGGACCAACTCGGTCAACTCCGTGACGTCGTGATCAGCAGTTCGAGAGACGTGCCACTGCTCGGGATCTGCCTTGGAATGCAGATGCTGATGGAACGTTCCGAAGAACACGGACTTCATGAGGGGCTTGCCCTGGTGCCCGGAACCGTCCGGAAATTTTCCCACCAGCCCGGGTACAAGGTACCCCAGATGGGTTGGAACCAGGTCTGCCTGGAGGAGCCGGATCACCCCCTGTTCGAGGGATTTTTAACAGAAGAATTCGTTTATTTTGTCCACTCCTATTACGCAGACACCCTCCCCGAATATACCCTGACGTCAACGGAATATATCTGCCGTTTTGCATCAACCATCCATAACGGCAATGTCTATGGGGTCCAGTTCCACCCGGAAAAGAGCGGGTTAATAGGTCTCAGGCTGCTCTCAAATTATATCGGTATGTGCTGAACGGAAATCTGCCACGCCCTTTTCCAATCCGGTATCGGATAAATCCGGAATCCTGCAACTTCAGGCGTAAAAAAGGTAAGTATTTCGATTTTCATTGTCGATGTGGATGGCCCCGTGGCTTCGGGCGTATTTTTTGCATTGTACTACTGCGAGCCGTTAATTCCCTGGAAAAATCCTGTTTTGTATTCGGTTAAGGCCGTCTGCGGCGGACTCGTACCGATTCTGCATGAGCATTCAACCCTTCCGCATCTGCAATGGTCTCCACGGTATCCCCGATCAGTTCAATCCCTTCACGGTCGATGATCTGGACGGTTGAGGTCTTGGTGAAATGTTTCACATCGAGGCCCGAATACGTCCTTGCATACCCCGCAGTCGGGAGGACATGGTTGGTGCCCGAAGCAAAATCCCCGCATGCGACAGCAGCATTCGGCCCGACAAAAATTGAGCCTGCATGCCGGATCCGTGACAGGACATGCATCGGGTCACCCGTCTGGATAGACAAGTGTTCCGGTGCGATGTAATTTACTGCATCGATCGCCTCGTCCAGGCAGTCAGCAACATAGTACCCCGAATTATTGAGTGCATTTTCAATGATTTCCCGGCGGGATGCTGATTTTGTCATAGTCCCTATCATGACCCCGACCTTTTCTGCCACAGTTTCATCGGTCGTAATCAGGACACAGGCCGCGTGGGGGTCATGCTCGGCCTGGGCAAGGATATCCGCGGCAATAAACTCCGGGTCTGAGCTCCCGTCGGCAATTATTGCGATCTCGCTCGGGCCCGCAGGAAAATCGATCTCTGCATATTCTCTTAGAAGGACTTTTGCAGCGGTGACATAGATATTTCCGGGTCCGACAATTTTCTGCACGGCCTCAATTGTCTCCGTGCCAAGTGCCATAGCTGCGATGGCCTGGGCCCCACCAACCTGGTAGACTTCGTCAACACCCGCAATATCGAGGGCAATTAAGGTGGCCGGGTGGACCGGTGGCGGCGAGCAGCAACAGATCGATGGAACACCGGCGACTCTGGCAGGCACGGTGCACATCAATGCCGTGGAGGGGTATGCGGCTATGCCCCCCGGGACATACGCCCCGATCCGGTCGAGTGCGGTAGTCTTCACGCCGAGGGTGATACCCGGGGAGACCTCCCTGAGCCACATGTCTGCAGGCCGTGACATCTCGTGAAAAGCAGATATCCGCGCCTCTGCTTCGATAAGACTCTCGACCAGCCGGGGCTCTACTTTTTCGTATGCCTCTTCCCGCTCCCTGCCACTGACCAGGAGTTCGTCAAGCCGGACATGATCAAATTTCTCCGTAAGGTTGAAAAGGGCCTGATCACCGCCTTCCCGTACCATGCGGATAATATCTTCAACAGGTCCTTTCACCCCGGATATCCCGGACCTCCGTTCTTCCACCCATGTTTCGATAGTGATTGCCTGCCACATGAGAGGAGTGGTTCGACCAGAACCAATGTTAACATATCGACGTGCATTGTTCGAGGTGAATACATCAATGGACTGGTGGAAACCACGGATGAATATCAAAATCCAGGTTGAGCGAAGGTAAATTCGGTCCCGTGATAGTATGCGAGGGCCATGAGCTGGTCGTGATGTGGTAACCTGGTTAAAACACGTGACTATCACTATCCGGTGACGTGAAAAGGAACGGTCGTACCCTTTCGATTCAGGAGTCTGAGGATTTTTTGGGTAGCCATCACACTCCGTATCCCGAAACCTTAACAAACATTTCTGCGCAAGATATTCCTACGATGTGGAAGGAAGTCAGGGTCGAATACTGGATTACCAGTCGGAGATCGAGTCTGGAGGGTGTCCGTGAACAGGTGACGGAGATCATCGGGCGGGTCCGGAAAGACGGAGATGAAGCACTGAAGGCGATGTCACGGCACGTCGTCCTCGAGGAAGTCGCGGTATCAGAAAAAGAAATTAATGCTGCGTATGATGCCGTCGATGCGAACGTTGTTGACTGCCTCATCAAGGCAGAGGCCCGCATCAGGCGGTTCCACGAACTCCAGCGCCCGCGGCACCTCTGGCTAGATACGGTCGAGCCCGGGATTGTCCTCGGGGTAAAAACAACCCCATTACGCAGGGTGGGCATTTACGTTCCCGGTGGTCGTGCTGCGTACCCGTCAACCGCCCTGATGTGTGCAGTGCCTGCCCGTGTGGCAGGTGTCCGCGAGATCTGTGCATGTTCACCGCCTCCGATCAAACCGTTAACACTGGTCGCCCTTGATATTGCCGGTGTTGATGAAATCTACAATGCCGGAGGTGCTCAGGCTATTGCTGCGATGGCTATCGGGACGAAAACGGTCAGACCTGTACAGAAAATTGTCGGGCCCGGGAACGTGTACGTGACAATGGCAAAAATGATGATGAGGGACCATGTTGAAATCGACTTCCCCGCGGGTCCGAGCGAGATTGCAATTATCGCCGATCATACGGCCGACCCGGATTTCATCGCCGCAGATATCCTTGCCCAGGCAGAACATGACCCGGATGCGGCTTGTCTCCTGATTACAACGGACCGGGCCCTTGCCGGAAAAGTTGGAAATTCTGTCGCCCGGATGACGGAAAAGGCTCCAAGAAAGGAGATCATCGAAAAATCACTCCTAAATTCAGGGTACGTCGTTGTCCGGGATATCGATGAGGCAGTCACCGTGTCGGACAGGGTTGCCCCTGAACACCTCTCTATACAGACCGCGGACTCTCTCTCCCTCGTTACACGTGTTGAAAATGCAGGGGCAATATTTGTCGGGAAATACTCGAGTGTCGCTAGCGGGGATTATGCGATTGGGACGAACCATGTCCTTCCGACCGCCGGTTACGCAAAGCTCTATTCAGGTCTTGATGTGAACCATTTCTGCAAAACTACCTCTGTTGAGATGGTGAGCCCGGAAGGGCTTGAGGCCATCGGCGATATCGTCGAAACGATTGCAGAAGCTGAGGGACTTTTTGCCCATGCAGAATCTGTCAGGGTCAGGCGCAGGAAACACTAAATTTTATCATCACATCTTTTTCATCACCGGAAATGCCGGGAATACAACAATAACGGGATAGGACGGGATATTTCAGAACTTTTTTAAACAACTATAAATACCTGTGCGGTCACCCCTGATCAGGTAATACAGTTATGAGTGATAATTCCGCCCATCAGAAAATGACCCCGAAAGAACTCCTGATTGTCCTCGTCATATCCCTTGGATCGTTCATGGCCGGCCTCGATGGGACCATTGTGAACATCGCCCTGCCTACGATTGGTAAGGCATTTGAGGTCTCGACCGTGACGGTCTCCTGGGTGCTGAACGCGTACCTGATCGTCCTTGTCAGCCTGCTCCTCTTTGCCTCACGTCTTGGAGATATCAAAGGCTTCAGGAAACTGTTCCTGGTGGGTTTTGCGATATTCACGCTCGGTTCTGCCCTGTGTGGCCTCGCTCCGTCACTTGATATCCTTATCATTTCACGCATGCTCCAGGCGGTGGGTGGGGCGATTATCTCGGCACTTGGGGCCGTCATGGTCACTACCTACCTTTCCCCGTCGCTGCGGGGGCAGGCGCTCGGGATGGTGGCGATGTTTACGATGCTTGGTGCGGCCCTCGGGCCGGTACTCGGGGGTTTCCTCACCAGTGCTCTCTCCTGGCAGTTCATCTTTTTCGTGAACCTGCCTGTCGGGATACTGGCAATTCTACTTGGAATCTATATCCTTCCCCGTGCGGACCCGGTATCCCCGGGTGGATCAATGGATGTCCCCGGCGTCATCATTGTATTTGCAGGCCTCGGTACGCTGATCCTCGGGCTTAACCTGCTCACCACCCCGGCTCCCGTGAATGGCATTGTGGCGCTGGTTGCATCGGCGATATTCTGGGGTATATTCTTTATCCGCGAGCGAAAGACTGCTGAACCGCTGGTCAACCTGAAATTGTTCAGGAACCGGGCGTTCACCCTGCAGAATGTGAATGTCATGATCACCCAGATAGGCCTTGCAGGTGTGATGATCCTGATCCCATTCTATCTCGAAATGGTCAAGTTTATCCACACGGACAATGCAGGGACCATCCTGCTCGCACTGCCGATCGGGATGATTCTTACTTCACCCATTGCAGGAAGGATCTCGGACGTGATCGGGACAAAAAAACCGATTGTCCTTGGCTTTGTTGTAAGTATACTCGCGTTGTTCCTGCTTTCCACTCTCGGTTCCCAATCAAGTGTCGGGCATGTGGAAATCTATCTCTTTATGCTCGGTGCCGGTACCGGGTTTGCCTATGCCCCGCTGAACAGTGCCGTCATGGGTGAAGCCCCGGTAAAGGAGCGGGGGACCTCATCAGGCCTGATAAAAATGATGTCCAACCTGGGCTCGTCACTCGGGGTTGCACTCGTCATGCTTGTCACGACCGTTGCCGCCGGGTCCCGGCTGGCCCAGGAAGCTGCCCACAGGCTCATGCCGGCAGAAATAGCCAGTGCATTTGATGTGGGTTTTTTGTTCCTGATGTGCATTGAAGTACTTGGGATCGTGCTGATGCTCTTTGTGAAGGAGCATGATACCGGTTACAGCACTGAAGGGGAACCAGTGGCTGCCTATTAACCGGTGGGTCCCGACGGGCCATTTTTTTTAACCCGGAAATTCCAGGCCTGGAAATTGGAACGGGGGACTACAGTATCTCCTCAATGTAAATCATCTGACAATTACGATGCCTTTTTACCAATACTCGATTAAAACCCGCTCTGCCCAAACCAGCA
>Ga0114951_10006383_pt1 | contig 10435 bp, 6 predicted proteins | sample AM7aDNAmetaG_FD_88677 | JGI IMG/M metagenome (GOLD analysis project Ga0114951, IMG submission 88677) | Freshwater microbial communities from Finland to study Microbial Dark Matter (Phase II) - AM7a DNA metaG | ecosystem: Environmental > Aquatic > Freshwater > Lake | place: Finland: Lake Alinen...
TAATAGCCGGGCAACCCAGTGAATTGATGCACAATTTACACTCACTACAGGTCTCTTTGCTGATCCTGTAAGGCGCGATTTTTTCACCGCGCTGTCTGCGCTCTCTCTGCGCCAGAATCCGGCACATTGACCGGCTGACTATCAGCGACGGCCCCTCAAAACGCATGGCAGCCTCTACAACTTCAACAGTTTTCTTCAAATCAAATGGGTCAACCACTTCGACGAATTTGACATTGCAGGCCCTGGCCACGTCCTCCGGTTTAATACCCAGATCTCCTGCGCCGGGAGCGCCCGGATGAGGCTGTAAGCCGGTCATGGCGGTAGTCGAATTATCCAGGACTATCATCGTCACCCGGGTTTTATTAAAGACTGCGTCTATCATAGCCGGAATGCCTGAGTGGAAAAACGTTGAATCGCCGAGGTGGCCTACCACGGGACCGCTCTGGCCTCTGGCTACACCGTTGGCAATGCCAAAACCCGCCCCCATACAGCAATCCACATCATAAGAACTCAAGGGCGGGTTAATGCCCAGGCTGTAACATCCTATATCGCCGCATAAAACACGCTCACCCAGGTCTTTCTTGACCTTGTGTACTGCCAGGTTGATGGCGTGGAAAGAAGCCCGGTGGGGGCAACCCGCGCACAAAGTGGGCGGACGAGCAGGGAGTATCGCTGCCGCCGAGACCGCCCGTTGGTCGAGTCCAGTATAATCCATGGGAAGACTCTTTCCGCTGATTTTCGATATGGCCGCCGCCACTATGCGTGTAGACATTTCATCCCTGATCGACAGCATATCCTTCCCGTGAATTTTAGTTATTATAGCTGCCTCCTGGGCCAGTACTTTAACGTGGTTTTCCACGAAAGGTTCCAGTTCCTCAACTACCAGGATCTCGCAGACGGACTTTACAAAATTAATGACTTTCTTTTCAGGCAGCGGATGAGGTGTTCCTATCTTTAGAACAGAGACTTGGTCCTCTAAACCCAGCCAGCGCAGGGCCTCCAGGGTGTATGAGTATGAAATGCCGCAGGCGATAATGCCTAATCTCGCTCCAGGCACCAATTTTACGCTGTTGTAAGGCCAATTCTCGGCTTCGGTTTTGATCCTGGCAAAGCGTTCCAGCAGGGCTACTCTATTCTTGCGGGCAAAGGCCGGAACGATGATATTGGATTCTCTCTTTTTAAATTCGCCCTTCAGAGGGCTTTTATTTATTGGCCCCAGTTCGACATCACCTCGAGCATGACTGATGCGAGTAACCGAGCGTAACATAAAAATCTGGCCGAACTTCTCGGATAGTATAAAGGCATCTGCCGTCATGTCTTTAGCTTCCTGAACAGAAGATGGTTCAAGTACTGGCAGATAGGCCTGCTCGGCCATAAAACGGTTGTCCTGCTCATTTTGTGAGCTCCAGATACCAGGATCATCCGCGTTAACCAGCACCATTCCCCCTACCACACCCATAGTGGTGGCGGACATCAGTGGATCATGGGCTACATTCAGTCCAACGTGCTTCATAGCCACCATGGCTTTGACCCCGCACAGTGCAGCGCCGAATGCCAGCTCAAAGGCCACTTTCTCATTAACCGCCCATTCGGCATAATATCCCATCTCCTTGGCCAGGTCGATCAAAGTCTCACTGATCTCGCTGGAAGGTGTACCCGGATAAGCAGCATAAACCGCTAACCCGGCTTCGATCGCCCCGCGGGCAATTGCTTCATTGCCCAGCATAAAAAGACTTCTTCCGGGAGCATCCGAGGTAAGCGTAATTTTCCCTGTCTCCAACAAAATAGTCCCCCTTGTTCCGCATATACTTCTGAAATTTGAACACTAGAATAACTAAATCCTATCACGTCATCGCTGCACGTGTACATTGGCATATTCGATACAAGGTCAAAATCCTTTAATTCTTATTAACTTAACAATTTTGCTGATGACATTTGTTATGATTTCAGCTTAAAATATCTGCCGCCTGTGAATAACAAGGTCGTATTATCGTCAATTCTGGTTTAAAAAGGGCTTTTAGATGATGTAGCCATGGACAAAACCTCCTGTAAGCCGCTCCCTTTGGCTAAGAATTCCTTTGTTATTGCCAGTATATTATTTATAAAATTGCTGGAAGGAAAAGAACTGTAGCTTTCGGTTGTCTCCCCCTTAAAAGTGCTGTGCTAAAAGTGCAGTACTGGCAGGCTTTTTCAGGCTTCGATTTCACCATTTTAGTTATTAAAAAACCCCTTGACAAACACTATCCGTTGTGGTTATATTTATCTGTACCACAAGGTGTTGGGGTTGTTTGAATGAAATGTCCTTATTGTGGAAATACCGACTCAAAGGTTATCGATTCTCGTGACGTTAACGATGGAGTCCGCCGCAGACGCCAGTGCTTGAGCTGTAAAGCTCGTTTTACCACTTATGAACGTTTACAGGCAGCCGGCCTTTTTATCATAAAAAAAGATCAGCGGCGAGAAGAATTCAACCGGGAAAAACTGCTGGGAGGTATCCGCAGAGCTTGTGAGAAGCGTCCCCTCCCTACCGGAGCTATTGAAAAGCTTACGGATGAAATCGAAGCCGAATTATATCATCAGGGCAAGGCCGAAATTCCCAGCACCAGTATCGGCGATATGGTTATGGAGAAGCTTAAGAAATTGGACTATATCGCCTATATCCGTTTCTCCAGCGTATACCGGGAGTTCACAGATATTGAGGCCCTTAAAGAGGCCGTAGATAATCTGGTGGTTGCTCCAAAAGATAACTCTATTACTCAGGAACAGATGGCTCTGTTGCCGGATACCGGAATAGAAAATGATGAACCTGAAAATAAAAAATAGTATTTTTCAAAAACAAATCCAATTTCCCGGGTAATATACCATCAGGAGAACGTAATTACATGCCTGTAAATCGTACTCAGATCGCCCGGACAATTTTCTCTGCGGCAGAGTCTATGGGTATCTCCGATAGAGAGCACATTGAAGGAATCGTTGATCAGGTTATTGAGCGCATGGAACAGAGATCTCTGCCCGGTATGGAAGATCTGGTGCCTGCGGCAAAAAATAAAACACTGCACCTTCCCAGTGTCTTAGAAATTCAAAGCATTGTGAAAGAAATCCTTTCTAAAGAGGAAAAAGTAGAGCAGAAGGAGAAACCGCCTGTTATGACCACTATACCAAAATCCAATAAAAAATCGCCTGAAATTAAAAAATCCGCCGAAAAACCGGTCAGCGGTACAAACCTGACCGAAAACGCCTTGCACGTATTAGAAAAACGCTATTTAAAGAAAGATAAAACCGGTATTCCGGTTGAAACGCCGCTAGAATTATTCCGGCGGGTAGCGCAGTGTATAGCTTCTGCTGACCGCCTTTATAACCCGAACACTGATATTCAAGCCCGGGAAGAGGAGTTTTTCCGGGTAATGACCAGCCTGGATTTTCTTCCTAATTCACCCACTTTAATGAACGCCGGAAGGGAACTGGGGCAGCTTTCAGCCTGTTTTGTCCTGCCGGTCGAGGATTCTATGGAGTCCATTTTTGACGCTGTTAAATACACCGCTCTTATTCACAAGAGCGGAGGCGGAACCGGGTTTTCCTTTTCCCGCTTGCGCCCTGAGAAAGACCGGGTAGGTTCCACCGGTGGCATAGCCAGCGGACCAGTCTCTTTTATCCGTGCTTTTGATACAGCTACAGATGTCATCAAACAGGGCGGTATGAGACGCGGGGCCAACATGGGCATCCTCAGTGTAGACCATCCGGATATCCTTCACTTTATCGATGCTAAAAAAGATATGGTTTCCCTGACCAACTTCAACTTATCCGTGGCCATCACCCAGGATTTCATGGAGGCGGTCAAGGCAGGTTCAGACTATAACCTGCTCAATCCCCATAACGGTGAGGTCTTTGGGAAATTAAACGCCAAAGAGGTCTTCGACAAGATCGTGGATGGAGCCTGGACAACGGGTGATCCGGGCATCGTTTTCATTGATAGAATCAACCGGGATAATCCCACTCCCAATTTGGGCAAGATCGAAAGTACCAATCCCTGCGGAGAGCAGCCGTTATTGCCCTATGAATCCTGTAACCTGGGGTCCATTAACCTTGCCAGAATGATAAAAACCACTAAAAAAGTGGAAATAGACTGGCCCAAAATGGCCAAAACCGTCCACACCGCCGTGCATTTCCTGGACAACGTAATAGATATGAACAAATTCCCCCTGCCGCAAATCGAAAAACGCACCCGCGAGACTCGCAAAATCGGCCTGGGCGTGATGGGTTTTGCCGATATGCTGCTGCAGTTGGGTATTGCCTATAATTCCGAAGAAGGTCTCAAGACCGCTTACGAAATCATGCATTTTATTAATGAAGAATCCCTTAACGCCTCCATGGAACTGGCAGCCGCGCGAGGAGTTTTCCCCGCCTATGAAGGTAGTATCTACGATAAACCCAACGGTATTAAGGTTAGAAACGCAGCCCGCACCACTATCGCTCCTACGGGCACGCTGAGTATTATCGCAGCTTGCTCCAGCGGTATTGAGCCGCTCTTCGCTTTGAGCTTTACCAAGAATATTCTGGACGGCTCCCACCTGGTCGAGGTCAATCCGTATTTCGAAGAAGCTGCCAAACGCGGCGGTTTTTATTCTGAAGAGTTGATGAAAAAACTCGCGGAGGGAGAACATCTGGCGGACATGCCTGATATCCCGGATGAAATTAAACGGGTCTATGTCACGGCCCACGAGATCACACCCGAATGGCATGTTAAAATGCAGTCGGCCTTCCAGAAATCCACCGATAATGCTGTCTCCAAGACAGTTAACTTCTCCAAAACTGCCACCCGCGAGGATGTCGCCAATGTCTACATGCTGGCCTTTCAGGAAGGCTTGAAGGGCATCACCATTTATCGTGACGGCAGCCGTGAGGGACAGGTACTCACCACCGGTAAAGATAAAAAGGCCGAAGCTGCTCCCGCTGGGGCAGCGCCGCTGCCAACTTCCCGTGCCCCGCGTCAAAGATCCAAGGTCACCACCGGCGTTACCGAAAAGGTTACTACCGGCTGCGGCAACATGTATATCACCGTCAACTCGGATGAGTTTGGTATCTGCGAGGTCTTTTCTCACCTGGGTAAAGCCGGCGGTTGTGCTGTCGCTCAGTTGGAGGCTACCTGCCGCTTGATATCTCTGGCTTTGCGCTCAGGTGTTAACGTCGATAACGTGGTTAAGCAGCTGCGCGGTATCCGCTGCCCCTCCATCGCCTGGGAAAACGGCAAATCAGTCCTTTCCTGCGCAGATGCTATCGCCAGTGTGCTGGAAAAACATATTCCTGGTAAAATTAACAGCAAAAACAACGGTAATTCCGATCACGAAAAAGGGAAGGTGCAGGATCTGGGCTTGATTAAAAACACCGCCGGACAATGCCCCGAATGCGCGACTTTGCTGGTTTATGCCGAAGGCTGTTTTGTCTGCCCGGGCTGCGGATATACGAAGTGTTAATTTTCTGGAAAAGGCGTATAATAAGTATAAGATGATTTTATTAGCTGGCTCCGGTCTGGCGGCAATTTCGCACAGACCCTCTATGGGAGGGAGTGCTGTATACCCAAGTCAAAAAGTAGCTCTTTTTAACTCTTATGCGGCGGCCTTATTGGCTGCCGCTTTTCATTAAACCCTGAAATTCGCTTCACCGGGTCGAGAAAGTGGGCCAATTTAGTAAAAAAGGAAGGTGTAAAAATGGAAGAGCATATCTTTGTTACACCGGAAGGACTCAATTTCAAACCCAGTAATGATAGCCCTAATCCAGATTATGTTGATTTCCATTCCGTCATCTTTAACCCTACTGCAACTGTGCAAGACACCCTTAAAGAACTGATGGAGCTTAATGCCAATATTGTGCAGAACAGCACGATGCAGAATATGCCGTTCTCCCTGAATATCGAGTCTCAACGGAGGATTCGCTGGCCAAAGGGCGCAAAACAGCCTATTCTGGCCTCCTGAGTCGAATTTCTGTAAGACTGTTAATTGCATGCAGTGGGAGAAGGTTGTCATGTCTCCTGTTCATTAAGCTATTTATGCTGTGTCTGCCTGGGTTATCCTTTGCAGGATAATCATATTTCTTTCTGTGTCTCATTCACTGCGGTTATCCCCTTTGTACTCATCTTCCAGACTGGTATAATTTACTTCAGGCATGGCGTAATGTTTATTCTGCTGCCGGAGGGAAAAAACGCCTAAACATTCTATTACCTGGGAAGAAAGGGAGAAAGGCCGTAAACGGCTGGAAAGAGAGACCGGCACGATCCTTAAGGATTGGGGCGGCAAACTTCCCTTTGCTCTCGTCTATCCCAATACCTACTTCATCGGCATGTCCAACCTGGGACTGCAGGCCATCTACGGGTTTCTTAATACACGCGAGGACTCAGTTTGCGAGCGTGTCTTTTGGGACAAGGAAAATAGTGAGAAAGGCGCCTTACCGCTCTCTGTAGAATCCCAGCGTCCCCTGGCAGATTTTGCAGTGCTGGCATTTTCCTTGAATTATGAGATTGACTTTTTTAACATTGTCTCTATCCTGAAAGCCAGCGGCATCCCTCATTATTCAGAACAGAGAGACGAAACGCAGCCGTTGATTATCGCGGGTGGGCCCTGTACCACGGCCAATCCCCTGCCGGTAGCGCCGTTTTTCGATTGCCTGTGCTCCGGCGAGGCTGAAGCTCTCCTGCCGGCCATACTGCCCGTGATCGGCGAAGGGATATCCGGGAAACGGGATGATCTCCTTAAAGAATTGGCCAAAATACCGGGCATCTTCGTCCCGCGTTTTCCGTCTGCCAAACCCCTGGTCCGCCAAAAGATGAAAAATCTGGATGATTATCCGGTACACTCCGTTGTTTTGACTCAGGACACCGAACTCAGCGACCTTTATCTGGTAGAAGTGGAGCGGGGCTGCGCCCACAACTGCCGATTTTGTATGGTCAGCAGCGCCTTTAGTCCCATGCGCTTTCACTCGCTTGATTCTCTGGTAAAACAGTCAGAAAACGGCCTTAAATTTAGAAAAAGAATCGGACTGGTCGGTCCTGCGGTCACTGATCACCCGCAAATCGAAGAATTATTTAGAAGTCTGCTCAAAATGGGCTCTCAAATTTCTATTAGCTCACTCAGATTGACCTCCCTGACACCTGAGATCATGCATATGCTGGTTCAAGGAGGGATGCGCTCGGTAGCGCTGGCGCCGGAAGCAGGATCAGAACGCCTCAGGCAAACCATTAACAAGGGCATCAGCGAGGCTCAAATCCTGGAGGCCATCCGCATGACCGGCAATGCCGGGATGCAGCAGCTCAAACTCTATTTTATGATCGGTTTGCCCGGTGAAACTGACGATGACATCCAGGCCATTGTGAATCTGGCTCTGACGGGAAAGAAAATTATTGAAAGCAAACGAGGCAAAACGCGTTTGACTCTGAATATTGCGCCTTTCGTACCCAAAGCTGGCACGGCTTTTCAGCGGTTGCCGATGGCCCCGCTGGATGTTTTACAGAACAGAATCGCCGTCCTCAAAAACCGCCTGTCCGGGCAGGGAATCAAGATTAATAATGAAAGCCCGCAGTGGAGCGAAGTTCAGGCAGTTTTGTCACGCGGAGATTCCCGTCTGGCTAAAGCCCTGGCTGATATCGAAAAGGAGTCGCTGCCTGACTGGCGTAAAGCCGTCGAAAATCATCAAATAAATACAGACTTCTTCGCCCACCAGGAATGGCCACCGGATTTCAATCTCCCCTGGTCGATCATGGAACCTTCTAGCAGATAATTCATTAAGCCCAGCCTCACAGTCTCCTAAATTGAATAGAATAAGTCTCCCGTCTATAATAATAACTGGCATGAAGCTCGCCCGGGAAATAAATATTAGTCGAACCGTATCCTGAGGACTGACCGCTTCTACTGGAAACCTTCCAGTAGAGGCCTTTTTGTAGAAGAACCAGATGGATGCTGAATGAGTTAGAAGGAACCTGATATGAAAGATGTCATATTTTTAGCGGTGGCCGGTGCGCTCGGAACAGTAGGACGCTTCGGGCTGAGTAGTTTAACCCAGCGGATATCCGGGACAGGTTTTCCTATAGGGACCTTAATGGTGAACGTGGTGGGATCACTTATCATTGGTTTTATTATGCAATTAGGGATGAATTCAAATATAATGTCACGTCAGATGAGACTGGTCTTGACGCTGGGTTTTCTGGGCGCTTTCACTACCTTTTCAAGCTTCAGTTATGAAACCGTACGTTACCTTGAACAGGGCACCTGGAATTTGGCCACCCTCAATATCGCTCTGAATGTAGTGCTCTGTCTGGGCGCCACCCTGGCAGGTATGTGGCTGGGCAGATTGACGGTCGCAAACTCCTGAGAAACTGCCTAATAATTATTATGGGGCGAGGCTGAATTTAGCCTCGCCCCATATTTTTTTACTTACTTCTGGCGAACTTCACGGCGTTCTGGAAAATGATGAAGCCGTCGCCGTGTTCCTTGAGTTTCTTACGCGTCCAATGTGGATGCTGTTGAAAGCGGATATACCGTTCAGGATGCGGCATCAGGGCAAATATCCGCCCTGTTGCATCGCAAACTCCCGCTATGTTATTCATCGAGCCATTGGGATTATCCGGGTAACCCGCCTGAATATTGCCAGATTCGTCAGTGTAATAGAGAGCCGCTTTGATTTCTCTGAGACCACGCATATCGGTAATGACCTTACCCTCTCCGTGGGCTATTGGCAAGTACATACTGTCTATTCCCTGTGTAAATACACAGGGACTTTTCTTATCCGTTACTAAATGGACCCAGCGGCATTCAAAACGCCCTGAATCATTGGTTCCCAATGTCAAAGGCGGCCCAGCTGGCTGCCGGATGTCTGGCAAAATCCCGGCTTTGGCCATCACTTGAAATCCATTGCAGATCCCCAGGATCAAACCGCCGTTATTGACGAAGAGTTGAATGTCTTCTCCCAGTTTTAATTTCAACTCATTTGCCAGAACTTTACCGGCTCCGATGTCGTCTCCATAGGAAAAACCGCCTGGGATCACCAGCACCTGGTAGTCTACCAGACGCCGCTCGTGACGGATCAGGGAATTGATATGACAGACCGAAGTTACTGCCCCGGCCTGCTGGAAAGCAAACGCCGTCTCCTGATCACAGTTGGTACCCGGACCGCGTAATACCAGCACATTTACTTTTGCCATTTTTATTTTCCCTCTATTGAGTAATAAGTTGAAAGTTATAAGTTTTGATCTGAACTTTCTACTATTTTGTCTTTGTCTCGGATTTTATTATTCGTGCCTTGAATCTATTCCCCTACCATCTCAAGGGTTTTTGCCAGGCTTCTTTGAGGTCATAGATAGAAGCTCTCATTGCCAATTCGTCGGTTAAACCGTGTACTTCCAGCACCTCTTCCTGATTGACGTGCCCGATATGAGCCACAACCGCGCCATCCATAATTTTTGTAAATTGGGCTTCATGTTCAGGTGCAACTTCCACAACAAAACGACTATTGGACTCAGAGAATAAAATGTAATCGTTGCGATAAATAGGCCCGGTGCGCGGTAAGGACTTCAGATACACAGTAGCGCCCAGACCTCCTGCAAAGGCCATTTCAGCCAGCGTAACACCCAGACCGCCTTCGCTGCAATCATGGCAGGACCTCACTAATCCTTTTTCCATTGCAGAGCTGAGAAACTCCATGGCTTTGCGCGATTGCGGAGCATCCACCCTCGGTACGTTGTTGCCAGTGGCTTTGTGGGCCGCAAAATATTCGGAACCTCCCAGATCATTGCCGGTCATTCCAACAATATAGAGCATATTGCCGATGCTCTTTAAATCCATTGAAACCGCCTTGCGAACGTCGTCCATGATACCAATGGCCGATATTAATAAAGTGTGGGGAATGGAGATAATTTTACCCTCGTATTCGAATTCATTATTTAGGCTGTCCTTGCCGGAGATAAAAGGCACTCCGTAAGCTAGTGACATATCGTGGCAGGCCTGAGCCGCCCGTATCAAAGCGCCCACCATTTCCGGTCGTTTGGGACTGCCCCAGCAGAAATTATCCAGCAATGCTACTTTTCTCAGATTGCCTCCTACGGCAATAACCTGCCGCAAGGCTTCATCGATAGCGGATGCTGCCATCCAGTAGGGATCGATATCACCGTAACGGGTGTTGATTCCATTGGCAATAATAGCGCCCATCTCGGAATTTAAGACCGGACGAATGATGACGGCATCACCGGGACCATCATTTTTAGCGCCCACCAGCGGTTTCAAAACACTGCCGCCCTGCACTTCGTGATCATACTGACGGATCACCCATTCCTTGCTGCAGGTGTTCCAGGAACCCAGAATTCCCTTTAACTCAGCTTCCAGATCAAAAGGTATAAACTCCGGCTCATCGAAGCGCGGTTGATGCCAGATCGCTTCCATCTGTATCTGGGGAA
>Ga0114951_10006384_pt1 | contig 10434 bp, 12 predicted proteins | sample AM7aDNAmetaG_FD_88677 | JGI IMG/M metagenome (GOLD analysis project Ga0114951, IMG submission 88677) | Freshwater microbial communities from Finland to study Microbial Dark Matter (Phase II) - AM7a DNA metaG | ecosystem: Environmental > Aquatic > Freshwater > Lake | place: Finland: Lake Alinen...
AGATTATTAGTGTGGGCGCACGCGGAATGGTTGATTTACCTGCAATCAACCTGAGTCAAATCTCGTTGCCAAAGAAGAAATTAGCAGAAATATTCTTGTTAATCGAGAAAAACAAGAAATCTTTTACCGCAATAACAAAAGAGTATGCTCGCTCCGCAAACATAAAGGTCACTGCGGATTCTCTTAAGTCACTAAAATCATGGGTTTTTTATTATTTTAAGAAACTTGAACAGCAAGGACTCATAAGCACCGAAACTGAAGGAAGACAACTCTATGTTTCACTAACCCAAACCGGAAAGTTCATTCGTGTTGTAATGCAACACAAAAAACTTGACTCTCCAGGCCAAACAAAGCTCAAAGTGAAGAAAAAAAGCATGGTTTGAAGGCCCGCGTGTCGGCCTTACGCCTTTGCGGCACTCTCTTTTTCCTCCAAAAAGGAATTTATACTTCTTCAGCGCTAATATTGGCATGCAAAACTCGATTATTGTTTTTCGTCATGGTTCGGTTTGTTCGGATGAGAACATTTTCCTCGGCTGGCTCAACCCTCCACTTAATGCGGACGGACTAAGACAAGCAGAAACTCTTTCAGAGAAACTAAAAGATGAAAGAATTGATTTTGGTTTTTGCTCGGATCAGTTTAGGAGTAAGCAGGTTCTTCATAAAGTTCTCTTAAATCATCCACGCGCGCAAGTAATACTTGATCATCGTCTGCGCGAAAGAGATTATGGTTCTTTTTCAGGGCACAGCAAAGAAACTTTTAGTAAGCGCTGGCCGGGAAAGTATGATGAAATCAAGAAAGGATACTACACGCTGATACCGAAAGGAGAAAGCATTCACCAAGTATCACAAAGAGTATTTCCTTTTATGAACGACCTCCTAAGATTTGTTCAGGCGAATCATTGTAATGTTGCAATAAGCGCACACAATAACTCTATGCGTCTAATTGAAGAGTACCTTGGCGGGCTTTCAGTTAAGGACACAATGAAACTCATAAACAAGCCAAGCGAGTATAAGAAATTCCTGGTTAGTTTTGAGTAAAGTCCGCCAAATTAGCCTTTGGTTTTCCAAACTTTTTTGTGTCGACGCACTTTTTATAAAGCCGGGTGCACTTATTTGTTTATGAAATTCTTTGGTGTTCCAACTGCGCAAGGGGCGCTTGGTAAAAATGGAGGCTGTGAGAAAGCTCCAGCGGTTCTTGGAAAATTGTTTAAGGTAGATGTAAGAATGTTTGATTTGCCTCGTAATGATATCGAGCTGCAGCAAAAAGAAATAATGGATCTTGCAAAAAAAGCATTCTCTACTTACGCTAAAGAGAAAAAAGTGTTTTTCGGCGGATCGCACGACGTAACTTTCTCGCTTTTCAAAGCGTTTGCCTCAAAGAGCAAAAACTCAGCCATAATTCTTTTTGATGCACACGCGGATTGCGATGAAGGGTTATCTACGGTGAGTCATGAGGATTTTGTGCGCTCATTAGTTGGACAAGGACTTGTGAAAGCAGAAAATGTTTTGCTTTTTGGAGTAAGAAAGATTTTTGAGAGCGAACAGGATTTTTTGGAGAAAAGCGGAGTAAAAGTAAGTAACTCGGCCGCATTTCTTATTGATTTCTTAAAGAACCATAAACGCATCTACTTCTCGTTTGATGTGGATGTACTTGACCCTAACGTTATGGGGGCAACGCATTACTTGGAAGTTAACGGGATGTATACTGCCGAAGCGAAGGAACTTGTTGGAAAGATTTTTGCAAGCGATAATGTTCTTGCCGCGGATATTGTGGAATTTAATCCTGATAGGGCAAACGCGCAGGACAAAAAAAATCTACTTGAGATTTTTGGAAGCAACTTTTGCTAAAAGTATGTAACCTAAATCAAAGCTTATTAAAAGTAAAGAGAAAGTTGGGTCCCAAAGCACAACCGAAACTATGAGCGTAGCAACTTCAAGCACAAGTCTGTATTTTGCGATTAAGTATATTCTTCCTAGCTTTTTCTTTAGCGCCTTTCTAGCTTTCTTGTTTGAATTTAATTGCTCGTCAAGGTAAGCCGCTATAAAGAACACAATTGTCAGCGGAAGATATAGCAAAATGTTCGCCGGTAAGCCGCTTAATGCTACTATCAGAATTATTGGCACAAAAGCTATTTGGTGGTTGAGGTGATCAATCTTCTTCGAGAAAATGTTTCCTAAAATTATTCCTAAGATAAGTACAAGGAAGCGTGCATCAGCAGCCATTAAGTAGCCGACAAAGATTCCGTAAATAAGGCTTAGAATTATTCCGATTGCAAGAGTATTTTTTTTAACTTCATCAGCAAGATGATCAGAGTATTTTGTTATTACTCCGGTTAGAAAGCTTATTATGAAAAAAAATAGCATAAAAAGTCCCGCTTAGTTACAAAGCGCCTCTTTCTTTGAGGGCTTTTACAACAATTGGGAATGTTATTGTAGCGTCGCCGTAAACTGTCGCGGTTTTGGAGCTAGCACTTATTTTACCCCAGCTCTTTGCTTCTTTTGGTCTTGCTCCGCTGAGCGAGCCGTCGAATTCTGATGCTGTGGTAAAATAAACGGCGTAATTTAATCCGTCGCGTACAATGTTTGCGCCAATGATGTGGTGTTTTGTTATTCCTCCACCAAGAATTATTGCGCCGGTCTTTTCAGCGTTAAGAGTAATATCCGCAAGGGTCTTCATGTCGGCTGTTACATCAACAGAAAAATCTTTGTGGTCTTGTTTAAAGAAATACATTTGTAACCCGAGTGCTCCGTCAGTTATTCCTGGGCAAAATACAGGAATATTGTTTTTTGAGCACCAGTATTGGAAAGAATCTTCTCCCAAAGTGAGCCCGATCTCTTTTGAGATTCCGCTAGGGGATATCGCTTTGCCCGAAGCAAGCATCTTAGTAAAAATTGGTTTAATTTTTTCTTCAAGAACAACGTATCTGTCGCTTGGAACTAAAACATTTCCAATTCTATTTATTCCTTGTTTGTGAAGTGCGTTGTCATCTAGATCAAAATCTCCTTTTAGGTATGGCTTGTAGTGTTTTATTAGATCGTGTTCGAGACTGCCTGCGGTTGTGACCACCACATCAATGATTTTCTTTTTGCATAATTCAGTAACAACGCCTCTAAGTCCGGAAGCGATTAAGTTTGCTGTAAAACCAAAGTAAACAATGCAGTCTTTGTCTTTTTTCATTTCTTCAATTACGCGTACTGCGTCAGCAAGGCTGGAACTTTGAAAGCCGCTTAAGCCAAAAGCAGTCACAAGGTCGCTTACGCTCTTAACTTTATCCAAGTTTAGGTCCACTACTTGGGGCGCACCATCTGAAGTGTTTCCCTTAGTATTGTTCTTGAATAAGTCTTTAGGATTTGCCTTAGCCATACAGAAATCCCTCAAAAAAGCCTTTTTAAACCCAGAGAATGCCCTTTCCAAGCTTCTTATGTACTGCAATAAGCATGGCGTCGTAACCAAAGTCAAAGAGTAGTAGTGCTAAGAAGAAGAGGGGCTGGAAGGTTAGTATCATGAAAGCCACAAATGCAGCTATCTTTAGCATAAACCCGTACTCGAAAAAGAAACTAAAGGCTTTGCCTTTCTTTGTTTTAAACCATTTTTCTTTCTTATAATCAACTTTTTCTTCAAGAACTATTGCCAAAAAGATTATGGCAAACACAGGAGTGTTTGTAAGAAGCGGTTGAATTGTTCCACCGAGTATAAAGAATACGGCTGCGCAAAGAAATGTTCCTGCAACAAAAGTTAGATTATCCACTTTTCTTGCAATTATTACCCCTAGAAGAACTCCGGTGAAAGCAATCATAGTCATATCTGATATTACCATTAGTGCGGCCCCTACAACTGCAAGCAAGCACGCAATAACAAAAGCTCTTTTTTTGCTTGCAAGTCCATCATCAAGTGCCGCGTCAACAAACTTAAGGAGAAGTCCAACTAAAAAGAAACTTACAAGAAAAAAAGTCCAAGTTATCTCGGGGCTTGAGTACACCCAGTGCATAAGCGCTTCGAGAACCATCATTACCACTTTAAGAAAAAGAGTTTCGAGGTATAAAAAGGAAACTGTGTGGGTAAGAAATTGGGTGAGGTCGGCACTGAACCTTAAAAATGATTATAAATATAAAAAAGTCTAATCTTTTTATGGTTGAAAATAATGCTTCTGAAAAGTTTGCTCGTTTTATTGCGCATGTTCAGGGGGACGGATGTTTTTCTCCAGAAAGAAACCTGGTAAGATACTTTAACCAAGAAATGGATTTAATAAACGATTTTAAAGAATCGGCAGAAAAATGTTTTGAGGTGAGTTGTAATAAAGTTTACGCGGGGCGGACATGTTTCCATATAGGATTCAGAAATAAAAGAGTTGCCGATCTAATCAAAGAGTATTCTTTTGGAAGCGAGACTTGGTTTGTTCCAAAGTTTGTTTTTGAAGGAAGTCAAGCAGTTATTGCTTCTTATTTACAAGCATTTTTTGATGATGAGGGGAGCGCAATATTTCAGAAACGTGAATTAGGTTATGACCGGGCGGTACAGATGCAATCAATAAATGGAAAGGGTTTATTGCAACTTCGCGACTTACTGAAGTCTATTGGAATTGTTTCAAATTTTCATGGGCCGTACAAGCTTAAGTATTTTGAGCTTAAAATAACTGGAAAAGAGAACTTGAAAGAGTTTTTTAAAAAAGTTGGATTTGTTCACAAAAGAAAAATGAAAACTCTAGAAAAAGCAATAGAAACATACCTGAAATAAATCCAGGTATGTTCCTTTTATGGGCAAGGGGAGATTTGAACTCCCGACCGCACGATCACTGACTTGTCTTATTATCAGTCGTGTGCTCCAACCAGCTAAGCTACTCGCCCAAAATCTACTCTAAAACAGCTGCTTTGGCTTCGCCCAGGCAACTTGTACTCTTAAAGAAAGTGTTTCGGGAAAAGCTTTAAATTGGTGACTATGGGCTATTTATTTGAGCAATCGCGAGCCCCTTCGTCTAGTGGCTAAGGACATAGGCCTTTGAAGCCTAGGACTCCAGTTCGAATCTGGGAGGGGCTATAAGCTTTATTAAGAAAAAAAGTCTCTAGTCTTGTCGCGAGACAAGACGTTAGCGTCTCCCGTTTGGTCCTGGCGGAACAGGACGTGAGGAGCTGGAGGGGCTATTTAGTATTTTTTAGGGAAGCTGTTTGTTTGATTTGGTCGTTTTTATGAACTATTGTTTTATCGGTTTGCCCGGAGCGGGGAAGAGTTTTTTTGGAAGAAACTTTGCTGCCCATAGGGGAATAAGTTTTGTTGATGGTGACGAGGTTATTTTTCAGCAAACCGGAAAAACTATTTCGCAGCTTCTAACCGCACTTGGAAATGAAAAGTTCTTAGTTTTGGAAGAGGGAGCACTTCTTAGTTTAGAAGGGGTGAAAGATAGCGCTATTTCTCCGGGCGGAAGCGTAATCTATTCTGAGAAAGTTATGAGCTTATTAAAAAAAATTTCTACAGTAATCTTTTTGGATGCGTCTTTTGAGTTGTGGAAAAAAAATTTGCGTGACCCTACTACTGTTGTCGGATTGAAAGAGAAAGGCCTTGAAGGAGTATTTAGTGAGAGACGTTTACTTTATCTAAAATATGCTGACGTAATTGTGCCTCTTGTCAAAATTCTTTCTGCAAAAGAAGGAATAAAACTAATTGAGGAAAAACTTTTGGCGCACGAAAAGAAGTAAGTTGAGGGATTTTTCTTTTGTTCTTTTCCAAATTGCAGAGGTAGATCTGATAAGTATAAATACTTCTGGCTCGCAATTCTTATTATGGCTCGTAGATCGCCTTGGGCGGCGCAAACAAGGAGAGAAAGAAGAGCTGCTGTTGGGGGTTTCTTGTACCTGCCTAGGGGGCCTAAGTTTAGCTCTGCTTTTGAAATGATTAATCGGAAGTCTGCAGAGATACCTTACGCGGAGAAGGCTAGTTTTTTGCATGCTAATCCAGGGTCGCTTGCGGCGGTCCTCAAAGTGCAATCAAAAAAGGTTAACGGAGCTAATCTTGTCAGTCTTTCTAACTTCATTTCTAAGTTCGGCCTCAAGCCGGAAGCATTTGAAAAAATAAAATCCCCTGTTCTTGTAGACTATTTGACTTTTGAAACTGCAAAGGAAATAATTAACAGAGGAACTCCTTTGCAGATAAAGACCTTTAAGGATCATTTTAGGAATTACCTTAAAGAAAGAAAGATTCCTTTTGATGTTAAGATCTTTAATCAGGCTACAAGCGATTATACATCTACTGGGACCAACATAATTCTTTCCGAATCAGTAGATCCAAAAGCTTTTGAGAGGCGATATCTTACACTGATGAAGTCGGAAAGAAAAGAAGCTCTTCTTGATAGGGAAATGACAAACAAAGTCATTAGAAGAGCGTTTGGAGGGCACAAACTCACTCAAAACCAAGTTCGAGTGGCGAGAAGATGGCTTGATACTCATTCGAGCGAACACGGAGCAGCGCTTCTTAAATCAATCAAAGAGGCTCCAGAAGATCAGGAGGTTGTTACTGAGGTAGTTCAAAAATGGCGGGACAAAATGGAAGCGGATTTGAGAAACGCTTTGCTTCCTGTTTTTATTGTTAAGGTTTCTAGGAAGGCCGTTCCTTCAAAGCCGAAAAGTGCGGCGATATTAATAAAGGGGGGCACAAGAGAGAAGCGAATGGTGGATTATGTTGGAAAGGAAGAGGTCGAGCAGGCCGCAAAGAACGCAAGAGAAATTGAGACAAAAGAAAGGGCTGCGAAGATGGTGGGGAAAAAGTTTGATGTTGTTAAATATTCTTTGGATGAAATTGCGCGCGAAAATCCTGCTGCAGGAGTCAGGTTCCATGCATTGTTGGCTTCAGGAATTATAGGGGAAGGAACACTAAGAGGGCTTTATGCTAGCGGGTCCCTTTCGAGAAGAATATTTCTTAGGGCGATTGATGAACTCGGATTTACAAAATACTTTGGAACAAAGGACGTGAATGCGCTTGCGCGTTTCATTTCATTCATCGGCCCGAAAGGAAAGCGCATTGACAAGGCAAGAAGAATGATTCAGTCAAGCCGAGGGGATGAAATATTCAAGTTTTTGGAGAGAAACGCGCTTATTAACACGCACCACGGTGGGGGAGACGTTGTTTATCTCGCAAGAGCCGGCCACTAGGGGCGATAATGTTGTTGACTTACTTTACGTAAAGTCTTTGCATAAACAATTAAAAACAACCAAAGCTCTTACTTCTCCATGAAAGCAAATGAATCAAAAGCAACTAAACCTGCAGAGTTTCTACTGCTTGCTGCAAAAGAAGCGCAAAAAGGGATGGAGAAGAATCACGGCGGGCCTTTTGGCGCTGTAGTTGTTAGAAAAGGAAAAGTTATTGCTAAGGGGCATAACGAGGTATTGAAAACAAATGACCCTACTTCGCATGCGGAGATTCTTGCGATTCGAAGGGCATCAAAGAAACTGAAGACTCGTAATTTAAGTGATTGTGACCTTTATGCTTCGTGCGAACCTTGTCCGATGTGTTTGGCTGCAATTCATTGGGCGAAGATAAAGAAAGTATTTTTTGGTTGCGGAAGAGATGATGCAGCAAAAATGGGTTTTTGTGACAAGAAGTTATATGATTTGTTTAGGGATCCTTCGCTTGAAAACATAAAGCTTACTAAAATAAAAGTTGATGAATGCGTTTCTCTCACAGGGTCTTGGCGTAAAAAGAAAGATAAGAAGATTTACTGAGTTTTTACTTAGCGAGAAGTTTTCCTGCCTTTTTTGTGTTTGAGTTTTTTGTTTCGGGCAATTCAGAAATAACAATTCCTGCTACAATTAAGAGCCCCCCGAGCGCGTGTATTGGAATAAACAGTTCTCCGCCGAGGGTCCATGCAAATATTGCTGCAGATACTGGCTCGAGCGCAAAAATAAGTGCAACTTTTACTGCACTGGCGTGTTTCTGTGCTACTGTTTGTATTAGGTAAGCTAATAGTGTTGGGAATAAAATTAGGAAAATAACTGCTCCTTGAACACTGGGAGCAACTGTCAGTGGCTGATTAAAGATAATTGCCAAAACAAGGGCCAATACTCCTACAACTAAAAATTGTTGGAATGTGAGCGTATAAGCATCTATTTTTTTTACAAACTTCCCAGTGAATAAAATGTGCAATCCGTAAGTTACTGCGGCAGCTAGTGTAAGTACGTCCCCTAAATTCATTTGTGTCATTCCGCCTGTCAAAAGCCAAAGACCAATTATGCTGAGCACAATTGCAACAATGCGTTTTTTTGTAGGAGTATTGTGAAAGAGCAATAACCCAAAGAGGGGCACAAAAATTATGAATAATCCTGTAATGAACCCGCTGTTTGAGGCAGTAGTAAATTGAAGTCCAATAACTTGCGACAGGTACAGTATTGTCAGAAGTACTCCAAGGCTTGCCCCTTGACGAAAGTTTTTGAAGAGCGGCTTTTTTAGGTAAATTGCAATTATTCCTAGTAAGAGTGCTGCAAAAATAAAGCGGTAGGCTACTAGTGCAAAGGGATTGATTGAATTTAATGCGTCTTTCATTATGAAGAAAGTGCTTCCCCAGATAATTGCGCAGTAAATTAAGCCAAAATCGCCAAAAAGTGGTTTTAGTTTCATAATGAAAGGCCGCCTTTATTTTTTGTCAGAATCTTTTTCTTTTACAAAAAGTAGCATTATCATCGCAATAACTGTGAGTCCTAACGAAAGTGCGAATGGAACTCCAACACCAAAAGCGTCCCATAAGAGTCCTGCTCCTAGCGATGCGGGTAGTGCGCAAAGACCAATTGCCATTTCAAAGCCGCCAATTGCGCTTGCCCTGAATTTTTTTGGAGCAAGTTCTGAAACGAACGTGGTTTGTACGGGGTCAAGTGCTGCGAGGTGTAATCCGTATAAGACAAAGGCAACTACAAGCCAGGCTAGGTCTTGAGTAAAGATAAATATGAGGCAAGTAAGTATCCAAAAAGTGAATGCTAAGAAGATTACATTCTTTCTTCCTATTTTGTCTGCCAATTTCCCGAAAGGTATTGCGAACGCGGCCGCAAAAATAGTGAATATCAAAAATAGTACTGGGATAAATAGTGGTTGAAAACCGGCTTTGTTTGCGCCGATTATTAAAAAGGAGTAACTAAATGAACCAAGCGCGAATATTGAACTAAGTATGAGAAAGAGTCGGAACTCTTTTGTGAGGTTGCTAAAAGCAAGTCCTTTGTGGAGTTTGACTTTGAGTTGTTTTCTTTCTTTTATTGCAACAATTACAAGTATTCCTGCTATGAGGGATGCTGGCGCCGCAAATAAGAAAAGCGCATGGTATCCTACGAACTGGAAAAATATTATGCACGCAATTATTCCGACTACCGCTCCAAATTTGTCCATTCCTTTTAGGAAGCCAAAGTTTTTTCCTCTGTTTTTGTGGTCTGATGCGTCGGCAACTATTGCGTTTCTTGGGGCGTCTCTCATTTTTCCTGCGCGGTCAAGTACTCTGAAAGGGATAATCATTGGCCAGCTTGTTGAAAATGCGTAACCTACTCTTGAGAGTGCGCCGCAGAAATAGCCTGCCCAAATAAACACTTTTCTTTTCTTTAATCGGTCCGAAAGATAACCTGATCCTGCTTGGGAGAGTGAAACAAGTGCGTCTCCTAGTCCGTCAACAAGGCCCAATATCGCCATGTTTGCGCCAAGAACACTTGTTAGAAAGAGGGGCCAGATTGGGAATATCATGTATGCGCCAAAGTCGTTAAGGAAAGACGCGATTGCAAAAACCCAAACTGTTCTTTTTTTCTTGCGATCCACGAAAAGAGTATTGCTTCGAGCTATAAAAGGATTTTCTCGTTAAGGGGTGGGGGGCAGGGAAGCTTTTTATTGATGTTTTTACTTACTCTGTTCAGGTTGATAGAATGGTTGAAGTAAAGAAGAGAAGAGATATTGTGGGGATAATCGTTTTTGACGGAGAACGATTCTTGCTACTTCATAGGGTCCTGAACTGGAAAGGGTGGGAGTACCCAAAAGGCGGAATAGAGGAAGGGGAAGAGAAGGAGAAGACTGTTGGGAGAGAGTTGTTTGAAGAAACTGGTCTTGCAAAGTTTGAGATGATTAGTAAAGTTGGGCAATTTGATTTCTTTGACAAGAAACGCGGGTCCATAACCACTATGACCAATTTTCTCGTAAGGGTTTCAAGTAACTCCAAGGTTGCGCTTGAGGATAATCAGGCAGTGGATGAGAAAGGCAAGAAGATAATTGAGCATGATGATTATAGGTGGTGCCAGCCAGAGGAAGCATTAAAGCTTCTTACCCATGAGGATACAAAGGCTGCAATGAGAAAAGCAATTTCTATGCTCGGGTTGCAAATAAAATGACTGCTCACACCATTTATAGGACACTTTTGGGGTTAGTTGGTTGTTGAAAAAAGATTTTGATTTTTGGCGGTGTTAAAAATGGGTTTATTTGGAAAT
>Ga0114951_10006385_pt1 | contig 10434 bp, 7 predicted proteins | sample AM7aDNAmetaG_FD_88677 | JGI IMG/M metagenome (GOLD analysis project Ga0114951, IMG submission 88677) | Freshwater microbial communities from Finland to study Microbial Dark Matter (Phase II) - AM7a DNA metaG | ecosystem: Environmental > Aquatic > Freshwater > Lake | place: Finland: Lake Alinen...
ACTCCGGCACCTGTGTTCCTCCGTCGCATAATGAATCATTGTATCCATCCGCATGCGGGTCAGGGATTCCTGCTCCTCATATTCTTTCTTTGGGAAAATCAGTGATTTATCGGTGAGCCGCTCGGCCGTAAAAATGATCTGCGGAGTTTTCTTTGGCTGTATATAATATATTACACCCATCTTGTTGAGTGTGGCCAAAACCGTAACGATCGTCTGGACCGGAACTTTGGCTTTGGCTGCCAGATTGTATTCATCAATCCTGACAAAATCCGAAAACATGCCGGAATACATACGAAGCAAAAGTTTTATTATCCCGTCATATCCTGCATTAAGTATCTGAAACTTATATAATTCATCGCGGTCTACCCTGAAATGAACACGTGCCGGAAGGTCAATATCTTCTGTAAGCTCCAGGTATCCTGCACGTTCCAGATGCTTAAGTGAATGAAAAGCCACTAAGGAGTGAAAGCTGAATTTTGTACAAAAATCCATGAGATCGAAGTCAAAAACCTGACTTTTCCCGGCACCGGGAACTACTTCAAGGTAATTACCCAGTGATTGATATACTTTTCTGATCAGCTCAATATCTGGAAACCTGACGTTATGGCTCTTCTCGATCGAGAGTTTATCAGCCGGCTGGTAAAGCAAAACGGCATAAGCTTTTTTACCATCCCGACCGGCTCTCCCAGCTTCCTGAAAATAGGCCTCCGGTGATTCGGGCAGATCCATATGAATCACCGTCCTTACATCGGGTTTGTCGATTCCCATACCAAAGGCATTGGTAGCCACCATGATCCGGACTTTACCTTTGGTCCAGTCTTCCTGGCGTATCCTTCGTTCCTTCTGATCTAGACCTGCATGATAATGTTGAGCGGAAACACCTTTGGATGTTAGATAATCGGCGATTTCCCTTGTTTTCTTGCGGTTCCGGACATAAATTATCCCGCACCCCTTTTGCTTGTTGAGTATTCGCAGCAAATAGGCTGTTTTATCCTCTGTTTTTCTGACCAGATAAATCAGATTTTTACGCTCGAATGTCTGGCGTATCTCATTCTTCTCCCTGAAATTCAGTTTCACCTGAATATCATCAGCCACTGTTGGAGTGGCGGTGGCAGTAAGTGCAAGAACCGGCACTCCCGGTAAATATTCACGTATTTTAGCTATTTGCAGATAAGAGGGCCTGAAATCATATCCCCACTGTGAGATGCAATGCGCCTCATCTACAGCGATAAGGTTCACCTTCATGCTCTCCAGACGCTTCAGGAAAATTTCAGTCGAAAGACGTTCGGGCGACAGATACAGGAATTTATAATCACCATAGATGCAATTGTCCAAAGCGATGTCCAGCTCAAATTTCGATAGTCCGGAATGAATGGCCACAGCCCGGATATTTTTGGCTTTTAAATGGTCAACCTGATCCTGCATGAGGGATATGAGCGGAGTAATTACAAGGCATAGTCCATCCCGGGCCATGGCTGGAACCTGAAAAGTTATTGATTTGCCTCCACCCGTGGGCAGTAGCGCGAGGGTATCCTTGTCCTGCATGACTGAGCGGATGATCTCCTCCTGCAAAGATCTGAAGCCGGTGTAACCCCAATACTGGGACAGTATTTTCCGATAGGTCTCCAATTCAGTAAGAAATTTGTAATTTAGCACAAATTTAGCAGAACATAAAATCTCCGATATGTCATTTGTTTCAGATAAAGTTGAATTCGAGGGACTAACCTTCGACGATGTTTTATTAATACCGGCTTATTCCGATGTGATGCCCCGCAAGGTAGACGTATCTACCCGTTTCACTCAAAAAATTATTTTAAATACTCCAATAGTTTCTGCCGCCATGGATACGGTCACGGAATCCGCAACCGCTATGGCAATCGCCCGTGAAGGCGGAATTGGCGTGATCCACAAGAACATGACCATCGAAGAACAGGCTCGGCAGGTGCTATCTGTAAAAAGAGCTGAAAACGGCATGATCATGGACCCGGTGACCATTCATCCTGATCAGACTGTGGGAGATGCACGCCATCTGATGAATGAGTTCAAGATTGGTGGCATTCCTGTCGTAAACAGCCATAATATTTTAGTCGGCATTGTCACTAACCGGGATCTCCGGTTTGAGAAAGATTTTTCTCGCTCAATCAGTGAGGTAATGACCAAGGATAATCTGATCACCACCTCTGCCAATGCCACTTTGGATACCGCCGCCGACATCCTTCAAAAAAACAAGATAGAAAAGCTTCCAGTAGTTGATAAAAACTATAAACTCATTGGCCTGCTCACTTATAAAGACCTGACTATCACAAAGGACAGGCCTAATGCATGCAAGGATGAACGTGGCAGGCTTAGAGTAGCTGCGGCTGTTGGCGTTGCTGCCAATACCCTCGACAGGATTGCTGCTCTGGTTGAAGCGGGAGTGGATGCGATTGTTATCGACACTGCTCACGGACACCGAAGTCAGGTAATTGATATCCTGAAAAGTGCCAAATCAAGATATCCGGAATTCGAATTTGTTGCAGGTAACATCGCAACTGGTGATGCGGCAAAAGCTCTTTTAAGGGCAGGAGCATCAGCGGTAAAAGTAGGTATCGGTCCAGGTTCAATATGCACCACCCGTATAATCGCCGGTGTAGGTGTTCCTCAGCTGAGTGCCATTTATGAAGTTGCCAAAGCTTTAAAACATGATGATATTCCGGTGATTGCCGACGGCGGAATCCGTTATTCAGGTGATATCGTTAAGGCCCTGGCTGCAGGTGCAGATTCGGTTATGGCAGGATCACTTTTCGCCGGTACCGAAGAATCTCCAGGTGAAACGATCATCTATCAGGGTCGTAAATTCAAATCATACCGGGGAATGGGCTCTATCGAAGCAATGAACGAAGGTTCGAAAGACCGCTATTTCCAGGATGTTGAAGATGATATCAAGAAACTGGTGCCGGAAGGTATCGCCGCCCGGGTTCCGTATAAAGGAAGCCTGAATGAAGTTATCTATCAGATGGTTGGCGGTTTAAGGGCCGGAATGGGTTATTGCGGAGCCAATAATATCAAAGAACTTCAGCAAGCCAGATTTGTAAGAATCACCAACAGCGGAATCGTTGAAAGTCATCCGCATGATGTAACTATAACGCGTGAATCACCAAATTATTCCCGCGAAGCATAATACCAATACCAAATCAATAAGCCAAACGTTATAAAAAGGCATTTCTTAAAAATAAGTAACTAATTATGAAGTACCGTCCCTGCTTACGTACCGTCTGCGCAATTCTATTGCTCCTTCCTGGTGTAGCTGCTTTTAATCAGGAATCAGTTCTTGTAACCATTGGAGATAAACCAGTATATACCAGCGAGTTTACCAGGATATTAAACAAAAATAAAAACAACCTTACCGGACAAAAACCGACGCTTCAGGAATCCCTGGATATGTTTATTAATTTCAAGCTTAAAGTGAGGGAAGCTGAGGCCCAGGGGCTTGATACTTCCGCATCATTTAAGAAAGAACTTGCCAGCAATCGTGATCAGCTTGCCCGCCCCTACCTGATGGATCAGGAGGTTACCGATGAGCTTATCAAGGAAGCATTTGACCGGAGTAAATGGGAAGTGCGAGCCAGCCATATTCTGGTAGGGTTAAAACCCGATGCCCCGGCAGGTGATACACTCCTCGCTTACCGCAAGGCAATGGGCATTCGCGACCGCCTTATTAAAGGTGAAAAATTCGATGTGGTAGCTAAAGAAGTCAGCGATGATATTTCAGCCGCCAACAATGGTGGCGACATTGGTTTTATTACGGTTCTTGGCGTAGTTTATCCTTTTGAGAACGCAATTTTCAAGGCAAAAATCGGTGAAATTTCCATGCCGGTCCGTACAGAATTCGGGTATCATATAATCCTTGTTACCGATAAGAAACCCGCCCGTGGAAAACTTCATATCGCAACCATCTGGAAATCAATTAACATGACCACTTCAGATGAGGAAAAAGCTAAAGCGAAAGAGGATATTCAAAATATTTACCTGCAATTGAAATCGGGAGCCGATTTTAACGACCTGGCGCGTAAATACTCCGACGACCGTACCATGGCAGTCAGGGGTGATGCTGGTTTCTGGATCGGTCCTAATCAGCGCGAAGTCGCCTTTGATCAGGCAGCCTACAGCTTAAAAAATAGCGGTGACGTCACCCAACCGATCGAGACCTCCCTGGGTTGGTTTATCATCAAATTGCTCGACAAAAAGAGCCCCGATACCTGGGATGAGGCAAAAGGAGTATTGGCTGCTCAGATTTCGAGAGATACCAGGTCGCAAAAAAGCGAAAAAGTTGTCATCGAGAAGCTGAAGAAAAGCTACGGATATAAACTGGACACCAAGAACCTTGAAGAATTTTACAAACTGGTTGAGCCAACCGTTTTTGAAGGTAAGTGGGATGCAACTCCTGCCATGCAAAAAATGGGCATTCTTTTCACTTTGGGCGATCTTAAGGTTTTTCAATATGAATTTGCAAAATACCTTGCTCTCTACGTTAAGAAGGGAACGGTAAGAACCATCGCAGAATTCGTTGATGATCAATTCAATGAATTTGCAAAAACCAGGATCCTCGAGTATGAAAAAACTCAGCTCGACAAAAAATATCCTGAATTCCGCGATCTGTATAATGAGTTCAGGGACGGAAACCTGTTATTCGAGATAACGGATAAAATGGTTTGGTCGAAAGCATCGAAGGATACAGTCGGACTGACTGCATTCTTTGCTGCCAACCAATCAAAATACCTGTGGCCGCAGAGGCTGGACGCAGTGGTGATTTTTGGAAAAGGCGAAAATAATCTGCAGAAAATGATGGAAGAATTCCGCACCGCCCTGCAGAAAAAATGCAAAGATGGTTGCGATGGGGTTTCTGTTCAGAATGCTCTGGGTGAGGTGATGGCCCGTTATTCCGGTAATAGTTTTGAAATTGAAGATAAGCTGTTTGCCAAAGGTGATAACTGGATGGTTGACCAGGTGAAATGGAAACCGGGAGCTTCGGATATCATCAATGAAACTAACGCAAAAATCATTGTGTGGATCAACAAACTCATTGATTCCAAACCAAAAAAACTGGATGATATTCGCGGTCAGGTCACAGCTGATTACCAGGATAATCTCGAAAAACAATGGATCAAGGAACTGAGAGAAAAATATCCCGTAAAAATCAATCAGGATGCACTTTCCAAGATTAAACTCTAATAAAACTCTTGTTTGCCTGTTGCTCCTGGTATTGCTGGTACCTTTTTTAACCTTTTGCAAATCAGATCATAAAAGGAAAAATGAGGCAACCTTGGCACGTGCCTATGGCCATTACCTCACCAGAAGTGAAATTCAAGGATTAGTCCCGGCCGGAACCGCCCCGGAGGATAGTACCAGGCTCGTGAAATCCTATATCGAGCTTTGGCTAAAAAAGAAAGCAGTAGTCAATAAGGCAGAATTCAACCTTACGGAAGCTCAGAAAAATATTGACAATCTCCTTGAAGAGTACCGCACCTCGCTTCTTACCTATGAATATGAGAAGCAAATGGTAGCCCAAAAGCTTGATACAGTTGTGACTGACATCGATGTTCAGAAATATTACTATCAGTATAAGCAGGACTTTATTCTTCAGGACCCAATAATTAAAGGTGTTTATTTCAGGATATTGAGGACCTCAAGCCGGTTAAGCGAGTTTCGCAATCTTGCCCATTCCTCGGGTGAACTCAATTATAAAAAGCTGGTTGATGTGGGTGCCCAGGTCGCTGAATATACTGACTCATTCGAAGAAAACTGGCTGTCGTTTCCGCTGCTTTTGCAAAAAATGCCGGGCAATGTTGCTGATCCAAAACAATTTCTGCAGCGATATAAATACCTCGAAGCTGAGGATGTTCATTATTATCACTTTGCCAGAATCATCGATTACAAGTTGCCGGGTGAACCGGCACCACCTGAATATGTAAAACAGGAAATACGGGATATCATGCTTAATCAGCGCAAAATGGATTTCCTGAAACAACTGGAAGAATCAATATACAATGAAGCGGTTATACAAAATGATGTTGAAGTATATGAAAAATAGAATACTTTCCCTGATGCTGATCCTTGTGGCCTCAGGTTTTTATAATTCCTCCAAGGCTCAGATAATCAGCAAGAATGACACTGTAATCCTCGACCGGGTCGTTGCAGTGGTCGGTAAATTCCCGATTTTGCAGTCTGACGTGGAAAACCAGATCATGCAGTGGAAGCGCGAAAGTCAAAGCGTCCCGGGTGATCCACGGTGTTATAGCCTCGAAACTTTGATGGTGAACAAGCTCCTGATTATTCAGGCTGAAATCGATAGCGTTATGGTTACCGATGAAGACGTTCAGAGGGCCCTTGATAATAAACTGCAGCAATTTATCATGATGTCAGGTTCTCAGGAAGCGCTCGAAGCTAATTTTAAGAACAAACCTCTGCTGCAAATTAAAAAGGACCTTTTCAAACCGCAGAAAGATATAATGATTGCCGAAAAAATGCAGAGCGAGATTGCCGGTAAAGTCGTTGTCACGCCTGCAGATGTTCAGAAATACTTCAAGCAGATTCCCTCGGGCCAGGTTCCACTACGCCCGGCTGCGATGGAAATAAGAGAGATTGTAATCAAGCCGCAGGTATCTGATGAAGAGACGCTAAGGGTTCAGAACCGGCTGAAAGAATTCCGCGAGCGCATACAAAAAGGCGAAAGCTTTACCACACTGGCTGTTTTGTATTCCGAAGACAAGGGTTCGGCTCCGCATGGTGGTGAATTGGGGATGACACCCAGAAGTTCACTGGCACCAGAATTTTCAGCCGTTGCATTTAATCTGAAAGGCAATGAAATTTCCCGGGTGGTTAAAACTGACTTTGGATTTCATATTATCCAGTTGATCGACCGGAGAGGCGATGTGATCAATGTCCGTCATATCTTATTATCCCCTAAACCAACAGCACAGGAGAAATCGTTGGTACGTCAAAGACTGGACAGCATTGCCCAGGCGATCAGGGAAAATAAAATCAGCTTTGAGGAAGCTGCTCTGAAGTTCAGCTCAGAAAAAGACACCCGCGCAAATGGTGGTCTCCTTGTTAATAAGGGAAATCCGCAGGATCCAAACTCTCAGAATGTCAATACCACCTGGTACGAACCTCAGGAACTGAGTCCTGAAGTATTTAACGCTGTCAAGAACCTTAAGATCGGTGAAATATCGAAAGTCATTGAAACTATGGACGCCAATGGCCAGGCCGTTTACAAGATTCTCTCGGTTAAATCAAACCGTCCGGCTCACAAGGCAGATCTTAAACAGGACTATCAATACCTTCAGGCATTAGCCCTGTTGAATCAAAAACAAAAAAAACTGGACGAGTGGATCAATAAAAAGCAGCAGTCCATGTATATCCGCATCGACCGTGATTTCCTGGGATGTGAGTTTGAACATAAAGGTTGGATCAAGTAATATGGGTGATAAAGAAGCAGTTGATAAGTTAAAGAACTCTTATGAGCAGTTCTTTAATGAAATCCGCAAAGTCATTATCGGACAGGATGAAGTAGTTGAACAGGTATTAGTCAGCATATTCAGCCGTGGCCATTGTTTGCTCGTTGGTGTGCCGGGATTGGCCAAGACTCTACTGGTAACAACGATCTCGAAAATTCTGGGCTTGGATTTCAAAAGGATCCAGTTTACACCGGATCTTATGCCTTCAGATATTATCGGTACTGAAATTCTGGATTCGGATCGACAATTCAAGTTTGTTAAGGGGCCTCTGTTTGCCCACATGATACTTGCGGATGAAATCAACCGGACACCGCCAAAAACCCAATCTGCGCTACTCGAAGCCATGCAGGAAAAATCGGTTACTTCAGGCGGGGTACGATATGTTTTGCAGGATCCATTCTTTGTTCTGGCTACGCAGAACCCGATTGAGCAGGAAGGGACCTATCCTTTGCCGGAAGCTCAGCTCGACAGGTTCATGCTTAATATCCTTCTTGATTATCCGGCTTTTGAAGATGAAATCACCATTGTAAAAAGGACCACTTCAGATATCGAAGCTACATTGAATCAAGTAATTTCGAAAGAGGAGATCTTGTTTTATCAGGACCTCATCCGACGGGTTCCGGTTAACCACAGTGTTGTAGAATATGCGGTTAACCTGGCGTCCAAGACTCGGCCCACCAGTTCACTCGCCCACCCGCTGGCCAAGGAAAATCTGGTTTGGGGAGCAGGTCCGAGAGCTTCGCAGTTCCTGATCATCGGAGCCAAGACCCATGCTGTTCTGAATGGGAAGTATTCTCCCGACATTGAAGATATCCGGGCCATAGCACCGGCAATCCTACGCCACAGGATTATCCGGAATTACAAAGCCGAAGCAAAAGGCATATCGGTTGAAGACATTATCAATGAGATGCTGGCATAAATTGTGCTTCCTGGCAGCGTTTGCGCTGTCGTTTTCCCTGGCTGGTCAGTCGCAGGCGACCCGTATCGTTGATTGGGGCGCCGATGTATCTTCTGTAGATCCAAGAATCGGCAATGGGATTAAGCGTCTGCTCGGTAATGTGAGAATGTCGCATAAAAATTTTACCCTCACCTGCGATAGTGCCTATTTTGACGAAACAATCAATCAGTTTAAAGGATTCAGCAGGGTTCATATCATCAAGGCGGATACTCTTAATATATATGCTAAAACCCTGGATTACAGTGGCCAGACTGAACTTGCACAGCTCGAAGGCAATGTATTTATGGATAATGGAAAGCAAACGCTTAAGGCTCCACGACTCGATTATAACATGAAGGAAGAGATCGCCTATTATTTTGGTGGTGGTCAGGTATTAGACAGTGCCAATACGGTGGAGAGCTTTTGGGGTTACTATTATACTAAGCTCGATCAATTTGTTTTTAAGGAGAGCGTAACCTTTACTAATCCTGATAATACACTCATTACCGATAGTCTTCGCTATAATTCCAAGACGGAAGCGATGTCGTTCGAAGGTCCGTCGCAGATATTCAGCGATAGCAGTTATATTTCGTGCAACCGGGGAGTCCTCGATTCGAAGAACCGGATCTCAACCTTCTCCAAAAATGTATTCATGCAGGCCAAGCAGCAGAATCTGCGCACCGACAGCCTCATTTACAATCAGGCTGGCAAATTTACGAATGCCTATCGGAACATTGAAATGAGGGATACGGTTGAGAATATGATTATCCGGGGACAGCATTTATTCTATGATGAGCCAAATAACCTTTTTCGGGTTACGGAGGATGTGCTATACATCATGACTGGTGAAAAGGACAGTTTGTTTCTCCATGCTGATACGCTTGAATCCTCGAGGGAAGAAGTATCGAAATCGCGTCGGATTAAAGCTTTTCCACATGTTCAGTTTTTCCGTGCGGATATTCAGGGACGATGTGATTCGCTTGACTACCTGGTTATTGACAGTGTGATCAGATTATATAAAGAACCGCTTATCTGGGTGGAAAACAACCAGCTTACATCGGATTCACTTGGCATTTTTCTGGCAAAAAAAGGTATCAACCGTATGGAGATGAGGAACAATGCTTTAATGGTCACGCGCGAAGACAGCACACTGTACAATCAGATAAAAGGAAAGTTAATAAAGGGTTTCTTCAAGGCTGAAAAACTTGACCGCGTAGATGTTACGGGCAATTGTGAATCCTTATATTACCCAAAGGATGGAATACAGATTATCGGGCAGAACAAGGCATTATGCAGTAATATCCGAATTTATTTTGTGGATAAGAGGATTGACAGAATAGCCAACATCAAGGATCCAGACTCGAAGCTTACACCGATTAAAGATCTGGGGGTCAAAGACATGTACCTCGAAGGGTTTAAATGGCTGGAAGATAAGCGGCCAATAACCCGTGAAGATATCAGAACATGGAAATAAAACAGGCACCTCCCGGTGCCTGATTCATTTAATATTCTTCCTCATTAAAGAAAAAATCGTCCTTGCTTGGATAATCGGGCCAGATGTCCTCTATACTTTCATAGATTTCACCTTCATCCTCAATCTCCTGCAAATTTTCGATCACTTCAAGTGGAGCTCCGGAGCGAATTCCAAAATCGATGAGCTCATCTTTGGTTGCTGGCCAGGGAGCATCTTCCAGTTTGGATGCTAATTCAAGTGTCCAATACATATCTGTAGATTATTAAGGCAATTTTTTCGCAAATGTAAATTATTTAAAATAAAATACAATAGATAAAAAAAATCCTTAAGCGATACGATGCATATTTAATTTATCGCTTTCGATATGTCCGTCGAGTAATCGTATGATTCTCTGGGCTCTCATAGCGATATCCTCTTCGTGGGTTACGACAATAATTGTATTTCCAAGTGCATGAATATCACGAATGAGATTCATAATATCGACAGAAGTTTTTGAATCGAGGTTACCGGTTGGCTCATCGGCCAGG
>Ga0114951_10006386_pt1 | contig 10433 bp, 12 predicted proteins | sample AM7aDNAmetaG_FD_88677 | JGI IMG/M metagenome (GOLD analysis project Ga0114951, IMG submission 88677) | Freshwater microbial communities from Finland to study Microbial Dark Matter (Phase II) - AM7a DNA metaG | ecosystem: Environmental > Aquatic > Freshwater > Lake | place: Finland: Lake Alinen...
ACGGCGATCTTTTAGCGATATTAAAAAAAGAGCGCAACATCACCAGGTCTCAGGGCATAGAAATCGACGAGCAGGCTGTTTATGAGTGCGTTGCTAAGGGAGTGAGCGTCTTTCACGGTGACATAGACACCGGGCTCTCAGAATACAGCGACAATTCCTTTAATTACGTCATACTAAATCAGACCTTTCAACAGGTAAAAAAACCGGATGTTGTGCTCAGTGAAGCCCTCAGAGTAGGAGGCAAGGTAATAGTAGGTTTTCCCAATTTTGCCCACATTACCGCTCGTTATCACCTGGCCTTACGGGGCAGAGCGCCCATCACCAGGTCTTTGCCGTATGAATGGTATAACACACCTAACATTCACTTTTTAAGTATTGCTGATTTTCAGGATTACTGTAAAATACGGAAGATATTTATAGAAAAAGACTATTACCTGGGTAAGAATCATCAGGTCAGATTTATGCCTAATGTCTTTGCGCTCTTAGGCGTTTTCTTGATAGGCAAGAATGGTACAACAAAATAAAGTCCTGCCTGGGGTAATGAAAAAGTTGCCTTAAAAACCATTTTGTTATCTAATAGAATCAGGGTTTTGTCCAAATCAGGTTCTCGGAGTTAGGTCTCTTGTCAAATATATACCTGGATTATGCAGCCACCACTCCGGTTCATCCTGAAGTGCTTCAGGTTATGCTGCCTTATTTTGGAGAAAAATACGGAAACGCTTCCAGCCTGCACTCATTCGGGCAGGAAGCCAGGTTAGCGGTTGAGAAAACCCGTAAAACTGCGGCCGCTTTTATCAATGCCGCACCTGAAGAAGTCATTTTTACCAGTGGCGGTACAGAGTCTGACAATTCTGCTGTTCTGGGCATAGCCCTGGCTAACCAGGAGCGTGGTAATCACATTATCACCAGTTCGATCGAGCACCATGCGGTCATCGAACCCTGCCGTTTTCTGGAAAAACGCGGGTTTAAAGTTACCTATTTGCCGGTAGACCAGGATGGAATGGTAAATCCGGAGGATGTAAAGAAGGCACTTACTTCCAGGACTATCCTGGTCACGATCATGCACGCCTCCAATGAAGTTGGTACGATCCAACCCATCGCTGAAATCGGTAAGTGCACTAGAGAGGCAGGAGTATATTTTCATACAGATGCTGTGCAGACCTTCGGTCATTTACCTATCGATGTTAGGGAATTAAACGTTGACCTGCTTTCAGTCTCGGGTCACAAATTGTATGGTCCCAAGGGGATTGGTGTTCTCTATATCAAGAAAGGGACTCGCCTGGTGCCTTTCATGTTAGGTGGCGGGCAGGAAGACGGTCGCCGGGGCAGTACCTATAATACACCTGGCATTGCCGGTTTGGGAAAAGCCATAGAGATTGCACAACGGGAAATGGGTGAGGAAGCTGGGCGATTATCCGCTCTGCGAGATCAGTTAATTGCTGGTTTACAAAGTAAAATAGCCTTTGTAAAATTGAATGGCCATCCTGTTAAACGACTTCCCAATAATGTCAACCTTAGCCTGGCTTATGTTGAAGGTGAAGCTACCTTATTGAGTCTGGATTTCCAGGGGATTTGCGCCTCCACGGGCTCTGCCTGTAGTTCAGGGAGCATGGAACCGTCGCATGTTCTCATGGCCATGAATGTGCCAGTTGAAGAAGCCCGCTGTTCTATTCGTTTTAGCCTGGGAAAATGGACCACTCAGTCAGATATTGAAAAAGTTCTGCAGGTTCTGCCGCGCATAATAAACAAGTTGCGCGAAATGTCCCCCCTGTACAAAAAAGCTGCCACTAAGGGATAAAGGAAAACATATATGAGTGAAATACCTGAAATAGGCAAGATATCCTCCGCTATTTTTAATGAAATCATTTATCCCAGGCTTGGGGCGAAAAATGATAAAGTAATTGTAGGGCCTCAACATGGAGTGGATGTTGGTATTGTCGAGATAGGAAATCAGGCCGTATCTATAACTTGCGATCCTGTCTTCCTAGTCCCTGAATACGGCTGGGAAAGAGCTGCGTGGTTTGCCATTCATATTATCGCTTCGGACTCGATTACCAGCGGCTTGAAACCCACCTATCTTTCTATTGATTTAAATCTTCCCATGACTATCACTAAAGACCAATTAATTACCATGTGGTCCGTCATCGATAGAGAATGTCAGAAAATGGGTATTAATATTATAACCGGTCACACAGCACGCTATTCTGACTGCCGCTACCCCATGGTGGGTGGAGCGACTATCATCGGTGTTGGTGGATTGGATGAATACGTGACGCCCCGTCTGGCAAAAGAAGGTGACAGTATTATCATTACCAAAGGTCCGGCCATCGAGGCTACCGGAATCTTTTCCACCATGTTGCCAGCGCTGCTGGAAAAGAAATTTGGCAACGCCTTCGTCAAGAAGGCTCAGGACATTTTTTATAAAATGACGGTGGTAGAAGATGGGATGACTTCGGTAGGGGTGGGGAGGCGAGAAAATGGAGTCTCAGCCATGCATGACGCCACGGAGTGCGGCATCTGGGGTGGATTGTATGAAATTGGCCAATCGTCCGGGTTAGGCGTTCGCGTGAATAAAGACGATATTGTGGTGGAAGACTGCGTCATGCAGATTTGCGATTATTTCAATATCGATCCCTTTGCTTCGATCAGCGAGGGAACTTTGATCGTAACTTGCCGGGCACATGCCGCCGAAAAGATTTTACAGGCTTTACATAATAAAAATATCAAGGCTTCGGTGGTGGGTGAACTGACTAAACCTGAGAAGGGGATGGTTCTGGTCTCCGGAGGAAAGGAACGCAGGCTGGAACATCCGGTTGTTGATCCTTTCTGGAAGGCTTTTTACGGAGCTCTCGAGCAAAATTCTCGCTAGGAGCAGGTCATAGTGAGCACTGAACAGGATATACTAAAAAGCTTTAAGATAGTGGCAGTGGTGGGTCTTTCGGCTAATAAGGACCGTCCGAGTCACGAAGTAGCCAAATATTTGCGGTCCCATGGTTACAAGATAATTCCGGTGAATCCTAAAGAGGTCGAGGTACTGGGCCAGACCTGCTATCCAGATCTTAAGTCCGTACCAGTAAAAGTGGATGTTGTAAATATCTTTCGGCGTTCCGAAGATGTGCCTCCCATCATCGATCAAGCTATCGAAATTGGAGCTGCTGCGGTTTGGATGCAAGAGGGCATCAGGCATGAACAGGCGGCTGAAAAAGCCCGTTTAGCCGGATTAAAAGTGGTCCAGGACCGCTGCATGCTGAAGGAACACATTAGAATGTACGGGTGAGCCAGCCGGATAGAATATAATGTATTATACAAGACTATTATGACCTTGAAGGGGGTAATTGGTGGCCAGTGTGATTGCAGTCTGCCGGAGTGAGCAAAAGGGGACTAAAAAGGTAGACATAAAAAAAGGGACCCTCAAAGAGGGTTTTGGACTGGAGGGAGATGCCCATGCCGATTCTGGCTGGCACCGGCAGGTGAGCTTGTTAGCCGTGGAAAGCATCCAAAAAATGCGTGAGTTGGGTTATGACGTTAAACCGGGGGATTTTGCTGAGAATATTACCTGCCAGGGTCTGGAATTGCCTTTTTTACCGATTGGAACGAGGCTTAATGTTGGTAAAGACGCGGTTTTGGAAATTAGCCAGATAGGTAAAGAATGTCATACCGGTTGTGCTATTTTCAAGCAAACTGGAAAATGTATCATGCCTAAAGAGGGTGTTTTTGCCAGGGTCATAAAAAGTGGTGAGATCACTGCAGGAGACGATATCCAGATTCAATCAAAAAAATAAGTAAAATTGACACTAGATACAGGGGGATTATGCAGGACATCAACTCTGAGATTATTAGAAAAATAATTCAACAAAAAAACCAGCGCAACGCTGTTATTCTGGTTCATAATTACCAGCTTGGTGAGGTACAGGATATTGGGGATTTTGTTGGGGATTCACTGGAACTAAGCCAGCAGGCCGCTAAAACCCGGGCAGATGTAATTGTTTTCTGCGGTGTGCATTTTATGGCTGAAACTGCCTCAATCCTTTGTCCTGAAAAAATCGTCCTGCTGCCTGATATAAATGCCGGTTGCCCGATGGCCAACATGATTGATGCCCGGCAATTGATTGCCAAAAAGAAAGAATTACCGGGTTATGCCGTAGTTACCTACGTCAATTCTACGGCTGAAGTTAAGGCCGAATCCGATATCTGCTGCACATCGGCTAATGCCGAGCGGGTAGTTAACAGCTTGGGTAATCAAAACATCTTATTTGTTCCAGATCAGTATCTTGGCGCTTATGCTGCCGCCAGAACAGGCAAGAAAATGGAATTCTGGCCAGGCTATTGTCCTACCCACGCCCGTATCCGGCCGGAAGATATTATCCGCAATAAAAAGGCACACCCTCAAGCGCTGGTTATGGCCCATCCCGAATGCCGCCTTGAGACTTCTATTCTGGCTGACCAGGTCTTAAGCACAGGCGGTATGCTTAGATATGCCAGTTCTACGGAAAAAAAGGAATTTATTGTGGCTACGGAAGTGGGCATAATTCACCGTTTAAGAAAAGAGAACCCGGACAAAGTGTTTATAGCCGCTTCCGAGCAGGCAGTCTGCCCTCGTATGAAACTGATTACGTTGGAAAAAGTACTGGAATCTTTGGAAAGCCTGTCACCGGTGGTAAAGGTACCAGAGTCCATACGTGTCCGGGCTATAAAGGCTGTGGACAGGATGCTGGAAATCGGGTAGTCACCCGGTTTTCTGGGGGTTGATTTATGAGAAAAGTATATTTGGATCATTCGGCTGCCACTCCCTTGCTGCCAGCGGTAAAAGAGGCTATGCTGCCTTTTCTGGGCGACAGTTTCGGCAATCCTCTCTCACTGCATGATTGGGGTGATCCTGCCCGAGAAGCCGTAGAGCAGGCCAGGGAGCAGGTAGCAGCTTTGCTTGGTGCCGGTTCTCCCGATGAGGTTATTTTTACTTCCAGCGGCACCGAAAGCAATAATTTTGCCATCAAAGGTTTAGCCTCTGCGTTGCAGAGTAAGGGCAAGCACATAATTATATCGGCTATCGAGCATTTTTCGGTAATGAATTCTGCCCGCTCTCTGGAAAAAATGGGTTTTCAGTTGACCCTTGTTCCGGTGGATAAAGATGGGCTGGTCAATCCCGAGGATATACGCCAAAACCTGCGAGACGGCACTATTCTGGTTTCTGTCATGCATGCTAACGGTGAAGTGGGGGCCATACAACCGATAAAAGAAATCAGCGCTATTACGCGTGAAAGAAAAGTCTTGCTGCATACAGATGCCGTAGCGACCTGTGGAAACCTTCCTATCGATGTAACAGACCTTGGAGTTGATTCTTTAAGCCTGGCTGGAAACCAGTTCTACGGACCCAAAGGCGGTGCTGCGCTATGGGTCAAGAAAGGTGTGCGTATTATACCGCTTCTGGACGGTGGTATTCAAGAAGGCGGAAGAAGAGCCGGGACTGAAGATGTGGCTGCTATAGTCGGTTTGGGCAAAGCCGCTGAAATTGCCGCAGGCGATATTGTCGGCCGAATGAACAAGTTAATTCCCATGAGGGACAGCCTTATCAAGGGATTGACCACTCAGATCGGGCATGTGATTCTGACCGGTCATCCTCAAAAAAGACTGCCGGGGCACGCCAGTTTCTGCGTGGAGTTTATCGAAGGGGAGTCCATGCTGATGCTGCTCAATAGCCAGGGTATTGCCGTTTCTTCTGGTTCTTCCTGCACTTCTCGTGCGTTGAAAGCCTCACATGTATTAATTGCCATGGGTTATAATCATGAGATTGCTCAGGGGTCTCTTCTTTTTACATTAGGTATAGAAAATAGTGCGGATGACGTGGATTATGTCCTTGAATCCATGCCATCTATTGTGGATAGGTTAAGACAGATGTCGCCCCTGTATTCTAAATATATTAAAACCAATAAAGGAGGCCTTTCAAATGCCGGTTTATAGCGATAAAGTAATGGATCATTTTATGCATCCGCGCAACGTCGGTGAGATAGAAAACCCCGACGGTGTCGGCGAAGTGGGTAATCCGGTCTGCGGAGATATGATGACCTTTTATATTAAGGTCAAAGACAATAAACTGGCCGATGTTAAATTTAAAACCTTTGGATGCGGTGCTGCTATTGCCGTCTCCAGTATGGTCAGCGAAATGGCGATGGGTAAAACCCTTGAAGAAGCCCAGAAAATTACGCCTGAAATGGTGGCTAACGAATTGGAAGGGTTACCCAAACAGAAATTCCATTGTTCCAATCTGGGTGCTCAAGCCCTTAACAAAGCCATTGATGATTATTTGATCAAACAGGGTATGTTAAAAGCAGATGAGAGCAAATGCTGCCCGTTTTGCAATCACGAAGAAGAGGAAGGCTCTAATTCAATCTGCGCCCCCTGCCATGTGAATGTTAAAAAGGAAGAAAAAGCCTGACTTTGATATTCCTTTTAATGCTATTGGAGAAGGTCGAAGGGAGATGTTAATGGCTGAGAAAGAAAAAATGACGATGGTTATTTTCAGCGGGGAGCTGGACAAAGCATTAGCGGCCTTTACTATGGCAACCACCGCGGCCAGTATGGGCATGGAAGTCACTATGTTCTTCACCTTCTGGGGTTTGAATATCATCAAACGCGATAAAGGTGCTATTAAAAGCCAGGGTTTTATGAGAAAGATGATGAATATCCTCAACCGGGGTGGTTCAAGTCGCCTTAAATTATCACAATTCAACATGCTGGGACTGGGTACCTGGATGATGAAAAAAATGATGAAGCAGAAAAACATGCCCTCGATTGATGAGTTTATAGAAATAGCCAGGCAGATGGATATCAAGATGATACCCTGTTCTACTTCTTGTGGCATTCTTGGTTTGCCGGATGATGCTTTTCGTGACGGTATTATGAGCCAGGCAGGGGCAGCTTTCTTTTTATCCCAGGCCAAAGAATCTAAAGTGACTCTATTTATATAGTAGTTTTGAGATTAAGGAGAAGAATATGAAAGCCGATAGGACGATAGATTGCGTGGGTTTATATTGTCCGATGCCCGTTCTCAAGACCATGCAGGAAATAAAAAAAATGAAGCCCGGCGAAACTTTGGAAGTTGTAGCTGATGATAAAGGCATTAAACTGGACATGCCGGCCTGGTGCAAGACGACCGGCAACGAATACCTGGGCATGGAAGAAGCCGCTGGAGAAATCAAGGTCTACCTTAAAAAGACTGCGGCATAGATATTAACAAGCGGTACATCCCGATCCCCTTCAAGTTGATGGAGGGGATTGTTTTTTCTGCAGGTAATTTTAACGAAATTATCATTAAATCACCGAAAAACCCTTAATTGTTAATAAATTATTAATAAACTAATGTCATAAGTTGACAATTATGGTAAAATAGTAATGAAAGTGAGTACATGCCAGGGTGAGGGCTTTCTATTTTGGAAGTTAATTGTATAGTTCTGGCCGGTGGCAAAAGCTCCAGGTTAGGGCGCAACAAGTTGGTGGAAAAGGTAGGCGGTCAGAGTTTGCTTGAGAGAGTCATCACTCGACTGGCTTACTTTAAGAGTGAGATAGTTGTAGTGACGGCTCAGGATTCTGTTTTACCTGAACTAGCTGGCTACGGTGGGTTAAAAGTTGTCAGGGATATTGTACCGGGTAAAGGCGCTTTAGGAGGTTTATACAGTGGTTTGACCGTTTCCGGTCGGTCGTATAATGTGGTGGCTGCTTGTGATATGCCTTTTATCAATCTGGACTTGTTCAAGCATATGATCGGTCAATCGGAAAACTGTGACGCTGTAGTCCCCTTGTTCAGAGGCATTGCCGAGCCTTTACATGCGGTATACTCCCGAAGTTGTCTGCCTGTGATGCAATATTTAATAGAACAAAATCGGCTCTCAATTCTAGAGCTTTTTCCTATGATCAAAGTACATTATGTGGATAATGTTGATATTGAGCGGTTAGATCCTCGCCACCTGGGATTTTTTAACATCAATAACGAGTCGGATCTGGTGACGGGGCGAAAAATAGCCGAACAAAAGGGACCTACGGGTGATTAGTGTAGAAGCGGCCCTGGATAAGATTTTAAATAGCATTCAGCCGCTGGGAATTGAAGAACATCTTTTGCTGGAAAGCCTGGGAATGGTTCTGGCGGAGGATGTTTATTCCGCCGTAGACGTACCGCCCAAAGATAACTCAGCGCTGGATGGATATGCGTTGCGAGTTGCCGATATCAAGGGCGCGGGACCAGAGAAACCTTGTTTTTGTAAGGTTATAGACATGGTGGTGGCAGGCGGCAATCCACACAAAAAGGTAGAGCCAGGTACAGCCATCAGAATTATGACCGGAGCGACCACTCCAGCGGGTGCAGATTGTGTAGTGGGATTCGAAGATACCGATGAGATGGAACGGTCCGTTGCGCCTGGTAAAATTCCGGCGGAAATAGGCATCTTGACCGAAGAGTCTAGCGGAGCTAATATTCGAAAAGCTGGAGAGAGTATCAAGAAAGGTGCCCAGGTATTTGCGGTGGGTACGATCATCCGCCCTTCTGAAATCGGTGTGCTGGCCTCGATAGGGCTGGCTAAAATCAAGGTTGTCCGTCGTCCTGTGATTGCTATTCTGGCCACAGGCGATGAATTGACTAATCCCGGGGAGCCTTTAACTGAAGGTAAAATATATAACAGTAATACATACAGCGTAGCTTCACAGGTGATGAGAGATGGGGGCATCCCTCGCATTCTGGGTATTGCTCGGGATAACGAGTCTTCGGTAGTGGCTGGAATCAATCTGGCTCTGGATGCTGACTTGCTGGTTACCATCGGAGGTGTTTCGATGGGCGATTACGACGTCGTCAAAGATGTTTTGGCCAAACAGGGTGAAATAGTATTTTGGAAAGTGCGCGCTAAACCTGGTAAACCCCTGGCTTTTGGAACTATTCGACGAATAGCGAAAGACCATTCACCTCACGATCTTCCGCACCTGGGTCTGGCAGGCAATGCTGTGAGCTGCATGGTAAACTACGAAATGTTCGTGCGTCCGGTAATCCTGAAGATGATGGGTAAAAGGAATTTAGGCAAGCCTTCGGTTGAAGCTGTTATGGAAGACAGCCTTACCAATAACGACGGCCGCAGGGTTTTCGCCCGAGTGATAGTTGAAAAGCGTGACAGAAAGTATTTTGCCCGGTTAACCGGACCGCAGGGTTCGGGTATTTTGACTTCTATGGCCAAAGCCAATGGTTTGGCTGTAGTGCCAGAAGAGAAGTCCAAAGTGAATAAGGGTGACCTTTTACAGGTGTTGATGCTGGATTGGTGCCAGGATATCTAACAGGCGAGTCATGGAATATAATATATATGTGGACTGTGATAGCTGGAGATTTGATTGATAGTAGAAGCTTCCGAATTTAATTTCAAGGCGCCTCGTGAAATTGCCAGAGCCAGAAGGGTTTTGATCAAACCCAGTGCAGGATATTTGACGCCATATCCGGTCACTACCAGCCCGGAGCTGATCGCCCGTATCATCGAAGGAATACGCGAAGTCAGCGACGCCGATATATTGATTCTTGACGGCACGCCTGGCGGCAGCCCTATTTATCCTTTTTATCAGTCCCTTGGTTACAACTTTCCCCGCGTTTTAATGCTGGATGTCAAAGATTGCATCTGGGTGGAAGTGGACAATCCGCTGCCCAAGCCTTTTGCTGTTCCCACCTTTTGGATACCTAACGTGATTTTATCCAGTGACTATCTGATTTCGGTTTCCACGATGAGAGTAATCAACGAACGACCGGAGTTCAGCGTTATGAATCTGCTCTCAACGCTGCCCAGCACCAACTACGGGGCGCGGTCGGCTACTGGTTGGGATTCTCTCTATAGCCTTGGCATAGATAAAGTGCTGGCCGATCTGTATTTTACATTGCCCTTTGACGTGGGCATCATAGAAGCCCGCCAGAAGTTTGTTGGAAAATCCCCCTTATTGAACCAGGGCATCACCGAAGAAGTCGGTAAAATACTAATTGGTGAACCCTTTGACATTGATAATGAAGCCTGCCAGATGGCGGGTGTTAAATCCGAGTATTTAGATCTGGTTAAAGTCGCCCGCATCGGATTTGAAGCCTGACCTGAAAAAGGCAAACTTCTTTAATTCAGCATTATCATATGCTAAATAGGTGATAACCTCCTGTTTTTAGGCGGTCCGTCTGTCTGTAGAGCCCGATAATTCGCTTACTTCACTATCAGGGTATACGTTTGATTAAAAGCATTAATGGTAGGCGAACTGTCATCAACCGTGACTGTAAAAGTGAAGCTGCCTTTGTTCAGCGGCACTCCTGATAAGGTTCCACTGGTATCCATTTTTATTCCGGGAGGTAATTGTCCGGAAACAAATCCCCAGCGCAAAGTACCACTGCCTCCGGAAGTCTGGATTTGTGCGGAATAAGCCTTGCCTATAGTAGC
>Ga0114951_10006387_pt1 | contig 10432 bp, 8 predicted proteins | sample AM7aDNAmetaG_FD_88677 | JGI IMG/M metagenome (GOLD analysis project Ga0114951, IMG submission 88677) | Freshwater microbial communities from Finland to study Microbial Dark Matter (Phase II) - AM7a DNA metaG | ecosystem: Environmental > Aquatic > Freshwater > Lake | place: Finland: Lake Alinen...
GGACTCGGCGATGAAGAAGCTGTTGCCTGTATCCGGGAGTGCGCCACTTCGGAGCCGTTCCCCGGCACCTTCACCGACGCGGACATCCTCAAGCGCATCCGCGCCGCCGAAAAGCATTGCGAGCGCGGGTCGGCCTTGGAGACCGACCAGGACGGACTCATTGCCCTGGGGTGTCGCGACCCGGAGACGGGGAAGCTGGTGCTGGCACCCAGGCGGACGCTACCGACAGCACAGGCGCACGTGCGGGAGTTTCAGATGCATCCGGAGGGGCGCACGCTCCACAACTACGCCGGCCTCTTAATGGAATGGCACGATAATCACTATGTGGTGGTCGAGGACGCCGCGCTGAAGAAGCGGCTCCAGCCCTGGCTGCACGACGCGCTGCGCTACCTCTGCGACAAGCGCAGCGGCAACATGCTCCTGGTCCCCTTCGAATCCAACCCCGGCACGGTCAACGCGGCTCTGGAGACGCTCCGAAACTACGTCTATCTACCTGCGGACCTGACCCCGCCGGTCTGGCTCCCCAACGGTTCAGGGCAGCTGGACCCCAGGGAAATCCTCTCCTGCAAGACCCACAACCTGCACATCCCCACGGGGAGGATCATCCCAGCCACGCCGGCGTTGTTTACCACCACCGCCCTGGACTTCGACCATGACGCCAACGCCACGGCGCCGGTGGCGTGGATCGGATTTCTGAAACAGCTCTTCGGTGACGACGTGGAGAGCATGGCGCTGCTCCAGGACTGGTTTGGCTACTGCCTGACTCCGGATACCGCGCAGCAGAAGATGCTCCTGGTGGTCGGACCCAAACGCAGCGGCAAGGGGACCATCGGGCGTGTCCTGCGCGAGCTCATCGGCCACGACAACGTCGTGGGGCCGACCACCTCCGGCCTGGCGGGTCAGTTCGGGCTTCAGCCCCTCATCGGCAAGAGTCTGGCCATCGTCTCTGACGCGCGGTTCAGCGGACAGGATATCCAGACCGTAATCGAGCGGCTGCTGTGCATCTCCGGGGAGGACATCCTGACCGTCGACCGCAAGCACCTGAGCGCCGTCACCATGCGGCTGGCCGCGCGGTTCATGTTTCTCACCAACGAGCTCCCGAAGCTCAACGACGCCTCCGGCGCGCTGGCCGGCCGCTTCGTGATCCTGTGGCTGACGGAGACATTCTACGGGCGCGAGGATCACGGTCTGACCGACCGCCTGCTCAAGGAGTTGCCCGGCATCCTGCTCTGGGCTTTGCAGGGCTGGTCCCGCCTGCATACGCGCGGATATTTCGTACAGCCCAAGAGCGTAGATGAGGCGGTCCTCGACCTCGAGGACCTGGCCAGCCCCGTGGGAGCGTTTGTGCGTGATCGCTGCATAGTGGCGCCGGGGCTAACCATAGAAGCCAGCCAGCTCTACGAAACGTGGAAGGCGTACTGCGAGGAAATGGGCCGCGATCATGCCGGCACACGGCAAAGCTTCGGGCGCAATCTCCGCGCCGCCGTGCCGAGCATTACGAGTTCCAACAGGCGGGGCGATGACGGGCGAGATCGCTTCTATGAAGGGATTGCTCTGAAACCATGAGTGGAACGCGTACCGGAACGCGATTGGAACGCACATTCGGTGGGTCGTAATTCACCTCACCAACACCGTTTATCGCAAGTGGAACGCATTGGAACGCGTATTTTACCCACTTAGCGCGCGCGAGAATCAAGATGATCATCACCGATGGAGAAGGAGGAAGGGGAAGTATGAGATACACAGGAGCCTGCAATGGGGGTGGAACGCGTTCCAATGCGTTCCACATCCTAACCCACTGCATATCAGTATATTACAACGCGGCAACGGTCGAGCCTTATGCGTTCCATCGCGTTCCAGTGCGTTCCACCTGAGAGGAAACGACCGTCATGTACGAATTCCACAGCTGGCCGACGCCGCAGGAAGCGGGGATCACCGACCCCGACATCATTTATGTGTGGGAAGAACGCGTGGCCATCTGCGTGGCCGACGGCGGATTGGCGGAACAGGATGCGCGGCGGGTCGCGTGGGAGCAGATCGGTGGCATGGCTGTGACTGCTGGCGTGAAACGCGGGCAAAAAGAAAGTGCCTTGATTCGCCCCCTTTTTCAATAGGTACTTGGAAAAAGAAAATCTTTTCGACCGCGCGCGAATCCGTAGCGCTATTAGACAGAGTTTGTTTTAGGTGTCCGACATTTTGGGATGGTCCAGGAACCTTATGCGGCAGAGCATGTTAGCGACCCACGCCGGCCCGATAGCGACGCCCCCCAGGGTGTCCGGCGCCTCTGGGCCTGGAAACCAGCCAGGCAGGCGGCGGAAGGGGGCATCGCTGGGGGGCGGGGCTGATGGGCGGCACCGTTGCCCCATTGGGCGTCCGGCGGGGGCCGTCCCTGTTGCGCAAGGCGTTTTCGTGGTCGAGGAATACGAGGTGGAGTCCGAATCATCGGCTGACAGCGTGGCGCTGGCGGAAGGTGCCCTTGCCAGGCTTATGGTGAAGCTCTGGCGCGCCCGGCAGGCTGGCCTGCCAGGCGGAGTGGCGGCAGCAGATTGCAGCGAAGAAGGCCTTGACTTCCGTGGCCCTCAGTGCCCTGATGTGTCAGAACAGCGTATGTCAGAGGACCAGTAGGCTATACGAGGTATCATCTGTGGCTGATGTAGGTTATGACAGGCTTGGCGTTGGCTGCGTCCGGGTGTCCACGGATCGGCAGGAACGCTCCATTGACGAGCAGAAGGAGTGTATCCGGGCGGCGGCGCAACGCGATGGGGTGGGCCTGTTGGACAATGGGATGTGGTGCGAGGACGAGGGGATCAGCGGCAGCATTCTGGACCGGCCCGGCATGAGGAAGCTGTTGAACCTCTGCCGCACCCGCCAGGACATCACGGATGTCTACTTCTGGAAGCGCAACCGCCTGGCGCGCTCGATTGACCCCCTGGATGGCATGAACATTGAGCGGGAAATCGAGAAATGCGGCAAGCGCGTCCATTTTGTCCAGGGCATCCAGAAGACCGGCAATAAGATGCTGGACTTCATAGCCAGCGGTCTGGAATACGCCGAGGCAGGGCAGTACCTGGTCAACCTGTCCGCCGACACCAGCCGGGGGCTGATTCCATTGACCCGGCAGGGCTTCGATGCGGGCCGCCCGACTCCCTATGGCTATGACAGGCAGGTGGTGGCCAGGAACGGGGATGCGCTCTATACGGTGCGCGACCTCGGTGGGGGGGCCTGCCAGCAGATCTTCCCGGACGGCCAGGTGCAGACCTATGCCGAGGGGGTGCGTCCGGTCAAGGACAGCACGGCGCACTCCACGCTGGTCCTGGGGTTGCCGGAGCGCGTTGAGGTGGTGCGCCGGATCTTCGAGTCCTATGCCCGCAAGGAGAAGGGAATCCGCACCCTCGTTGAGGAACTCAACTCAGACGGTATTCCCTCGCCGCGGGGCGGGAAGTGGAGCGTTGGCACGGTCCGGTCCATCCTGGTCAATCCGCTATACCATGGCGCCAACATCTGGAATGTCCGGAACTTCAGTCAATATCACCGGATCGCGGGCGGAACCGTCCAGGAGATTGACGAGGCGGAGGCAATCGGCCTGCGCCGGAACAAGGAAAACGACTGGATCGTGGCCGACGATGAGCACGGGTTTGACGCACTCATCTCGAAGGAACTGTTCGACCTTGCCCAGACCAAACGCGGCGAGAAGAAACTGCCTTTCCGTAGGGGCAAGGCCGTTGTTTCCCCGTACTACCTTTCCGGTCTGGCAGTCTGCACCTGCGGGCATAAGCTTCACGGACTGACGAAGACCAGCGGCAAGAAGAAGGGGTATCGCAAGTACTCCTACTACATCTGCGGCGGCTACCAAATGAAGGGCCGCACTGTTTGTCCGCACCGCCTTATGGCACGCGAGCACTTGGAGAAGCCCGTCCTGGACGCCTTGGGCAGGCGGCTCCGGGAAATGGCCGACGCAGACCGCCTGCGCGCGAAGATTGCCGAGGAACTCCTTGCCGGCATGGAATCCAACGGCGGCGACGCTGAATCGCTTCCTTCGAAGATCGCCGACGTGGAGACGCGCATCAAACGGTGGGAAGAGGCGATTGAAAAGGGCGTGAATGTGGACATGGCCGTTGGGAAGCTCAATGAGTTGGTCGAGGAAAAGAAGCGGTTGGAGGCCAAGCTGCGCGCGATCAAGGCGGCACGCCAGCCGGTGGCGGACGTGCAAGCCCTCGCCGAGTCCATTCTCAAGGGCCTCGACGAATTGGAGCAGGTGTTGGCGCAGGGAAGCGTGGTGGAGGTGCGGGCGCTGTTGCGGACTTACATCGGGCGAATCGAGGTGGACCCGAAAAACGGCAAGGCCCGAATCGGTTTCATTCGTCTGCCGATCCGGGCCTTGCTATCCGCTCCCGCACAAGAAAGTGTGAGAATTAAGATGGTAGCGGGGGCCCGCTACATGCTGTACACGCGACTTCGCAACTTCAAGGCACCGCGTTATGTTACGAGTACGCCCGCATACGTGGCCGCGTAGCTTGAGCCTTGTTTTTGTGGCCCATGAACCGTGGCTGGATATCCGGACAGCACGGGCAATGGCAAACGAGCCGTGGCGAGAGAGCGCATCCACGCAGCGGAAGCGCTCCTTGCCGGCATAGTCGGGGGAGCGAAAGTTGATGTATTCGTACGCTTCGCGGAAGACGTCGAACGGAACGCGCTGGAACTCTCGCAGGTGCAGGAACAGCGCGGTGAACATGATCTGATGCTTATGCTTGGTGAAGAGCTTGCAGACGCCGTCGAAGTCCAGGGCGATGGCGACATCGTGGCGGCGCTGGGCGCAGAGGGCGGCGGCCAGTTCCTGGACGCGCAGGTCGTTGACGGGCTGATGGGTCATGGTTTGCTCACTTCGGAATCTGGAATGTGATCGGCCAGACCCCTTCGGCAGAGGTCTTGCCGAAAAGGACCGCCGCCGCGGCGCGCAGGCTCTCCGGCGAGCAGCAGAACGTCACCAGCGCGCAGTCCACGCTGTCGGGGATGCTGAGGGCCGGATACGGAGTGTTGGTGACGATGGCCAGCGGCTTGCCGGACTTCGCGATGGTCTCAACCAGCGCATTGCCTGAGAGCTTGCTGCGATCGTAGTAATTCGTCATGATCACCCCGTCCACGCGCGGCAGTTCGGCCTGGGTGTGGTGGGATTCATCAACGGCGGCAAGATGTGGAAGAAGGAGGAGATGTGACGGTGGGCGGAAGTGGTGGGCTCCGTGGGGGGCGGAACCTTGCGGGGCGCCCATCCGTGGATCGCCTGGGACTACAACGAGTCCGTTCATCAGGGGCGCTGCTACCAGGAAATATTCAAGCTTGCGAAGGCCAACCGCACAGAATTGACTACGCTGCACGGCGACACCGCCAAGCCGGTTACTTCAGTGGCGCGCCAGCCTGGGGATCTGGAGGTCGCGGGTTCAAGTCCCACCGCACTCCACCCCCGGCGCACGGTAGCCCTGGAAGATATCTTTCGCGTGAGACCGGGCGGCACACTCGCTACAGCAGAACACATCCGTCATCAAGTCATGAAAGTGAGCCGGCCTCGAACGCTTATGCTGGCCTCGGTAATGCAATAAATATGCAGTAGTGCTATTGACAACCGCAAATAGATTGCCTACACTGCCATCGGCGTGTTCAGAGCGCTGCCCCGGCGGAGGAAAAGACAGTGGCCCCAGGAGAAATGAATGGCTCGTGCCTCTCACGGTTGAGAGCGAAGGTGCGGGACGGGTCCGCGGCCGGCCGCAGGATATCCCAGGTGATCTTGGATTCGTCGGCCCAATGGCGCGACGTGCCCATTGCCACTCTGGCGAAGGCGTGCGGCGTTAATCCCTCTACCATCACCCGCTTCTGCAGGGGGCTGGGCTATCGGAGCTACAAAGGATTTCAACTCGACCTAGCCGTGGCGGCGGCGCAGCCGGATTCCTTGAAAAGCAACGACCTTTTCAAGGGGTCTACTCCGACGACCATCCGGCGCGCGGTGTTCGAGAGCAACCGGCGTAGTTTGTTGGAAACGGAGAAGCTCCTCGATGACCGCGTGCTTGACCAGATCTCTGAGTTGCTTCGTCGATCGCGCCGTATTTTCTTTCTGGGCATCGGATCCTCGGGCCAAGTGGCGCATCAAGGAGCGGATCGGTTCATGAGCCTGGGCCTGTCAGCAAATGCCGTCACCGATCCCTATGAGCAGATTTTTGCGACGGCGAACACAAGCCGAAGCGACGTGGTGGTGGGAATCAGCCACACCGGCCTAACCGCGCACGTCACCGAAGCCCTCCGCATGGCGCGCGACGGCGGTGCTCGGACGGTGTGCATTACGAATTATCCGGATTCCCCCATCGCGGAGGCGAGTGAGTTTTGTCTGATCACATCTTTTCGGGAGCACCGCATTAATGCGGCGGTCTCTTCCTCGCACATTGCGCAATTGTGCGTCATCGACACGCTGTATTTCCTTGTGGCGAGTTCGTTGGGCAGGCGCGCGCGCAAGCTTGCTGACAGTGCCGAAGACCGTGTGCAGAAAATGCTTCGGGCGAAGAATCATTCTTGAGGTCTACAGAGAGAGGTAGGAGCCGACATGATCACGCGGTACTATGATCCGGAAATATTCGTGCAGACGTTTGACGGCATTGACCGGGCTAACCATATTGTGGCCACCTATTACATGGACGACGTCTTACCGGGCGAGGACTTCATAGACCATTTTGCGCTGATCCAGGCGATGGCGCTGGAAGGTTCGACAGGCACGTGGGAGAAGGTTGCCGAGGACACCGAAGAGGTCCGCAAGAAGCTGAGCGGCAAGATGGTGAATTACTTCGAGGTCCCCAGCGATGACCCGTTCCGGCGCAAGGCCGTTGTCCAACTGGCGTTTCCGATAGATGCCTGGGTGGACAACGTTCCCATGATGCTCCTGAGCATTGCGGGCAACTGCTTTGCCTACAGCGACAAGCTGCGGCTTCTCGACGTCTATCTGCCGGACAACCTTCTGGCGAAGTTCAAGGGGCCGAAGTTCGGCGTGCCGGGAATCCGGAAACTCACCGGCGTCCAGGGACGGCCGCTGTCCCTCCACATCATCAAGCCGAAAATGGGCATGACGCCGAAGCAGGTGGCCAACCAGTGCTACCAGACCGCCATGGGCGGCGTGGATATGATGAAGGACGACGAGATGACGTCCGACGTCTACAACAGCACCTATGAGGACCGGCTCAAGGCCGTGATGGAGTCTCTCGAAAAGGCCAAGGCGAAGACGGGGAAGAAGCCGATCTACTTGCTGAGCATCACCGACGAGCCGCGACGAATCTTCGACAAAGCCCGGCGCGCGGTCGAACTGGGCGCCAACGGGCTTCTGGTCTGTTACTCGGCCGGTCTTCCAGTCCTGCGGCAGTTGGCCGAAGACCCCGCGATCAACGTGCCGATCATGCTGCACTGCTCGCACATGATCGCCGCGCAGCCACGCATCGCGTGGCCGGTCTTCGCCAAGCTCATCCGTGTCTGCGGGGCGGACATGATGCTTACACCGACCTACTGGTCGAGCATCCCGATGGCCAGCCTCGAAGAAGGTATCCGCACCTCGCACGTCAAGCTCGCGCCGATGGGCCACATCAAGCCGATGTTCCCCATGCCCTGCGCGGGGGTCTACCCCGGTCTGGCTCCGATCATCATCGGCGAGTACGGGCCGGACATCGTCATTCCGGCCGGCGGCGGCATGCTGGGCCACCCGGATGGCTACACGGCCGGCGCCAAGTCCTGGCAGCAGGCCATTGCTGCCGCCATGTCGGACGAGGACTTCATCGAGTACGCCAAGAAACCGAAGAACAAGGAACTGCGGCGCGCCCTGGAAAAGTGGGGTTACATCGAGCGGCCCAAGACACCGTGGCTCCGCATTGCCCCGAAGTTCCATCCGAAGCGGATGAAGTTCGACGCGTAACGTTTGTTTTCAGCGAGGCCCAAAACAATGGCACCATCACGTTTCCTGGCCTTCGATATCGGCGCAGAGAGCGGCCGAGCGGTCGTGGGAACGCTTGATTGCGGAAAGCTGTCGCTGGAGGAAATCCACCGGTTCCCGAACGAGCCGGCGGAGGTGTGCGGCGTCCTGCATTGGGACGTCCTGAGCCTGTACGACAACGTGCTCAAGGGACTTGAAGCGTATGTACAGCGGTTCGGCGACTCCGTGGATGGAATTGGCATCGACACGTGGGGAGTCGACTTCGGCCTCCTGGCCCGAGACGGTGCGCTCCTTCAGAGCCCGGTGCACTATCGAGATCGCCGGACGACCGGGATGCCGGAGCAAATCCTCCGGAAAATCTCACCGGAGAAGGTCTTCGAGCGGAGCGGCCTGCCCCTGTCCCGAATCGACACGCTCTGCCAGATGCTATCCCTGCGGCTGAACCACAGCCCCGTTCTGGATTCGGCGGCGACGTTTCTAATGATGCCGGATCTTCTCGCGTATTTTTTGACAGGTGTGAAGCGCTGCGAGCGCACGAACGCGGCGACGACGCAGCTTTACGACGTTCCGGCGGGCCGGTGGAGCGACGAGATGTTCCACCTCTTCAATCTGCCGCGCTCGATCATGCCAGAGATCGTGGACCCGGGCGCGGTGCTGGGTGAACTGAGCGAATCGGTGAGGCGGGGCTGCGGCCTGTCGGAAGGCATCGTCATCGCGCCCTGCACACATGACACCGCCTCGGCAGTGGCGGCCGTGCCGGGTCACGGCGACAACTGGGCGTTCATCAATTCCGGAACATGGTCTATCATCGGGGCGATGACGGAGCGACCCGTCGCGTCTGCTGAGGCGTTCACCGCCGGGCTGTGCAACGAACTCACGCTTCAGAGTTTCTTCCTGTGCCACAATATCATGGGGCTGTGGATCCTTCAGCAAACCCGCTCGTCCTGGGCGCGTCAGGGCGAGATCTATTCGTATGCGGAATTGGCGCAGTTTGCGGAAAAGGCGCAGGCCGGGGGGCCGTTGATCCGGCCGGATGATCCGAGCTTCCTGGCCCCCGCCGACATGGTTGCGGCCATTCGGGACTACTGCCGTAGGACGGACCAGCGCCCGCCCGAAGGGCCGGTCGCCGTCACGCGGTGCATTCTGGAAAGCCTGGCGTGTTCCTATCGCCTCACGCTGGACGCGCTCGGGCGAATCCTGGGCCGCCGGTTCGAGGTCCTTCACATCGTGGGAGGTGGTTCGCTGAACACGCTGCTGTGCCAACTGACCGCCGACGCAACCGCTCTCCGCGTGGTGGCTGGCCCTGTGGAAGCGACCGTCTGCGGGAACGTTCTCGTCCAGGCCATGGCACGGGCCGCCGTCGGTTCGGCGCTGGAGATTCGGGACGTGGTGCGAACGTCGTCGGCCTTGGTCGAGTACCAGCCGCGCGGCGCCGGGCCATCGCTGGAGCTTTACTGTGGTCTTTCGACGCGCACAGAGAGTTAGATCGCATTCTTCCATCAGTGACGAGGAGACAGCGCATGAATCCGGTGCGTGAGAAGAGTTTCAACCTGAGCGAGTTAGGTCGCACTCTTCCATCAGTGACGAGAAAACAGCGCATGGATCCGTTACTTGAGAAGATTTTCAACTTGAGCGATGCGGACCGTGCGGAGTGCGCCAAGCACGTCATGCTGGGCGGCGGGACGCGCGGCGGCCCTGTGATTGTCCGGGGCGAAGGCATCCGGTTGTACGACACGACAGGCAAGAGCTACATAGACTGCACCTCACAGAGCTGGGCCATGTACCTCGGATTCGCCAATGAGGCCATCAACCGGATCGTCGCCGAACACATGCAGAGCCTCTCCCACGTCCATCAGGGATTCGACACACTGCCGCGGTACTACTTGGCACGGAAGCTGGCGCAACTGGCGCCGGGCGACCTCAATCGCGTCTCGTTCACCGTCGGTGGCGGCCCGGCCATCGAGGCGGCCATGAAGATCGCCTACAAGAACACGCAACCGTCTCGCGATTTCATCTGCCTCTACGACAGCTACCACGGCACGACCCTGGGCACGATGGGCGCCTCCTGGATCTCCACGCGGTCCGCCGGCAAACTCGCCGGTGGCAGCCGGTTCCTTGGGCTGACACGGCCGTTCATCCGCGTCCCGAATCCATACTGCTATCGCTGCCCGTTGGGCTTGAGCCGCGAGAATTGCTCCCTGGCCTGCGCCCAAGCGCTTCGAGTGACGCTGGAGAAGGGCATCGCGGGCAATGTGGCCGGCCTCATTGTCGAGCCGATTCAGGCCAGCGGCGGCCAGATCATCCCGCCGAAGGAATACCTTCAGGCCGTCCGGCGGATTTGCGACGAGTTCGGCGTGCCGCTCATTTTCGACGAGATACAGACCGATGCGCGGATCGGACGCTTTTTTGCCGCGGAGTATTTCGACGTGACGCAGGACATCATTGTGCTGGGAAAGGGCTTCGGTGCGGGTCTGCCCA
>Ga0114951_10006389_pt1 | contig 10431 bp, 7 predicted proteins | sample AM7aDNAmetaG_FD_88677 | JGI IMG/M metagenome (GOLD analysis project Ga0114951, IMG submission 88677) | Freshwater microbial communities from Finland to study Microbial Dark Matter (Phase II) - AM7a DNA metaG | ecosystem: Environmental > Aquatic > Freshwater > Lake | place: Finland: Lake Alinen...
TACCAGTTTCCGCCTTGGGCGGTGAAAATATGGATCGGTTGCTAGAAATAACCATTTCAAAGCTTCCCGAGGCCCCTGCCTTGTATCCTGATGACATTATATCCGATCAGATTCAACGCGATTTCATAGCTGAATTCATTCGCGAAAAGATTTTTCATTATACGCAGGAAGAAATCCCTTACAGCACCGCAGTGGTTATTGAGGACATGAAGGAGCGTGATGAGGGCGGGGCCTATATACGCGCCAATATCTATGTAGAAAAGGACTCGCAAAAAGGAATTCTAATCGGAAGCGGGGGAGCTATGATAAAAAAGATTGGCCACGATGCCCGCTGTGATATACAGCAGTTTATGGGGTATGGTGGCGTATATCTTGATTTGCAGGTAAAGGTTGAAAAACACTGGCGCGAAAACATTAAGTCTCTGAAAAAGTTCGGCTATGTTCAGCGTTAGCAGTCTGCGTTAATCCAAACTACCGATTGTTTTATTAATTGCCATATTTTGCGTTCAGAGACTGTTGTTTTACTAGATATTGATGCGGCAGTTTAATCAACACCAAATGTTTACATCCTGTGGAAAATCCTGTAGAAAGACATCTTTAATGACTGAAAACAAAGGCTTTCGGCCATTGTGCTCAAAAGCTGAGCGTTTTAAAAAATAAAGTTATTTCAGCTAATTAAAAAACAAAGGGGGAGTTTGCCGTTGCTTTTTAGAATAAATGTAACCGGGGCATGTGAATTCAACAGGTTATTCTGCACAGGGTTTATTTTTAATGAAATCACAGGCATTTGAACCTCTTTTCTCCAGCGAAATTATTTCTCAGCGTGTGCATGCTCTTGCCCTGCAGATTTCTTCCGATTATAAAAAAACCCGACCTGTTATTATCGGTGTTTTAAAAGGGGCTTTTATTTTTTTGTCTGATCTGGCGCGCAGTCTCAAGGTTGACGCCGATATCGATTTTGTTCAGATATCATCGTATGGCTCTTCGCAGGTGTCCTCTGGCACCTGCTCTCTCAAGAAAGACATAAGTATACAGGTTGCGGACCGACATGTTCTGATTGTTGATGATATTATTGATACCGGTCATACAATTGCCTATCTCAAGCAGCATTTACTGACACATAACCCGAAATCAATAAAAACATGCTGCCTGATCGACAAACAAATCGCGCGCGTCAGTAATCCCATCATAGATTACTCAGCCTTTACCATACAGGAAGGCTTTGTAGTTGGATATGGTCTTGACTTTGATGAACAGTTCAGAGGCCTTCCTGCAATATACATAATGACTGCTTCATGAGCTTCTGGCGCAAATGGTGAGCTGGATTAAAAATTTTGCAGCCCTTTTTACCGGCAAGCCTGCAACAGTGCTTTCAGGTGAAGCACCTCAGGCAATAAAACTTTTATGTTCCCGCCGCAGTTGCCGGTCCTTCAGCGATGAGCCTCTCCGCGAGGAGGAGATACAGTCAATACTTGAGGCGGGGCGGTTTGCGCCGAGCACCGTTAATCTTCAAACATGGACATTTATAACTTTCTCAAGAGAGCAATGGCATGAGACCTTTGACCGGCCCATTCCTTTTAAAGGCGCTTTTGCTATCACGATTTGTGCAGATAATTTCCGCCTTAAGAACCTCCTGCCAGATTTACAGGATACGCCGTTTGTAAATCTTAGCCTTGCGATTTTTAATGCTGGTCTTGCTGCCATGAGTATGAATTTGGCGGCTGAAGCGCTCGGCATCAGAAGCATCATGCTGTCTGAGACTGCCAGGGCAGGGCTGTTGGATAGTGCTTTCCTAAGAGAAAAGCTTAAACTGCCCGAAAAGGTACTGCCGCTCACAACGCTGGTGCTAGGCAGGAGCGGCATTAAGCTCCCGGGTATTCCCCCTCGGCAGCCCCTTGATGCGGTGGTTATGCCGGCGCACTATAATAAGGATGCCGGAGCACTGCTTGGCGACTGGTATAAGCAGATGTTTCTGGGCTATAAACTTACTCATCCGCTGTCGAGTTTTGATCGGCAAATCGCCATCTATCGAAAAAAAATGACTGATGCCGAAGCAGTTGTAAAAGGTATGTTTTATAAAATATAGCTTTTTACAAAAGTAGTGTCGCCATTTATTTTTGCATGAAGCGGCATATTTTTTGATTTGGTTCGCATACTCTTATGGGTTTCATGGAGCACGTACGAGCTTATTCATAAGTACCGGGTCGTGCCGACAGCGTTACTTACACCGCAAGGTATACAGCTAAAAAAAATGCAGACTGCTTCATGTCTTAGAGCATTTTTCTTTTTGTTGTAACCGTCTGCACAGGTGCGTTTTTGATTCGTTTGCCCGTGCTAAATTCTCGCAAGAGCAGCCGGCAATGATGGCAGGGCAATCGCTCGAACCGCACGGGCTGCACTCACCAAAAGCTCACCTGTGCGAATATGGCAATGCTCTTTTGAAAAATGCTCTAGCGCATAAAAAAGCCGGAACAGCGGTAAAGCTCTTCCGGCATAAAATTTAAGAGCAGTACTTATCAGTCAAGCCCAAACATAACCGTCCGCACATAATCCTTCTGGCCATCCGGTCCAAGTATCTTCTTGAAAACTTCAACTGCAGGACCGCCTTGTGAAAGAAGGGTTGAAACATATTTCTCAAGGCCCTCTTTCATTTTTACGCTGGTTTCAGGAGGTAGTTGCTGTGCATTTTTTGCCATAGCAACGTATGCATCGAGATATGCTTTGTAGACTGCAAGGAGCACCTCATCGTCTTTTTTTTCTGCCTTGCTGTGGATGCTGAAATCGGTAAGAAAATTTTTATACCAGTCACGCGTTCCCGATGAAGGCAGGCTTGCAATTTTTAAATACTGGGCCTTCATTTTTTCGTAGCAGGTTTTTTTATTGGCGTCATCAATTTTAGCAGGATCAATTATTTCTATTACAAATATCCGTTTGCCGAATGGCATGAAAATAAAATCAACAGACATCACCGGCAGGTTGTAGTCATAGGTTGGTCTGATCATGAGCGTATACATTTTCATGCACAGCATCATGGTTGCGTCAAGAGAATTGATACGCGCCAGGCGATCTCCGGTGCTGCTGGAAACAGATATATCCATTATAGGCAGTGATTGTACATGCTGATAATTTGCCTTAACCTGAAATGGCTTAAGCGTAAAAGCTTTAAGTGCTTCACTGGTAACTGAGGCATACTTAGCGTATTGCTTTTCACCATCCATGCGTGTGTTGACGGCGATTGCAGCTATAATCAGTATAAGAGCAAGAATGAGTCCGAGGAGAATTTTTAATATTTTCATATACGCGACTCCTTTACAATAAGTGTTAAAAAAAGCAAGAGGCAGGTTATATGCCCGCCTCTTGCTTTTTGTGACTTGTCAGTGTCGAGTTATCTTCCTTCGATTTTTCTGCCATCAGCCCAAATTGTTTTTTCCCCCTTTTCAATAGCTTCTTCAAGGGGCTTACGCGCATCAGGCTTATCCCATGATCTGAAGGAAACGTGTACATTGCCAGGATCGTCAGGCATAATGGCAGTAACAATATAAATAATTTTGTCTTTGCCATCGATTTTTTTAATGGCATTGAAATATGACATATAGTCGGCTTTTTTAAGTTCCTTAAGCTCAAGGTCTTCCTTTTTAGCCCACTCATTAATAAGCTTTATGGTTGAGGGCAAATCAGCTTTTATGCGAGAACGTGAATAGAAGATTTTTTCTGTGTTTTGCTTGACCGTATATGGCCGCTCGCTTTTTGCTTCCCATGTTTTTCCGCCATCTTTTGTGATAAGCGTGGTTGTTTTGACTTTAGTAGGATCAGTAAGAGATGCTGGCTGTAGTGAATTCCAGAATCCACGATATTTCTGCACATCATCAAGGGGCTCAAGTCCGAGAATTTTCGTTCGTACCTCATTGCCGAATACTTCAACTCGGGCAGGGACCAGGGATTCCCATATATCAAGGCCGACCCAGTGCGCGCCTTCTTTTGCAAGATGTTCAAGAACCCAGATCATGAATGCGTCGGATCCGTTGAGGGCGGACATAACTTGACGTCCGCCAAAACCGCCAATTAAAACAGGTTTAATATTGGGGAATTTTTCCTTAAGATCAAAAAGATAGTTTCTTCCGGCGATAATTTTTACTGGAGCCCCGGGAGCTTTTAAAACCATGGTCTCATCCCAGTCGCCGCCAAGAAGGAAGTAACAAACCTGCTTTTGCGCAAGTTCCATCTGGTTTTTTTCAATAAATTTATAAATGCGAGGTGAAGCCTTTTCCCATTTTGAGTAGATGCCGATAATTACATAATCATAAGGCTTTACTGTGATAACTTGATCAAGTTTTTTAACATCAAGTGATTGCTCATTGCCGATGATTGCTTTAAGCCAATAGGCGACTTCAGTCGTGGAGCTGTAAATTGAGTCGTAGACAAGTAGACCTTTTTTGGGTTCGGCAGACAGTGCCGTGCTGGCGCAGCACACTACCAGCAAAAGTGCCGCCGCCATTAATGCCATACGGTTTTGCTTCATAGTTTCACTCCCTTTTCTTTTGTTTTAAGTTGCATTACACAAAGTAAAATAAAAGCGTTCGCCCGGCTTTGGGGAACCGTCCGAACGCTTCGTTACGTTTATCCGCAGTGCCTGCTCATCACGTCGTAAAGCTGCAATTGAATCCTGAACGAATGGTATTTTTCAGTACGACTTCTGGCGGAAGATCATTGAATCCGGCCATTTTTTTAATCAGTTCGGGGCGTTCTTTCTGGATGTCGGGCATAATCTTCATCAAAGCTTTACCAATGTTTTCAGGAACTTCGTAGGGATCAAGCACGGTCGGGAGCACGAAATTAATCTTGCTGAAGATGTAGTCGATCTCCTTGTCGTTGCACAGCACCGGCATATAGAGATTCTTTAAGAAAATATTGTGATCGCACTTTTCAAGATGTGCGGTTCGCCACCAGTTAAGATATGATTGTACGCCCTGCTGATTAAGTTTGCCCTCTAACATGGCCAGCACTACCGCGCTGCCTGCCTTCCAGCCGCTCATGACCGCACCGGTCATTTCTGCCTCTTGGCACCATCCTGAATCTCCAGCAAAAATAACATTGTCTTTAAAAGGATGAATAATAGGTGAGTACATATTGCCGGCGCAGCCGCATTTGCGGATCATTTTTGCGTTTTTAAACCAGGGTGCAAAACGGCTTTTCTTGGTAAACATCTCTAAAAGGCTTTCGTGATCGATGTTGGGATCGACATTGGTTATCATGACCAACCAGGTGTCCTCTCCTTCATTGTTCCATGCCCTGGGGCAGACAAAGCCGAGCATGGGCGGATCCCCGCTCTGCACAAGGGGCATATGCAGGGCATAGGGTTCCGGAAGATTAAGATTGGTCATTTCATAGCCGATTGAGGTGACGGAGCCGTAGAAGCCGCGGTTTTTATTCATGCCCATGACGCGGGCGACTCGGGAATTACGGCCATCAGCGGCAATTGCAAATGCACCACTGAAGTGTTTGCCGCTTGCGGTCTGGACTTCAACCCCTTCAGCCTTTTTGCGTACGTCGATAACATTTTCTCCCGTGAAAACCTGAACGCCGAGCTTTTTGCATTCCCCAAGAAGTCCAGCAAGAAACCAGCTTTTATCATACACGGCGCTTGCACGACCTGCTTTGCCTTTGGCGAGATTGGCTGCATAATCACCAAACCTGAACATTTCTCCATTGGGCGAATACATTTGCCAGGTAAAGAAATCTTTGGTGGGGCCGTCATATTTTACGCTGAAGCCGTTGTTCGGAAAACACAGAAGTCCGGCTTCTTCATTCAAAACTACCCTTTCACCCATATATGATCCCGAAAGTGACACAACCATCATGCCGCACATTCTGAGGATTTCTTCTACTGAATTTTTTCTTTCCAGAAGAGCAACCGAAAGACCGTTTTCAGCTGCGATTTTTGCAGCGGTCAGTCCAGCAGGCCCGGCTCCGATAACGATGAGATCATATGCACTTTTCACTGTTTCCTCCTAGTTTGGCTCTTGTTAATGTTTTAAATTTTTTTAGAACTTTATACGATCTAATTTTTGCTTGACTTACTTCCCTAAACAGATAAACTATGACCCACTTTCTGTCAAGAAAATTTTGTCTGCAAATATTGTATATACCTAAGAGAACAGGCCTTACATTGAGAGAGCCTTTTTTTTTACACCCCTTATTTTTTTGGTTTTCATGCCTAAAACCAGAGCAATCATATATCCTTGTAAGTCAATCCAGTCATGCTAGTTTTTAAAAAAACTAAAGCAGTGAGTACCCTCTGTAAAGTTAGCTGTGGGTTCATCTAATTACAATTTATATAAAAGGAGAAGGATGGATGAAGAAGCTAGTGAAACTTGGATTTTTATTTGCAGTGATGTGCTGTGCAGGGATTTTTATCAGCAACTGGTCAATTGCCGCTGAACAGGAAGCAGCCAAACCTGAACCGAAAGTGAGATCGATTACAAAAGAGAATTTACATGGCGTTATTGCTCCTGATGACAAAAATATCTGGTTTGTCGGAAATTATGGCGTAATCTTTCATTCATCAGATGGAGGGGAAACCTGGAATGCGCAAAAATCAGGCGTAAACAGCCTTCTTATCGATGGCGTGTTTCTGAATGCCAAAACGGGCTGGGTTGCCGGCATAAGCGGAATCGTTCTGCATACTACCGATGGCGGTGAATCGTGGGGGAAACAGAAAACCAACACGGATAAAAATTTATTTGGTATTTGTTTTGTCAACGACAAAAAGGGTTGGGCAGTAGGTGAAGCCGGAATCATCATTCACACAGATGACGGCGGAAAAACCTGGACAGCACAGGGTGAGCAACAGGATAAGGCCCTTAATAATGTTGCGTTTGTCGATGAGAACAATGGCCTGATCGTAGGTGAAACCGGCACAATGCTGAGAACAATTGATGGCGGCAAAACCTGGAAACCAATGGTCCCCAAAATTTTTGAGCGCGCGACCATAGACGAAGAAATTGAGAGACCCCGCCAGTCGCTGTACGGGATTGCCGTGAAGGATAAAAATACTATCGTTGTCTGCGGCATCGACTCCCTGTTTTTACGCACTGCTGACGGCGGCGCAACATGGGAGTCTTACACTGCAGAAGGCAACCTTGGTGTCTATAGCCTATTTTTAATGGGCGACAAAGGCTGGGCTGTCGGCGACAGGGGAGCGCTGTTTGTTTCCAGCGACGTCGGCAAAACATGGAAGCTGCATCAAGACGCAATAAAAACGGGTACCTGGCTCCGCGATGTCGCTTTCACCAGCCCTGACAAAGGGTGGGCAGTCGGCGCCAGCGACACTGTCGTTTCCACCAAGGACGGCGGCAAGACCTGGGATTTTCGGGCCGGAATGTATTATACGGTTAAGGATTTTCCGGTTGCCAAGGAAATCACTGATAAAATTTTTAAGCCATTTACACTGTTTGCATCTTTATGGCGGAAACTCTATCCTGCTCAGTATGAATAAATTTCATTTTCAGAAAGGGGTTTAGCACCATGAAAAATCGTCTTGCGAATTTTATTATAGAAAAACGTTTACAGGTAATTGTCGCATTTCTTGCTTTGTCGGTTATTTTTCTCATTGCCGCAGTTTCGGGTTTAAATTTTAAATCCATGGATTCCGGCCTGTTGCCTGAAGGCTATCCCAATATCAAACTTAACGATGAACTACGCAAAAAATTCGGAGGCACCAATCTGCTGTATATCGTACTGCAGGTTCGAGATAAAGCTGATGGCGGCCAATATGATGATATTTTTAATTATGAAACTCTGCAGACTTTAAAAAACATTGATACGGACCTCCTGAACCAGGAGAAATTTCCTGGCATCGACCGCAATAAAATGTTTTCTCTTGCCAGCGCCAAGCTGAAAGACTTTTCGGTAACATCCGCCGGGATGAATATGCGGTCCGTCATGTTTCCGGATGTCCCCAAGACCCAGGCTGAGCTTGATCTGCTTCGCATGACCGTATATCAGGGAATTGCCTATCCTGTACTTGTTTCTTTTGACAGCAAAACAACCATCCTGATGGCTGATTTTCTTGACGTTAAGACAGATTATGATGATATTTTTATAAAGCTGCAGGAACTGCGCAGAAAATATGAAAATAAAAACATCTCAGTTCTTATAAACTGCCTTCCAATGGAAAAAGGCTACATAAAAAGCATGATCCCGAACGTGCTCATTATGATTGCACTATCGGCACTACTGATCACGATAATACTGTTTCTGTCTCTGCGATCTCTGGCTGGCGCTATAATAGCCATGCTGGCAGGTGTTATCAGCGCTGTCTGGGGCCTTGGCTTCCTCGGGCTGTTTAGATATAACCTTGATCCAGCGCTATTCGGGGTGCCAGTATTTATATCGCTAATAGCCGTTGTCAATGCGGTGTTTTTTATTAAACGTTTTTCAGTTGAGCGTGCTGGCGGAACTGATCCGATTAAGGCTGCAAAATCAACGATTGTCGAACTGTATGGTCCATGCGCTTCTGCAATGCTCATTGCCGGTATTTGCTTGATGCTGGTAACGCTGGCGCCGATTTCTGCCCTGCGCCCGTTATTTTTTTCCGGTATTTTTTGGGCATTTGCCTCCTTTATAATTACCATTGGATTTGTACCTGCACTGCTTACCTATCTTCCTGTTCCGGCAAAGAAGCCGGCTGAAGTTAAGCTCATGCATCGCACGGCCCGCTGGGTCTGCGGCTGGGGCAAATATGCTGTTCTGCTGATTACCCTTCTTGCCATTGTCATGGGCTTTGCATCTATGAGTAAGATATCCTATGGAAATGCCCTGCCTGGATCATCAATGCTTCTGCCGTGGCATCGGTACAATATGGATGCTTTTCGTATTTCATTTTCAATGCCGTTGCTTGTGCCGCTGCTTATTATTGCTGAAGGTGATGAGCCTTCTGCTATAAACAACAATCCGGCTCTGTTGCGCGATTCCATTGAGTTCTGCAGGTATCTTGGCCGCACACCCATGGACCCCAAAATGGGGCCTGTTGTCGTCGCACCTGTGTCTATGCTAGCCTCAATGCCCGGTCGTTCCCGAGCTACTCATGAAAACGACCCCAACTGGTCATTTGTACCAACGATTGATGACCATCTTAAGATGTTTTATGTGAATATCGTAACTATGGCGGCCCCCGGCGCAATGGATAAATTTATCGATACCGACCAAAAAGCAATGTGCATGTATATCTATTGCCGCGATAAAACCGAGAGCGTGATTAAGCCGGTCATGCAGAGAGTTCGCGAATATATAACCCAGCAATCGCCATTCGGTATTAAGCTCAGCGATAAGCAGTATCCCGACAAGCTTATGCGCTCCTTTGACGGCATGTTTTTTAAGCAGGAGCCGATGCTTCCCGAAAAGCCGCAAGTTGATAAGTTTCCACATATTGTTTACCGCATCGGAGCCGGTCCTGTGGGCATTCAGGCGGATGTGAACGATTGTGTGCGCCTGTATTTATTCTGGACCTTTATTTTTGCTTCAATCGCAGTCGTTGCCGTTACAGCAGTTCGGTTCGGCTCTCTGACAATCGGTTTAATTTCCTTACTGCCGTTGCTTTTTGTTGCAGGCATATCTTTCATGTATACCTCAAAGCCCAATACAGCTCCCATTACGGTAGAGACGTTACCGTATATTATGATCGGCTACAGCCTTTATGCTGCAGGCGTACTGTATATGCTGAACCGCATTGCCGTGAGCTATTCAACCAGTAAATCATTGGAGCAGGCCATAGCGGATGCTATGGCCGTTTCAGGGAAGGTTTCCTACTATATTGCCATGAGCATACTTGTCGGATTTATTTATGTTCTGGTGCCGTTTGCGCTACCGCATTTTATGCCGTATTCGGTTACTTGCAATATTGTTCTTATAATGTCGCTGTGCGCAATGCTGGGCACGATTTACGTAATCCCTGCCTGCATAGCTCTTTTTAAACCGGCAGGCATAGGTCGCGCTACTGATAAGAGATAATTGTGATTTCAGGATGAATATATTTGTTTGATTGTTGAAAAGCCCCTTAGAGCAATCAGAAGGCTTTACGCGATAAAAGGTGCTTATTGTCAGTCTTAAACAGGAGTGATTTAGAGAAAATTTATTTCATACTTTTTATGTAAACAGCCTTAGATAAACATTGAATTTCTTTTTTTGATGTGTTATTTTTCCTAAAATATTTTACGAAAAAATAATACTTAGTAAGATTAATTTTTCGAAAAAGGAGGGAACATGAGGAAAAGACTTGTAGCAGCATTTTTTTCGTTTGCAGTATGCGCATGCATTATGCTGTGCGCTGGCAAGCCGGCGCAGGCGTCATCCCAGTACTATGACGGCAAACTAGAGATCAGCGGCTTTGCAAAAGAAACTGTTTTTTATCGCACAAGCTGGGAGCCCGGTGAA
>Ga0114951_10006391_pt1 | contig 10428 bp, 11 predicted proteins | sample AM7aDNAmetaG_FD_88677 | JGI IMG/M metagenome (GOLD analysis project Ga0114951, IMG submission 88677) | Freshwater microbial communities from Finland to study Microbial Dark Matter (Phase II) - AM7a DNA metaG | ecosystem: Environmental > Aquatic > Freshwater > Lake | place: Finland: Lake Alinen...
AGCAACTCCGATGTGGTCAATTTGGACCGGCCTGAGGTGGTCAGTTTGTCCGGCTTTTGTACCTTATGTGTAAATACATCCCGGAAAAGTTTCTGTTCATTAGCTTTCCACTTTGATTGCCTTTCATAAAGAATCTTTTTCAACTTCTTATCGGTGTCATTCCAATTAAAGAGAGATTCACGCCCAAGTTTCTTATCAATGTCCTGGATGTCGTTAAGCAATTGCGGACAAGCATCAAGGAAGCGGGATTTATCTTCAAGAGTCATCTGGTAGCGTAATCTTAGTGGCCGCTCAATAGTAACACGGGTATAACCAAAATCTCCATTATCAAAAATCTTAGATTTTTCATTGATGTCAAACTGCCCGTACAATTTCACAATACTGCCTATCTGATCGGGTTCGCCTTCTTCCATTTCGCCAATTTTGCGACGCTTGTCACCCATGCTACGCTTCATTGATATATAGTATTCCCGGGCATCAATTAATTGAATTTTGGCCTTTCTTTTCTTTTCTTTACGATTCGTAACAATCCAGATATAAGTACCTATACCTGTGTTGTAGAACATTTGTTCCGGAAGGGCTACAACCGCCTCTAGCCAATCATTCTCAATAATCCATTTTCTGATATTACTTTCTCCGGAACCTGCACCACCTGAAAACAAAGGAGAACCACTGAATACTATTGCAAGCCGGGAACCAAATTTTTTATTTTTTATATCGACTGGTTCAAACTTACTGATCATGTGTTGCAGGAAAAGAAATGCTCCATCATTTACTCTGGGTAACCCAGCACCAAAGCGACCAGCAAACCCCATTTTCTCATACTCGCGGGTAACCTCAGATTGCTGCTTTTTCCAGTCAACTCCAAAAGGCGGATTTGAAATCAGATAATCAAATCTATCCTGTTGAAATTGGTCGTCAATAAGACTATCTCCAAATTTTATATTTTCCCCCGATCCATTGTGAGCAACTTCCTTAATTAACATATCAGAAGCAGCTGTAGCAAATGCTCTTTTATTATAGTCTTGACCATAAGTGTAAAGAGTAACTTTATTTTTCGGATTCATTAAATATTGTTGTGATTCAGCCAGCATTCCGCCGGTCCCACAAGCAGGATCAAGCATCGTGCGAACAGTTCCGGGCACGGTCAACAAATCGTCATCATAAATAAATAATAGATGCACCATAAGTTTTATTACTTCTCGTGGTGTGAAGTGATCCCCGGCTGTTTCGTTGGCTAATTCATTAAATCGCCTGATTAAGTTTTCAAAAATTAAACCCATGTCAATGTTTGAAACCTTGTTTGGATGTAAATCAATATTGCTGAATTGAGAAACAACGAGGTATAGAATATTTGCCTCGTTCATTTTTTCAATTTCCGTTTCAAATTCGAAGTAATCAAATATACGACGCACATTAGCAGAGAAACCACTTATATAGCTTACAAGGTCTTTGGCGATACTATCCGGAGCTCCTTTCATCTTTTCAAAATCAAGAGGAGAATGATTGTGAAACTTCTGACCGGCCACGCTATTCAACATTTGATCTAAGGCATCATCCTTAAATTTATTCTTTACCTGATTGTGTTTGTTCAACACAGCAGGTTTGGAAGAAGTCAAAACACAATCGAAGCGTCTTAGCACAGTCATTGGAAGCATGACTCTTTCATACTGTGGTGGTCTGTATGGCCCTCTAAGGATGTCGGCAATTTGCCAGATTAAATTTGCATGTTCTTTATGATTTGACATCGTGATTTATTTTATATTGTGAAATTTTTCTTAAAAAGTTATTTTCTTCAAGCGTCTTAAAGTTTCTCTTTCCGCTTGTTCAAAGCTTGGCAGATCATTTATTTGCTCACTGAGTGAACTGTTCCATCTGCCTTTGTATTGGAGTAAACGCTCAGCAAGTTTATTCAGAAATTCAGATGATTTGAGGTTTTTGCTTTCGCATTTTCTGCTGAATTCGCTTACGTAAAAGCCAACATCCATTTTCTGAACCTCAAGTAAATACCAAAGATCATAAAAGTCTCTTGCCTGCATGCGCTGCATAGTCGAGCGCATTTTTTCAACAAGTATTTCTTCTAAAGGATAGCATAGCAACATGTATGAATCAAGATCTGAGTACGTCTTAAATGTTGCTCTTTCAACGGGATCGAATTCCAGATTCTCACTTCGGGAAATGTCAACTTTAACTTTTTTATTACTGGCCAGACCTCCCAACGGCCCGGTATAACCAATATAGAAGTTTATTCCGCCATCTTCGTGCTCATTGTCATCCAGTATCGTTAATGGAATATTAGCTTCTTCTTTGATATATTCAAAGGTTTCTTTGAACCATCCGAAAATCAGTTTATTTGTAAGGTCGTTGTCAAGCAAAGTAAAATCAAGGTCTTCCGAAAAACGATAATCTTCAAAGTAAGCCTTTTTCAGCAAAGTTCCTCCTTTAAAAACCAATGTTTTAGAAAGATGTTCATGTGCAGAAATACCTTTAAGAATCCACGACAGGGCATAGTCCTTTTCAATCTGCTGATCCCGGACGCCTGCTTTTCTAGCTTTCTGCTGTATTTCTCCCGGTTTTATCATGTATAAAGAGATTTTTTAATTGTATCATTTTCTATATTTTGCTGAATACTCCATCTGCTTATCATCTTTCCTGATTTGGGCAATTCGGTATCTAACAAAATATATGATTCTGTTTTTAATTTGAAAAGTTCCTTAACAATAATGTTTCCGATTTCAAGAGTTTCAAGAATAAATCCGAGGCGTTTTATCACAGCCTGGGACTTAAACTTGATTGCATAATCCAGAATTTTTTCAAAATTTATATTTGCCTTGGACTGATATATTGCTTTTGTAATTTCAACAATACCTCCGGCATAGTCAGGTTTAAATAAACAGTCAATGAAAGTTTTCTCAAGATCGGAACATTCTACTTTGTGAAAATCATCAATCCAGATTTTTTTGTACCCGAAAAAATGATTCTCGTTATGATATATTAATTGAAAAGGAACCTTTTTAATTGTAATAACTGAAGGGCGTATTTGCCTTGATACTACAACCTGCTCTTTTAGTGAAGGTTGTGTAATCAGATTATGAATTTGCAAAGCAGAATAATATCCAATATAGTGTTTAGTGTCTTTCACTAGGCAATCAGCAATCAAATGCCAATCCGGCATGAAAGCATCAGAGTCTGCCTCGTAAGGAATAATATAGTAAACGCCTTCCTTGATCCTCATTAAAAGCCCTCGTCTGGTCATATCGCTCAGCAACTCCCTTACAGCGCTTACAGATGAGTCAGGTAAGGCCAGAAAGGCTTGATTGTACTCGAAACAATTTACGTTTTGCCCAATAAAATAGGATAAGAGCTGATTCGACTGAGTAGAAATATATTTATTCTTCATAGTAGTGAAATCAGGATTAACCTGATTGCAATTATACAAAAAATAATTATTATATTGATAAAAATACAAAAGAAATCATTGTTTTTATATACTAATAATCAGGTTTAACCTGATCAGAATACTATGACACATAAATTTATTTAGCTTTTTCTTGAAAGACATAAGATAAGAATTTTAAAAACGGAGTAACAAAACTGCTTTACTTTAGTCCGGTTTTATCGTTCTTTTTAAATTTATAAGGAGGTAAAATTTTCCTTTTTTGGATTACAGTGTTTTCAATACTTTCATCTACCCATTTTTCATAATCATTTAATTCTTCTATCCTTAATGGGTTTTCTAATTTTTTATAATATGTAATAAATTGGAAGTTTTCTGCCTCATAACGTAAATAGACCAATCCATAGCCTTTTAGGGCTTGAAGTTGAATGTCATTCTGTACTTGTATCAATTCAAAAGCATCAATTTCAGTCATATAATTTTCTTCTTCAAAAAAATAAGAAAGAGGTACGTCTAAAACTGCAGCTATTTGGATTAATGTACCAGTATCAATATTTTCATTTTTCAGGTAATGATTTAAAAGCTGGCTGCTTTTGCCGGTACGCTCTGATAAGTGTTTAATAGTAACGCCTCTCTTCTTTATTAATTCTCTGATCTTTATACCTATATGCATATTAACAAAATTATATTTAATAAATATAAAATAATATTTTATTATTACAAAATAAATGTATTATTTTTACAACAATATTTTAACTATTTAAAAAGTAAAAACAAAATTACAAAACATGATTTACAAAACCAAAAATCCTGTGCTTATTAAACGTAATAATTACATCAGGAAATATTATGAAAAGCAAAAAGACAAGTACAGTACTGAATTCTTAATTGAAAATCTTTCCATAAGATATAAGTTAAAGAAGCATACTATTCAACAAATAATATATAAATCTTTTTAATAATGGATATAAATGAAATTATTCCCGCAGTCGACAACGCTGTTTATAATGCGTTAAACCGTTTTTTCAGAAAAGACAAGCTATACAGTATCAATAGCATAGCAAAAAGGTTGGGCGTAGCTCACACAACAATCAAAAAGCTTGTTTTACAGGGTGTAATACAGGCAACCAAAGATGGTAAGTTTATCAGCGAAGAAAGCATCAATGATTATTTAAGAAATAAAGAAAAAAAATAACGTTAGGACCTGAAACGTATGAAAGTATCATTATATAAAAGACTAACGGATAAAGAAGGAACAGTGACTGAAATTGTGTCCATTCTTAATGACATTAAATTGGGTAAATATAAAGAAGAAATTTCAAAAGTCAGGCTGGCAAAGACTAAGCAAGAGAAGACCACATTTAAAACACTTTTACCGGCCTTCACTGCTTCCGGAATATTTAATGGCTCTCGTACTGAGAACAGTTTAATTAATCACAGTGGGTTATTGCAGATAGATGTTGACAATGATTTAACCGCTATAAGTAATAAAAATAAAATTTACTCTGATAAATTCATTTATTGTGGGTTCATTAGCCCTTCCGGGAATGGCTTAAAGCTTATTGTAAAAATATCACCGGTCAAGGAGAAGCATAAAATGTATTTTAATGCTTTATGCAAATATCTGGATAACACATATAATTTCCAAACAGATAAATCGGTTAAAGATATTTCTCGTTTATTATTTGTCTCCTATGATCCGGAGCTATATATAAACGAGAACAGCGAAATATTTACGGAATATGAAACGCCGGAAGAAAACAAGGTAATTAAAGCCTCTGTTAAACATGAGCACACCCCAGTCAATAGAGCGACACCTCCCGATAAAGATAAAACAGCAGATGTTGAGAAAGTTCTGATCGAAATTGAAAATAAGCAGCTAGACATTACTCAGGGATATGATAATTGGTTAAAAATCGGATTCGCCTTATCTGAATATTTTGGGGAATCCGGCAGGGAGTATTTCCATAGGATAAGCCGGTTTTATCCTGATTACGATAAGGATGCCACAAACGCCCAATTTGATGAGTGCTTAAAACAACGCAGGAAGGGAGTAAATATAGAATCCCTTTTTTATTATGCTAAACAGTATGGAGTTGATATAAGCTACGCAGCTAAAGCTCTTAGTAAACCACCAAAAATAAAAGAGCAAAAGGAAATTTCAAATTATGAAAAGGTTGAAAAATATTTATCGGAAATTTATTTATTCAGATATAACGTAGTATCAAACATTATTGAATTTAAGAAAGAACAGGACCCGGAATATACAATAGCAAACGAAGATAATATATACAGGTTATTACAGCATAACAAAGTCCCATTTTCTCTTGCAAACATAAGATCATTATTACGTTCTGATTTTGTACCGCTTTATAATCCGTTTTTAGAATATTATGAAAGCATGCCACTTTGGACATCTCAGGATCCGGATTACATTACAGAATTAGCAAATTATATAGTTGCTGTCGATCAAAGCCAGTTTAATATTCATTTTAAAAAAATGCTTGTCAGAACAGTAGTGTGCTCGTTAGATGAAGATTATTTCAATAAACATGTTTTTGTTTTGGTACATGCGAAGCAGAACAGTGGGAAAAGTACATTTTGCCGTTATCTGTGCCCTCCTGGTTTGAAAAAATATTATACGGAAGTAATGAATGCTGATAAAGATGGCTTGATTGCGCTTTGTGAAAATCTTATTATAAGCCTTGACGAGTTGAGTACAATGAATAAAGTTGAGATTAACGCTTTGAAATCAATCATATCCAAGCAAAATGTAAAAGTAAGACGCCCGTTTGATACCCGTCCGTCGTTAATGCCACGAAGAGCTTCATTCATAGGGAACACAAATAAAGACGAATTTCTGAACGATGAAACCGGCTCTGTCCGATGGTTATGTTTTGAGATCACCGAAATAAACTGGGATTATAAAAACAAGATTGACATCAATTTAGTCTGGGCACAAGCGTACGAATTATATAAAAGCGGTTTCAAATATGACCTGACTATTGACGAAATAAGCCGGAATGAAGAAGTTAATAAAAGGTTTAATATTGAAAATGACGAAACCGGGTTCATTTTAAAGCACTTTACGACATCAGATAAGGAGACCGGAAATTTTTATACAACCACCGATGTTGTTGATTTTCTGAACACAAGATATAATTATTTAAAAACCAATGTTCGGAAAACAGGTATAGCGATGAAGTCCTTAGGTTTTGAGCGACATCAGGAATACAGGGGTACACATCAGGTTAAGGGATATTATTTAAGAGAAATACACACATAGTTTTCAAAGAAATAAAACAGAACGTAATAAAATGCAAAAAATCATACAAGCCCCGAATTTATTATATGTTTACAAAGTAAGAACTAATATATATTTCTTACTTCAATGTATTATAAGCCTTATTTATCAAGGGTTTTACAAAGTAAGAACGTTAATAAATATTCTTACTTTGTTCTTACTTCCTACTTTGCCCGATTTCACTCACTTTTACAAAGTAGGAAGTAACAATAACATCTTACTTTTTTACTCAAGCAGTTTTTTTATTAATTAAAATCAAAAATAAAAATTATCATTTTATGACAGCAAAAGAAGAAAAAATAGTTGAACTACTCCGGGCCGGAAAAAGCTATACGGAAATTCAAACCTTACTTGAAGTCAGTCCAAGTAAAATATCTCAGATTAAAAAGGAATATCTTACTTCTGATTCTGATGATGAAAACACTTCTGACACTACTACATTTAATACCGATAGTACTACTGGTAGCGATAGTAGTATTGGTAGTAGTAGTGATAGTAGTAGCGATAATAGTAGTGCCGGTAGCAATATTGGAGGGAAATCTATTAATAACAATAAAAATAATACTAAAATGGATAATGAAAAACACTATGATCCGGAATTAAATTATTCCGATAAAATCGCGCTTGAGAAACTGAAGATTAATTTAGCCCATGAAGCTGAAATGAAACGACTGGAAAATGAAAGTTCCGAGCAGGATTTAAGATGGCGTGAATTGTCTTTAAAAGAAAGAAATACTATTGCCTTAGAAAATTCTCTAAAAGAAAAAAACGCCAGTGCCGGTAATTTATCTTTAGAAGAAAAAAAAGCTGAAGAAGAACGAAAAAAAATGGAAAAACAAGGCAAATCTCTTATTTTCCGTTTCAGAAAGATGACAGGGAAAATAATAGATGGAGAATGGACAAAATCCGAATGCGATAATTTTCTTGAACACGTTTCGGATTTAAAAGAACAAATTGAATTGTATTGTTTCGAGAATGATATCGAAACTGATGGTCTTCGGATATTAGAAATTATTGAAAAAATCGAAGATGAATTTGTCGAAATAATTGATGATGATGATGACGATGATGAATTATATGATTTAAGTTTTGAGGAGTTATATGATGATATTGAAGAAGCAAAGGAAATTGACTTTGAATCCTATGAATAGAAAATAACTTCAGAAATAAAAGGCTCTCAAATCTTGAGGGCTTTTTTTATGTGAACTATTGGCATAGGACTTGGGCTAAGTGGGACTTAACAGGGTACAAGCAGGCACCAAGTAGAAATTTTATTAAATTTCGCAGAGACGCCCCTGGCAATAAATGAATTAATGGATCTAATGAATTGGAAGACCGAACAAATTCAGGAGAAAATATATATAAATAATAGCTAAAAAATCATTAAACATATTGTGATATTTCTCTATATTTACAGTGTTTTGTCATGTGAGTGACGGGACGAAGTATTAATTTTATCCCAACACAAATTTCTTTTATTGGTATTTTTTTAATTTTATAATATACAACAAACATACCTCTTATGGACTTTAAAAATGAAATAGATATTTACTTAAGATCAAGGTTTACACTTATTTGTGTGGTTTCTTTTGAAGAAGATAGAATCCTTGACAATATTAAACAGGTTTGTCAAAACAGTAATCGTAAATTGTTTGTTTGGGATCATGCTGACTACTTTCAATCATGCTCAGAAGGCTCAGAAGTTCCTTCTGCTGCCAAAGACCCGATCAGCGCACTTGAAGCCATTGAAAAAATGGAAGGAGATGTAGTATTCCTTCTACGGGATTTCCATCAGTGCTGGCATGGGCAGCCAAGAATATTCGTAAATTAAGAAATCTTGCACAAAAGCTCAAGTATACAAAGAAAACTATCATTATTACTACACCGGTTTTTGCAATCAGGAAGCAGGAAGTGAATTTTTAAACCGCATGTTTGATTATATCGCTTCCGTAATTAATTTAAGCGAAGAGGACGAAGTTGTTTTTACAGTACCGGTTGATCCTTATGAACATTACCAGGATTGGCTATCCAGGGTTTGTGAAAATGCCGGAATACTAAGATGGAGACTGCTGGATGAACCCAGCGCCGCAGCACTGGGTTATGGTGTCAATATTAGGGCAAATGATGTTTATCTTGTATTTGATTTTGGAGGTGGCACGCTCGATATTGCCGTTGTTAAAATTGAAGGTCAAGTGGATGGTGGAAAAAGATGCAGGGTTTTGGGTAAATCAGGTATTGATTTAGGAGGTATATCAATTGATAACTGGCTTTACCAATATATATTGAAAGAAAACAGATTACAGCAGGAAGATATTCTTTCTCTTTCAGGTATACTCCTTCGAGAGATAGAGAAAGCAAAAGAAAAACTATCTTTTGCTGAAAGCGCTACAGTTGCAGTTACCGATCCAAATACAGGAAAAGTTATTATTAGTTCTTTTACAAGAACACAGTTCGAAGACCTTTTGGACGAAAAAGGTTTTTATTATTCTATTCAAACAACAATTGAAACTGCACTTAAAGAGGCTGGAGAGCGAGGTATAACGAAAGATCATATCAAAGCAGTTTTACTCACAGGAGGCAGCAGTCTTATTCCCTCAGTTAAAAAAACACTTACACGTATTTTTGGAAACAAGGTATTTTATCATCACCCTTTGGATTCTGTTGTTTTAGGTGGGGCTGCCTTTGCCGGAGGTATTGACTTCTATGATCATATTCAGCACAATTATGCATTAAGGCATTATAATCACAATAAAGGTGATTATGAATATGAAGTGCTTGTGAAAGCAGGAACATCGTATCCGACAGAAGGAAAGATCAAAGAACTGACAATAAAAGCGGCTTTTGATAACCAGTCTTCATTAGGGTTGGATATTTATGAAGTTGGTATAAAAACTGATTATCATGAAAACGTTCCTCTTGATCTCGTGTTCGATCATAATGGCGGTGTAAGGTTTAAACCGGCAATTGACCATTCTATTTCATCCTCTTTCTGGATGAATGAAAAAAACCCAACATTTATCAAGGCCGACCCTCCCGCAAAAAAGACAGAAGCACGTTTTCCCACACAATTCTCAATTGATGGAAATAAAAGACTTTGCGTTACGGTATTCGATAATCTTACCCATAAACTGATCATGAAAGATCATCCTATTATTCGCTTATCCTGAAAATTAAAAAAAGTATGTCACATTTTTCAACCATCCAAACACAAATTGTAGCTAAGGAATACCTGTTAAAAGCTCTAAATGACCTGCATCTAAAATGGCAGGAAGGTAATATAGAGATAAATGGGTATCAGGGGAATAAAACCAGAGTGGAAATCTGTGTGGAAACGAATAATGCAGGTTTTGATATTGGTTTTAGAAAAAATGCGAAAAATTATGAGCTTATTGCCGATTGGTGGGGTATTAAAGATATCAATCAGGAAGAGTTTGTCCAAAACCTAACCCAGCGATATGCTTATCATGCTGTAAAAGACCAACTTGAACAACAGGATTTTACTTTTGTAGAAGAAGAAATAAAAGACGATAAAACCATACATCTCACAGTACGCCGGATGTATTAACCAATAAAAAATCAATATAATGAGCGAAATTCAGGAAATTGACATATTTATTAACCCCGATGGAACGGTGAAATTTGAAATCCGGGGCGTAAAAGGCAGGAAATGTCTGGATATTACAAAAGGTATTGAAGATGCTTTGGGAGGAAATATTGACGGGCGTAT
>Ga0114951_10006393_pt1 | contig 10425 bp, 10 predicted proteins | sample AM7aDNAmetaG_FD_88677 | JGI IMG/M metagenome (GOLD analysis project Ga0114951, IMG submission 88677) | Freshwater microbial communities from Finland to study Microbial Dark Matter (Phase II) - AM7a DNA metaG | ecosystem: Environmental > Aquatic > Freshwater > Lake | place: Finland: Lake Alinen...
ACTTGAGAAAAATTAGTAATTTTATGCAACCATTTGACATATGAAATAGTGGCCTAGTTTGCTCCGGAATCGCTGGCCTAGTTTACTCCGGAATGAGTGGCCTTGTTTGCCCGGAATAATCACCATTCAATAATGATTTATTATTTTTTATCATGCAAAATTATTTTCAATATTATTTTTACTGTTACACAATTATTTTAATAAGTTGCATGTTTCACACCTTTTGTCTTATTAGGAAAATCGAAAAAAGCTTTTCTTTAAATACACTCCCATGCGCATAAAAGAATGAGTGGGTATAGAAATTGGAAATCAGGTAATCATGTGACTATTCCCACCAATTGTGTCATGCTTATGACAACCAAATAAAGGAACCTTTGTGCCCGAGTTTCATTCGGTGATCTTCCAATTCCCTTTTATGTGTCTGCAACCAGATTTGCACTGGGCAGCCAGCATCTATCTGATCCTGGAATTATGATTGATGCAATTATTGCTTCCTGTTTCATTTCTGCGATGTTTCCGCCTGTGGAAATTCCTTGAATGCCTTTCGTCGAAGGCACCCTGTCCATTAATTTACCAGCAGTGCCATTCATCGATAAAAAATAGCATATCCAATGTATACGTGCTTTCCGGCATTCAATATTTCCTCGATAGATGTGATATCGGCTATGGTTTTACCAGGAAATATTACTGCATCCTGATTAAGCTTTTGCTTACTTTTACTATTGAACCACCAGGCGGATGGGGATGATATCTGCTATTTAAAGATCCTTTCTTTTTTGCCCATACAAAAGGTAAATCATGGTAATACCAGGCAGTTAAGGATATGAAGTACAAATGGGGTAAAAATTATCAATAAATGATCAATGGACGGAACAAGCATTTAGTAAATTAACTTCCAAAGCGATAGCCGATTCCTGATTCTGTATTTAACATTTTTGGTTTTGCCGGATCGTCTTCCACCTTTTTACGCAGCTGGGCAATAAAAACCCTAAGATATTGGGTTTGTTCAATATATCCCATTCCCCAAACTTCTTTTAGAATATATTGATGGGTCAGTACCCGGCCTTCGTTTTTTGCTAATAATGCTAAAAGTGAAAATTCCGTGGAGGTGAGTTTTAATAATTCATTATTCTTACGCGCGGTGTGGTTTGAGAGATCGATTGCCAGGGATCCAAAATTGAGTACAGGGTTTTCAGAAGTTCCCTGGCTTTGCCGAATGGCAACCCGGATTCGAGCAAGCAACTCGCCTGTGCGAAACGGTTTTGTCAGGTAATCGTTGGCCCCTATATCAAGTGCTTTGATGATGTCCTCCTCTGAACTTCGCACTGATAGAATGATAATTGGTTTAAGATACCATTCCCGTAATTTTTTCAGGACATCAAGACCGTCAATATCCGGCAAGCCAAGATCAAGGATTATTAAAACAGGTTGACTTGTAGCTGCCATTGACAGACCTTCTTTTCCAGTCGATGCCTCAGAAATTTTATAGCCATTTGCTGAGAGTGTAATCTCCAGCAACCGGCGAATTTGGTGTTCGTCATCAATAATTAATATGTTATCAGGACTTAACATCAGATATTATTTTTACTGAATTGGTCCATCTTTGAGATTTTGACTGGAATTTTAATAGTGAAAATAGCTCCACCGTTCCTGCGATTCTCCGCAAGTACCGATCCATGGTGAGCCTCAATAAAGCCTTTCACTATTGACAAACCCAATCCTGTGCCGCCTGCTTTTGCCTCTTTTCCCCGGTAAAACTTGTTAAATACTGATGACAGTTCACTGGCAGGAAATCCAGGACCCCGGTCCATCACTTGTATGGTGAGCAAGTCGTTGTCGAAATAGAACTTGAGCCTGATCTGGGATCCTTCCGGGGCATTTTGTGTTGCATTCAATATCAAATTGTGCAGGGCTTGTTCAATCAATCCAAAATCAATCAATACCAATGGCATATCCTTAGGGATTACAGTCGATAACTTGAAAGGCGCCAACTCATGATCAAGGTTTACAGATATTTTATTTGCAAGATCATGAACATCACACCAGTCAGGCCGTGGAGTTATCCGGCCTGATTCAAGGCGCGACATATTCAGCAGATTTTCGATGAGCCTGTTGAGCCGGACTGAAGCTGTGTTTATTTCATCATATAATTTATGCCTCGTTTCTTCTGAATAGCTTTGGACTAACAGCGTATCCGATGCTCCCATGATAGTTGCTACAGGAATTCGCAACTCATGTGAAATAGAATTGAAAAGGGTTTTGTAGAGTTTATCCGATTCATTCAGAATAAAGGTGTTTTTTGCAACATTCCGTAAATATTCACGCTCGAATTTCCCTGATATTTGGGATAAAAATGCTTCCCAGAATTGCTCCTCTCCCTGAGTAAAAACATTGGTCTGTTGTACTGCTATGACCCCCATGTTGCCATTATTCCCGGTTAAAGGATAAAATGTATATACAGCAGATGGCAGTGTGTCGGTGTGCTTCCCGGCTTTTGCAGCGTGCTTGTAAACCCAGGCGGCCACACTGTATTCGTTCTCTGACAACTTTATCTTTGTATCATGGTTCACCTGGTTTTCAAGCTGATTCAATTCATTTTTCAGTAGAATGGCACACTCTAACTTGAAATATTTTTCAATATATTGAACAGCGATTTTTGATACTTCATCAATCCCTGAAACCAAAGTAAATTCTCTGGTAAGCTGATAAAGTGCATTGGTACGTTCTTCCCTGACCCTGATTCTTTTCTCTTGTCGCCGGACCCTTGAAGTTAAAATTCCATTGAGCAGTGCAATAATAAAAAACATAATGAACATGAGCACATCTTCAGCTTGTCCAATATTTATGGTAAACTGGGGCGGGATGAAAAAATAATCCCAGATAAAGGCGCTTAAGGTTGAGGCAAGTAAAATAGGACCAGTCCCAAAAAATAGTGCAAGTAAAGAGACAAGGAACAGTAAAACAAATGAGACAACCTGATACCCGATATAATCCTTAACAAGAAAACATACAGCCGAGGATAAAAGAACGATTATGGGAATGATCAGGTATTGCCTGATCGTTGAAGTAAAAGGGGGTATGGAAATTCTTTCCCTGAATTTGTCTTTTGACTGGTTATCTGAACCAAGAATATAAACATCAATATTCCCACTATAACGTATCAGTCTGTTTACAAACCTGCCAAGTCGAAGTAAGGAAATCAGGTTACGGACCCGTGGTTTGCCTACAATAATATGTGTAATGTTCTCTTTGATAGCAAAATCAACAATGGCTCGCACAATATCATTGCTGGTGATAATCCTCACTTTTATTCCCAATTGTTTTGCGAGCTTTATATTTTTATCAAGCAGTTCCCGCTCTTTGGGTAACAGAATGTGCAACGTTTCGACATAAATTGCCTGGATGTTTGCCCCCATCGAATAGGACAGTGTTTTAGCCCATCTCAAAAGTTTTCCTGAATATGGACTGGGTCCGACAGCAACTAAAAGATGAAGCCCCGATTTCCAGGGACCCCGGATCCGCTTGTGCTGCATGTAATCGTGAAGCTGTCTGTCAACCCGATCAGCAACAATACGCAGAGCCATTTCCCTCAATGCGGTGATATTTCCTTTTCTGAAAAAATTGTCAATGGCTTCACGAGAACGTTCCGGTGTATAAACCTTACCTTCCCTCAAACGTTCAAGTAGTTCATCAGGGGTGAGGTCTACCAACTCAATTTCATCAGCATTTTCGAAAATCTCATCGGGTATTGTTTCACGCACGAGGGTCCCGGTAATCTGGGCTACAGTGTCAGAACGACTTTCAAGGTGCTGAACATTAAGGGTTGTAAAAACGTTAATTCCATTTTCAAGAATTTCCTGTATAGCATGATATCGTTTTGTATGCCGACTTCCTGGTGCATTGGTGTGTGCCAGTTCGTCAACCAGCACCAGCTGAGGTTTTCTCGCTATTATGGCGTCCAGATCCATTTCCTGAACGGAAGTGGATTTGTATTCATAGATTTTACGTGGAATAATTTCAAACCCTTCCACCAGACTGGCAGTCTCCTTACGTTTATGCGTTTCAATATAGCCGATGATAGTTTCATTGCCTTTTAATCTCTCGGACTGGGCAGTTTGCAGCATGGTATATGTTTTACCCACTCCGGCGCACATACCGAAAAATATTTTAAGTTTACCCCGTTTGCTTCTTTCTTCTTCGGTGATCAGGGAAGCTAAAAGTTCGTCAGGATCAGGCCTGTTTTCGATGAAACCGTTCATTGAATTTTATCAGTTTCTAAATTTAGCAATAAAACATTTACCCTCTTTTCGCCCAGACATAAAAACTGGGAACCTTCCGTGAGGTTCTTGATACAATTTATCAGTTTGAGCTTGCACAGGTCATTGAAATTCCTTGCATTTGCTATCCTGTCAACCTGTAACAATGCTGCCTGAGGTGAAATATGCGGGTCAAGTCCGCTTGCTGATGCAAAAAGCATTTCGGAAGGGATTGCTGTCAGGCTGTCAAGCTGATTAAAAGAACAAAAAGTGTGTCTTCTTGCAGCAACAATTTCTTTCAGTTTGATGTTTGTCAGCCCATAGTTTGAACCTCCCGAAGGCAGAGGGTTATATAATATGACCGATGGGCGAGAAGTAAAATAAATGACAGAATCGAATTGCTGGCCTATGAGTTTACTTCCTACGACTTGACTATTTCTTACAAGAAGGCTGCCATTTGCTTTTTCAGGAAATAAAACCTGTGCAATTCCTGTTATGAACAGAGGGTAAATAATTCCTGTTAAAACGGTAAAAGTCAGGAAAATTTTTAATGAAATAAGAAGTGTTTTCATTTTTTTACCGGTTTACAGGTTTATCAGTAAATCAATAAGTTTAATCCCGATGAAAGGCGAAATTAGTCCACCCAGGCCAAAAATGAGCAGGTTGCGTGATAAGGCAGCATTGGCTGAAACAGGCCGGTAGCGAACACCTTTCAAAGCCAATGGCACCAATAGTATGATGATAAACGCATTAAAAATTACTGCACTCAGGATAGCGCTTTGTGGTGATCCGAGGTTCATGATATTCAAAGCAGCGAGAGGTCCCATTCCGTTTCCCCGTGAATACAGTGCAATGGCGATGGCAGGAATAATGGCAAAATATTTGGCCACATCGTTTGCAATGCTGAAAGTAGTAAGCGAGCCGCGGGTCATCAGTAACTGTTTCCCGACTTCCACTACCTCAATCAGTTTGGTTGGGTTACTGTCGAGATCAACCATGTTTCCTGCTTCACGTGCAGCCTGAGTTCCTGTATTCATGGCAATACCTATATCTGCCTGTGCAAGTGCAGGGGCATCATTTGTTCCATCACCTATCATACCTACAAGATGGCCCTTAGCCTGTTCTTCACGGATACGCCGTAATTTGCCTTCGGGGGTTGCTTCAGCCATAAAGTCATCAACCCCTGCCTCAGCTGCAATAGCTGCTGCAGTCAATGCATTGTCGCCGGTAATCATGATTGTTTTAATTCCCATTTTACGAAGTTCAGCGAATCGCTGTTTGATTCCACCTTTAACAATGTCTTTCAGGTGAACGACCCCTAAAACCTTTTTATCTACTGCAACAACCAGCGGTGTTGCCCCTTGTCTTGCCAATTCTATTACAATATCCTGGATTTTTTGCGGGTAGAAACCATTGTTACTTTGCACAAAGGATCGGATTGCTTCAGATGAGCCCTTGCGGATTTTATAGGCGGTGCCATCATCCCCTTTCAGGTCGACACCACTCATTCTCGATTGAGCCGTAAAATGAATAAATGTTGCATTGAGCTGATGAACCTCACGGCCGCGTATTCCGAATTTTTCCTTTGCCAGGATAACAATTGAACGACCTTCGGGGGTTTCATCCGATAAGGATGAAATCTGCGCTGCATCGGCAAGTTCTTCGACTGTTACCCCTTCGGCCGGAATAAAATCTGTTGCCATGCGGTTGCCAAGGGTGATTGTACCGGTTTTATCCAATAAAAGCACGTCAACATCCCCGGCAGCTTCAATGGCCCGGCCGCTGGTGGCGATAACATTGCGCTGGATAAGCCTGTCCATGCCGCTGATGCCGATTGCACTCAGCAAACCCCCTATTGTTGTGGGGATCAGACAAACAAGTAAGGCAATCAAAACCGGAATAGTTAAATTTTGTGACGGTGGCAAGCCCGAGGCTGTAAGGCTGTATCTGAAAAAAGCAGGCAAAGTTGCCACAGCCAGGAGAAATATGATCGACAATCCCGAAAGCAGAATAGAGAGGGCAATTTCATTGGGTGTTTTTTGTCGCTTTGCACCTTCAACCAATTCAATGATGTGATCGATAAACGTATTGCCAGGCTCCGTTGTAATCCGGATAAATATCTGATCGCTGATCACCTTTGTTCCTCCTGTAACTGCCGAACGGTCACCTCCGCTTTCGCGGATCACCGGGGCGGATTCGCCGGTGATGGCCGACTCGTCGACACTGGCAATGCCTTCAATCACTTCACCATCGGATGGAATAACATCCCCGGCTTCGCAAACGACAATGTCGCCCTTTTTAAGCCCGGTGGCAAATGTCGAAACTTCAAGCTTGCCGGTCATCTTTCGGGCTTTTGTTTGCGTACGGTTGTTCCTGAGACTTTCAGCCTGGGCTTTTCCCCTGCCTTCGGCAATTGCTTCAGCAAAATTGGCAAACAACACCGTAAACCAAAGCCATATGGCAATCTGAAAATTGAAAGATGAAAAATTGCCCTGAATCATGCCCGCAGTCACGATGATGGTTGTAAGAAACGATCCAATGGCTACGATAAAAATGACAGGATTTTTAATTAAAACCGCAGGGTTTAACTTGATCACACTGTCTTTAGCGGCCTGTATGAAAATCTTTTTATTGAAAAGGCTTGTATTTAATTTAGTACTCATTTTGTTTAATAGTTAAAAAGAAATGCCATTATTCATTAGCAAATGTTCTACAACAGGTCCGAGTGATAATGACGGGAAGTAGGTCAATCCTCCAACTATGAGGATGACACCGATAAGTAATCCGATAAACAACCAATTGTCGGTGCGAAAAGTTCCGGATGAAGGTGGTGTAATGTTCTTCCCTGCCAAGCTTCCGGCAATTGCCAGAGCAGGTATAATAACCCCAAAACGGCCTGCCAGGATAACAAACCCGAGTGTCAGATTGTAAAACAACGTATTTGCATTTAACCCGGCAAAGGCACTGCCATTATTCCCGGCAGCGGACGTATATGCATATAAAATTTCGGAAAAGCCATGGGGGCCGGTATTATGGAGGCCTGCTAAACCATAACTGCTTACCGAGGCCCATGCAGTGAAAACCAGGATAGCAACACTCGTGGTCAGGTTAGCAACGATGGCCATTTGAACCTCAAAGGCGCCAATTTTTTTACCGAGGTATTCCGGTGTACGTCCAACCATTAACCCGGCAATAAAAACGGTCAGGATGATGAATATAACCATTCCATATAACCCGGCGCCAACACCACCAAAAATAACTTCCCCAAGCATCATATTTATGATTGCAACCATCCCTGACAGAGGCGAGAGGCTATCGTGCATGGCATTCACCGCACCACAGGAAGCATTGGTTGTAACCACCGAAAACAACACACTGTTGGTGATTCCAAAACGCGTTTCTTTCCCTTCCATCAGCGGTAAATGTCCGAAAACAGGATTGGTTGAATATTCACCATACAGAGAAAGACATAGTCCTGCCAGGAACAAAATCAGCATCACCGAGAAAATTGCCCATCCTTGTCGGGCGGAGCCGACCATTTTACCATACATATAGGTCAATGATGCCGGTATAAGGAATATGGCAAGTATTTGGAGAAAGTTACTGAATGGAGTGGGGTTTTCGAATGGGTGGGCACTGTTGGCATTAAAAAATCCGCCCCCGTTTGTACCTAACTGTTTGATCGCAATTTGAGACGCTGCCGGTCCCATAGGGAGCACCTGATGTCCTCCCTGTAAAGTTTGAACCGGTTCATATGTTTTAAAGTTCTGAATAACTCCCTGACCCACCAATACAATGGCAAACATAATAGAAAGCGGTAAAAGCACATACAGTATCGAGCGTGTAAGGTCTGTCCAGAAATTACCAATTATATCGGTGGATTTACGCGTTATACCCCTTATTACTGCCAATATTACTGCTATTCCTGTCGCCGCGCTGACAAAGTTCTGCACGGTAAGCCCAATCATTTGTACGAAATAACTCATTGTTGTTTCTCCGGCATATCCTTGCCAGTTCGTATTGGTAACAAAGCTGACAGATGTGTTGATGGCCGAATGCCAGGAAACATTTGGAAGGTTTGCGGGATTCAATGGCAAATATGCCTGAAAGAGCTGAATCAGGAAGACAAAAACAAATCCAATGAAATTAAACATCAGCAAACTGAAGGTATAAGACTTCCAGTTTGTCTCTTCAACCGGGTCTGCTCCGACAAACCGGTAAATCAGTCCTTCAAGCCAACCTAACACTGGCAACATCACATGCTTTTTTCCTGTAAAAACTTTATACATATAACTTCCCAGAATGGGAGTAAGCCCAGTAAGGACAGCGATAAATAGAATTATCTGGATAAAATCCTGTGGCGTCATTTTATTTTCCTGTGTTAGAAATCATTATCCTTTATTAAATCATCCGGTTCATTCATTGAAAGACCTGCTTTTCTCAAATGTAATTGTTGGCTCTTTTTCAGGTCGTCTGAGAATTTATTTAAATTTAGAAGATGACCAATCAAACATCCGGATCCAAACAAAAGAGCTGAACCTCCAAACAATTCCAAGAAAAATTCAATGGTGTCCATATAAAGCCGGGATTAAAAATTTTCAGGTTTAATAAGCGAATAAGCCAGGTATCCCAAAATAAGCAGGGCAATAATGGCCCCTATAACATACTCCTGGATGAAATTCATACCGGAAGTTCCGTGTGCAATTACTAAAATTGTTGCATTCATTTGATTCCTTTTTTAACGGTACAAAATTGCAACTGAATTTATAAAGGTTTTATAAGGATAGGGTAGGAGTGATAAGGATTTTATAAAGATACGATCGAATCTGCCATCAGTCTTTGTGCTTCTTTTTCCAGGTCAAGGTATTGATCCTTGCCAATGGAGACGGCAACGCCGAAAATTGTTCCTCCAGTGAAATCACCGGGGGTCTTGTACATTTGGCTTACAGCGTCTCCGCTATCCCAGCCTACGCAGAGTCCGTCGCCTGTAAGTGTGAATTTACCCGCCTGGGTTCGCATCGGTCCCGATGCAACCTCTTGGTTGTTTACGTATAATTTCATGGTTCCGATTGATTCGAAATGTTCACCGGCTTTTTCCCGGATAAACTCCATGCCAACCGTGTTCTTTCCTGGTTTCAGCTCACCTGAAACATATCTTTGTTCAGGCATGATGCCAAGGAAATTATAAACATAACACAATTTCTTGTCTTTGATGAAAAGCGAATGACCACCAAAGCGGGAACCGTGTGCGAAAATAACCCCGGAACACTTGTCAGTAATTTCGATATTTGCTAGGATCTTAAAGGAACGGCCTCTCACATCAACTGCAACTATACACATCCCCATAGTCACCATGCATGGTGCCGCCAAATACATAACCTCCAAAGGGGGTTACTTCAACCGTTTGGACAACTGTTAAAACAGGAAGGCTAATTAAAAGAGTAAGAAAAATTACTATCATCTTCATGAGAAAATTGACTTAGTGGTTATTTTTTCTCCAGAAAAGGAACATTCTGAAGAATCTTTGCCCTAATGGCCGTGAGGATAAAGTTTTCGATTTGGTAAAACTGGGTAGCCACAACCCCGTCAGATACCAGCTTCACTTTGCCGTAATAGGTAACGATCAGGTTGTCTGTTTTTTTCTGGAGCTCAATCACCTTCTTTGTCCATGCATCTGCCTGTTCGCTTGTCATCGTCTGGTACTGGGCAGCATATTGCTCCAACAATGCAATCCTTTGTTTGCCAAGGACTTTCCGTTGTGTTTCATATTCGTCATAAAGTTCCCAGAAAGCATCTTTCTGGGCGGCTGACGGTTTAACAAAATCTGCTACTGCTGCTTTTTTATCCATCCCGAATGCGGCCTGCATCAAATCCACCTCCTCTTTATTCGATTGAGCATAGGCGAAGGATCCCATGAATAAAACTGCAATGAGTAAAATGTACTTTTTCATGATTTTATTTTTTAGGTTGATATTGAATAATAATGATTTTTTCGTTTATTGGTTTTGCTATTTTAAAGCATGTCAAAATTATATTCATGCGGTAATGTAAGTAGCCCTAAAAATCCTACAGGTTAAAAATAGGCATAAATGTCTAATTTTACACTTGTAGTATGAAAAAGAGCCGATTTACCGAAAGCCAGATCACGCAGGTGCTCAAGGAGCACGAG